>Ga0181406_1001007_pt1 | contig 10450 bp, 11 predicted proteins | sample 29SPOviralmetaG_FD_130135 | JGI IMG/M metagenome (GOLD analysis project Ga0181406, IMG submission 130135) | Marine viral communities from the oligotrophic San Pedro Time Series (SPOT) site, San Pedro Channel, CA, USA - 29 SPOT_SRF_2011-12-20 | ecosystem: Environmental > Aquatic > Marine > Strait... | reverse complement strand
GTCAAGCTCAAAGATTAGGCAAGGCAATATTATTCAGCGAACAAAACGAATCAGAAGTCGTTAGTTTTACAACTTCAATAGATGCTGGTGCAATCGTAAGACCTGGAAGTGTGATTTCAATAAACGATCCAGTAAGGGGAGGAGAAAGAAGAGCAGGTAGAGTTAAATCTGCAACTACAACTCAAATTACTGTAGATAACGTGGAAGGTTTAGATACATTTACAGGAACAAATAAAAAATGCAGTGTAATACTTCCAGATGGAACGGTTGAAACTAAGAACGTAACAGGAATTATTGGCAGTGTTATTACTTTGGATTCTGCTTTAGATCAGACTCCTAATGCTAATACTATTTGGTTGATTCAAAGTTCTACTTTAGAAGCACAAACTTACAGAGTAATAACAGTAGAAGAGCAAGATAGGATTAATTATGCAATCACAGCTTTAACTTATATTGATGGTAAGTATGCAAATATTGAATCTGGTATTAATTTACCTTCAAGAACAATATCTTTATTAAACGAACCAAAAAGTCCTCCTTCAAACTTACAGGCATCTGAAAGAGTTGTTGTAATAAACGCTCTTGCAGTAACTAAATTAATTTTATCTTGGGTCTCAGTTACAGGTGTTAGTCAATATCTTGTTCAATATAGATTTAACAATACAAACTGGGTAAGTACTATTGTATTTAGACCTGATTTTGAGCTTTTGGGTACTGAAGCAGGACCTTATGAATTTAAAGTTTATTCATATAATGCAGGATTAAAATTATCAGCTACATCTACTGATTTAACTTTTAACGCAGTTGGTAAAACAGCACCACCTGGTAATGTTCAAAACTTATCTATGGAGCCTATTACTAATAAATTAGTAAGACTTAGATGGACAAAAGCTGTAGATCCTGATGTATTGCATGGAGGAAGAGTTTATGTAAGACATAGTAACTTAACCGATGGCACTGGCACGTTTCAAAACTCTGTTGATCTTGTTACTGCTTTGGCTGGTAACACTACAGATGTTGTTGTACCTTCATTAGAACGAGAATATATTCTTAAATTTCAAGATGACCAAGGAAATTTTAGTTTAGGAGAAACCAGTGTCATCCAAGATTTACCTGACCTCATTGATACACAGGTAATACTACAAGATAGAGAAGATTTAGATTCTCCACCTTTTGCTGGTGTTGATACAAATACAACTTTTAATAGTACAACCAGTGCATTACAACTTACAAATCCAGCTACAAACGCAACGGGTGAATATGCTTTTAAAGATATTTTAGATTTAAGTGCTGTATTTTCTCTTGATTTAAAAAGAGTTGTACGTTGTGTTGGTTTTGTTATAGGTACAGACATAGAAACTATTATTCCAAGTGGATCTTTTTGGGATGATTATGCTATTGATGGTAACTTTGATGGTCCAGCAGCTAATGAAGCAAACTGTCAGATACAAGTTGCTACATCACAGACAGCATCAGGTAGTTTTGGAACATTTAATAACTTTGCAAATGGAACATTTAAAGGTCGTAGATTTAAATTTAAATTAATTTTAGAAACAACTAATGTTTCGCAGAACATGAACGTGCAGCAAGCAGGTTATACAGCAGAGTTTCAATCAAGAACAGAACAGAACTATCAAACAGGATCAGGAACAAGTACAGCACCTCAAAACACTTTAGATGGAAGTAATAATCCAAATCCTAAAGCGATCACATTTGGAACACCGTTTTTCACAGGTGTAGCTGGTTTAGGTGGAGTAAATAATTTTTTACCTTCCATCGGAATTACTATACAAAATGCCCAATCAGGAGATTTTTTTACTATTACAAATGTTTCTGGAACTGGTTTTACTGTAAATATTAAAAATGGTTCAAGTTTTGTTGATAGAACTTTTACATTCCAAGCTGTCGGTTATGGTAAAGGGGTGTAATATGGAGAAAAGTATTATTTAGATGAGCCAAGTATCAGACTATAATATTGCCAATGCCTCAGGCGCCAGCGTGAGAAGTGACCTTAATGCTGTATTTGATGCGATAAAAACTCTTAACAGTGGCGGTCCTGATCCAACTAATACAGCATCATTTATGCCATATGTTGATACGGCAGATAATAATAATTTAAAAATAAGAAATTCATCAAATAATGGCTTTACCACTATTGGTCCTGTTGATACAGCAAATTTAGGTTTACTGCCTGTAGCTGGTGGAACTATGACAGGTACTTTAGCTTTACCTAATCAGAGTGCTGGTACTCCCTCTATAAATTTTGGTGACGCTTCTACAGGTTTATTTAGAAGAGGTTCTAACCAAATAGGTTTTACTTTTAGTGGTACAGAAAAGATATTTACGGATCAGAACGGTGTGACCCTAATGGATCGCACAGATGTAAGATTCAGTGAGAGCAGTGGAAACGGAGTAAATTATGTTGCATTGCAAGCACCAGCTTCAGTTGCTAATGATCTTACATTTACTTTACCTGGGCTTGATGGATCAAGTGGTCAAGTTTTAAAAACAGACGGTTCTGGTAATTTATCTTTTACAACTATTTCAACATTTTCGGGTGCTGCTTCTGCGTTAACAGGAAATACACTTGCTAGTGGAGTAACAGCATCTAGCCTTACTTCAGTAGGTACGCTTGGAGTATTGACAGTATCAGGAAACATAAATGCCAACGGAACCATAAATGCCAACGGAAATATTTTAGGAGATGGTGCTACTAGCATTACTAATATATCTAATGTTCGTAGTGACAATGTTAGAGTAACAAGCCATTTAGAAGGTGGTGCAGTAGGTAAAACACCCGTAGTTACAGACTCAGCAGGTACAAATATAGGTTATTTTACTAAAGCATGGGTAAATTTTAATGGAAATGGAACGGTTTCAATAAGAGGCTCTTTTAATGTTTCTTCAATAACAGATCATACTACTGGCCAATACAGTGTTAATTTTACAAATCAGTTGAGAGATGGAAACGGTACACTATCAGATAATATATGTCCTACAGAAGCTTCTAGCTGTAGTGTTTATCCCGTTGGGGGACAGCTTTCACATACTCGTGGTGCTATACATTCTTTTGGTAAAACTGCTTGTCGTTTTCATTATCATCCTGAATCTACCAGTACTCATTTAACAGATCAAGCTTTTGTCTGTATTACGGTTACAGCGTAAAAATAATATATAATAAAGTAAAAAATTATGGCTAATTCTGATAAACGATTTATTTATGAAAATGATGAGGGTGGTATAAGTATTGTTGTTCCAGCAGACGATTGTCCTTTAACTTTAGATGAAATTAAACAAAAAGATTGCCCTAGTGGTAAAACAATCTATACTGTTGATAAATCTGAAATTCCTACGGATAGGAGTTTTAGAAGTGCTTGGACGTATACGGAGTAAACTATGGGATTTGGTATTAACATGGCAAAAGCAAGAGATATTCATAAAACATATATTCGTGCTGCAAGAGAATTTAAATTTCAAGAACTTGATATTGAATTTCAACGTGCGGCAGAAACAAATAATAGTACGAAACAAGCAGAAGTAGCAGCAAAAAAACAAGCATTAAGAGATGCACCTGCGGATTCAGGTATTACTAATGCTGTTGATGCGGATGCTTTGAAAGCACAATGGAAAACTGATATACTTGGTGCATCGCCCTACATCTAATGGCAGTAATACCAGGAAAAAAGAATTTTACTGTTCAACGTAGAGCAGATTTTCCATTGCGTTTAACATTTAAAGATTCTAATGGATCTGCAATAAATCTTACTGGATACACTGTCGCAGCACAGGTCTGGGACGATCCAAGGACAATTAAATATGCTGATTGGGTTATAACATACACAGATAGAGCTAATGGAATTATTGATATGAATTTAACAGATACATCTACAGCAACTTTTTCACCAAGTTTTTTAAAATATGATGTATTACTAACAGATGGATCAGGTAACAAAGAATATTATTTAGAGGGTACACTATTTGTAAGCGAAGGTAACACAGTATGAGCAGTCCTAATCAAGTTGTTGTTAGTCAAGTTAATGATGTTACAACTGTTGAAATAACAACAGCAGGACCGCAAGGAGCTACAGGTTCTCAAGGGCCACAGGGAATAGGCTCTGCAACTGTAAGTGTAGGAACAGTATCTACGGGTAATGCTGGAACAAACGCTGCAATTACTAACACCGGAACGGGTACAGCAGCAGTTTTAAATTTTACAATCCCAAGAGGAACTACAGGAACTACAGGAACTACAGGGGCAACTGGACCTGCTGGACCTCAAGGACCCACTGGTGCTACTGGCCCTGCTGGAGCAGATGGTAACGATGGTGCAACTGGACCACAGGGTGCAACAGGACCTCAAGGAGCAACTGGACCTCAAGGACCTCAAGGACCTCAAGGCGCTACAGGAAATACGGGACCTCAAGGAGACACGGGTGCTACAGGAGCTACAGGTCTTCAAGGAACTCAAGGAATTCAAGGGCCTACTGGTGCAACAGGTTCACAGGGTCCTCAAGGTGCTACAGGTAACACTGGAGCATTTGGTGGAGCCACATTTGAATATCAATTTAATACTTCCACAAGTGACGCAGATCCAGGTGGAGGTAAATTAGGTTTTAATAATAGTACTTTGCAGAGTGCAACAGTTTTATTTATAGATGATACAGATAAAAACAGCACAGATATACAACCATTTTTAAGAACCATAGATGATTCGACATCTACAATAAAGGGTCATTTTAAAGTCAGCGAAGAAAGCAACCCAGATAATTTTAGGTTATATACAATTTCTGCTTCAACAGAAGCTACTGGTTATCACAAAGTAACTTGTGCATATGTTTCTGGTAGTGCAACTTTTAGTAGCAATGAGAATCTAGTTATTACTTTTGCAAGGACTGGAGATAAAGGTGATACAGGAGCTACTGGTGCTCAAGGCCCTCAAGGTATTCAAGGTATTCAGGGAGCTACAGGTGCACAAGGCCCAACTGGAGCGACAGGCCCTCAAGGTCCAGCAGGAAACGATGGAACAGATGGTAATGATGGAGCTACGGGTTCTACAGGTCCGCAAGGAAGTACGGGAGCTACAGGTGCTACGGGTGCTGCTGGTAGTAATGGTAATGACGGTGCTGCTGCAACTATAGCTGTTGGAACAGTTACTACTGGTGCCACTGGATCTTCTGCAACTGTTACTAATTCTGGATCGTCTAGTGCTGCTACATTTGATTTTTCTATTCCTAGAGGAGCAACGGGAGCCACTGGTTCGACAGGATCTCAAGGGGCTACTGGTCCACAGGGGCCAGCAGGTAATGACGGGGCAGATGGATCGGATGCCACAGTAAATACCACTAATGTTACTGCTGCTGGTGCAGTAATGGATGGTGACTTTACCTCCAATGGCTTTATGAAGCGTACTGGTGCTGGTAGTTATGCAGTTGATACAAATACATATTTAACTTCTGTACCTTCTGGTTACTTACAAAATCTAAGTGAGGACAGTTCTCCTCAACTTGGAGGAGACTTGGATATGAACTCAAATTTTATATCCAGTGGAATTTTGGGTGTTAAAAACCAAGGAACACGATCCGAAATGCGTTTATACTGTGAATCTAACAATGCTCATTATGCTGCTTTAAAATCACCAGCCCATTCTGATTTTTCTGGTAATCTTAGTTTTATTTTACCTTCAGGATATGGTTCTAATGGACAGGTTTTAAAATCAGATGGGTCAGGTGGTACAAGTTGGGTTGCACAAACAACAGCATATACAAATTCAAGTGTTGATACACATTTAAATATAAGCAGTGCATCTTCTGGTCAAATTCTTAGCTGGAACGGTTCAGATTATGCTTGGGTTGCGGATCAAACTGGTGGTGGTGGAGGTGGAATAAGTAATTTAGTTGAAGATACAACACCGCAATTAGGTGGAAACTTAGATATGCAAGCAAATAATATTACTGGAACTGGAACTATAACAGCAGCCAGTGTTGCTTCTTCTGCTAACGGTATGCGGAAAATTACATCATCAACAAGCTCACCTTCTGGTGGCTCGGATGGTGACATCTGGATTAAATACACTGCTTAAATTATGGCTACATATTACATTGATTTTGAACATACCAGTAATACAGGAGATGGATTATCTTATGCCAATAGAAAAAATGATTATCATGGTCTAAATCTTAGTGCTGGTGATGAAGTAAGAATAAAAAAATCACCAGATCCTACGTCTTTAGGTAATGGTGCAGTTGTAAGAGACTACAGTAATCAAAGTTATAATCCTGGTCAAGTTTCAGCTTCCAGCGTTGTTTTTAGTACTACAACTGGACAAACAAAAATTAATTTAGATGCTTATATCGGTAATAACTTTGGAACAAGAAATGGTGATGGTTATACATGGCAAACTGGCGATAAAATTTTAATTTGTATGTGTAGTTTTCCAGAAGGGAAAAATATTAACGGTATATGGGAAATTGAATTAGAAGGTAGTAGCTCAGATTATGTTTACTTAAAAGGTTTTACTGCTTCTAATGCTAATAGTGAAAGTGGTAATAATATGAGGTATATCTCTGTTACTACAGAGACTATAAAATTAGCTAGTTGGCCCTGCAAAGAGATAGCATCATCAAAAGGTGGTAGATCAGCATGGACAGCTAGTAGCGGTGTAACTACAACTCTAAAAGGAGATGGAACTGTTGATAGTAGTTTTTCTTCATGGAGTAGTCGTTATGATTGGATTCATCCAACAGGTTCAGATTCAATAGAAATACCAAGTGGACATAGTGGTAAAGTTGCTTATTATGCTACAGGAGATTTAGACCTATCTGCTTATCAACAAATATCATCTTTAATACAATTTAGGACTACACAGACTCCATATAATTATGACGTAGGTCAAGGTGGACAAGTTTTTAGTTTAAGATTATGTACTGATACATCAGGTGATACTTCTGTTCATACAATACCTATACAAAATATTGGATCTGTACAGTCAACGTATGGTTTTTTACCTTATGTTTATGATTTAGGAACAAATTTAAATAGCAGCATAAAATCTATTGCCTTATACGCTGATAGCACTACTACAAGTACCAATTTGCTTAGATTTAATAATATTGTTGCCTGTAAAGCTTCTTCTTCTGCTGATAGTTTAACCCATAATAGTGTGATCGGTTTAAATACAACAGCAGACAGAGTATGGGTACCTGTTCTTCATTTAACTGATAATCAAAATTTACTCACACTACTAACTTTTCATAGGTGTTATGGATCTCATGGCTTACATTATTACGGTAACTATATGGGTGTTACATGGTCACAAACATTTTCTGCTACAACTATTTATAAAAGAGAACCTGTAAGACCAAAATGGCTTATAGATTATACAAGCTCTAGTAGTTCAAAAACTTTTAATGGAAACGGAGCAGAAGGAAATTATATAACAGTAAGCGGAGGATGGGATGACACTAATATGTCAAGTAGTCCTTCAGGTTCAAAAACTTTTATAAGAGGAAATGGTAATGGGTATGGTCTTCGTACACAAAGTAATAGTTATATAGATGTCAGCAAAATACACACTACAAGTTTTAACAGTAATGGTCTTTATTCAAATAATGGTGCTAAGTATAGAGATATAGGATTTTCCGATTGTGGTAATTCTAATCTAATTGGAGGAACAAATATATTAGAAGCGAATATAGAATACGCTACTTCAGCAAGAAATCGAGGAATATATTTAAGTGGTTTTAAAAGTCCTAATGCAAATATATCTGATATTAATTTTTATTATTGTAGGGCAGCATCATTAGGATCAAATCATTTTTATATGGATTCTCTGAGCGAAGGTAACGTAGGTCTTATTGATTATTCATTAGCACCATTTTCGTCAAATGCAATGTATTTTAGTTATATGAGTAATCCAACGACTATAAATAGAATCAAAGGTGGTGGATCAAGAGGAGAATTTATAATAAATTTTCAAGAAAATGTTTCTAATGTTACTATTAATAATCTTGATATGGACCGTTCATATTATGGAGTTTATTTAAATACCTTATTTGGAAATATTATTATTAAAAATATAACTCATAGTATTGAATTTGACTCAAGTAGTTTCCTTACAAACAGTTATTACTATCGTTATGTAAATAGTAGCGATCATAGATTTCAGTCTAGTAGTTCTATAAGAATAGGAAGTGGAAATCATACTGGTCTTATAGATGGAGGTACCTTGTTAAAGCAAATTTATTCTTTAGCGGGTAACGCTGTTCTTAAAGTAAAAGATGTTGTTTTACCCACTTCTGGTACACAGATAGATCTTAATGGAAATACTAAACTATTATTTAAAAACTATAATAATGTTTCAGGTGATGATAGAAATATTTATAACAATGGGGAACTAAGACCAGAAAGTACAATAAGACATACCAGTAGTGGGTTGTCTTGGAGATTAGTAAGTAATCAAAATAGTACGTTAACTAATATTCCTTTAATTATTGATATAGGAAAAGTTATAGTAAACAGTGGAGCGTTAGTAACAGTTGCTATTTGGACTTATAAAACTGCTTCAGGTGCTACTGGATTTTTACGTATTGCTCAAAATGCTGATTTAGGGATGACGAGTTATGCACAAGCAGATACATCAAGTAATACTTTAAATACGTGGGTTAAAATTACAGCTACATTTACACCTTCAGCATCAGGTCTAGCAACAATACAAATTGGAGGTTACGGTTCACAATCCACAGAATATGTTTATTTTGATGATTTGGAGGTAAGTCAAGCATGATTACTGTATTAGAAAAAATTAAACTATCAGAAAACAAATATCAGTACAAAATTCAAAATGGCGATTCTTTTTTGATTATGATAAAAGATACTGATATGACTGACAGTGAAATACAGACTTTAATTACTGAGCAAGAAACAAGAGATGCGGAATATGCTACAGAAAAAGCTAAATTTGAAGAAGATTTAAAAAATTTTGGTGAATAAATGACTTCAAATGTTTATGTAAATGTAAGTGGAGCTTGGAAACAAGCAGATAATGTTTATGTAAATGTTAGTGGAACGTGGAAAACTGCAACAGAAGTACAAGCAAGAATCAGTAATGAATGGAAAGGGGATACAGGTGGAAGTGGTGCAACTGGTTTACCTACGTATTTACAAATTGTTGGTTTAGATTATGTAGATTTTACACTCCCAACTATAAGTGTAGTTACATCTAAATCTTCTATTGATGGTTTCTCATTAGATAACGTAGACTTTACTTTGCCTGTTATTGGTATAACAAATACAGGATAATTAGAATGGAATATGTAAATGGTTTAAAAAAAGAATGTAAATATTGCGGTAAAGAATTTACAACTATGGAGCAAAGAAAAAAATATTGTTGCAATGCCTGTAAAACAAATTTTCACAGAAACAAATTAGTTACTTAGTTTCAGTTGTTATTTGTCTAGTCATAATGCCCAATGTGACGTAAAGAGGAGTGATGGCTATAATAGATAATAATATAAAAATTTTTAAATAAATGCTAAATCGCATCTGTCAGGTTTTGAGTATTGTCTCATTCCTAATGGTAACTTCTGTTATTGGTGGAGGATACTTTGGTTATAAGTATGTAACCTCAGAAAATTTTAAGAGCCGTTTAATGAAAGACGTTATGTCAAATGTTTCTGGATTATTACCCAACGTATTAGATCAAGGCTTACCAAAAATGACAGGGCCATCTGTAGGTATTCCAAAAGGCTTACCAAAACTATGAGATGCCTACGATTAAAGTTCCTGAGATAACACTTCCTTCTATTGATGTACCTGATACACCGTTTTTTATTGAACATAAGTTAGGAGGCAAGATACCAGGCTGTAACTTATATCACAGAGATTTAGAAACAACACGCAATCCATCTTTATTAGTAGCAGATCCTAATGGTACGTTTGTTACCTGTCCAGAAGGGCAGATTCCTTCATTCGATCCAATAAGATATGATCCTAATGAGATTATTTATACAGAAGATACCCCTAGATCGACACCAACTACCCCAAGTCAAACACAACAAAAAATTGTAAAACCAGAGAAAAAAGAAGAAATAAAGATTGAACCCTGCCCTGGAAAACGTGATTTAAGAGTAGGAAGTTTTGTTAACGAAAAGCGTTTAGAACGTGTAAAAGGTTATAAAAGGGGAGAAGATGGAATTGAATGTATCACTCTTTATGAAGACGTATCTTTCAAAGATCAATACATCCCAACACCTAGCGTGGTTGTTTCTACTGCTCTTATCGCTAGTGTGGCTGCGACTACACCTCTTATTCTCAATGCTGTAAAACCTTTAGTTAAACAATTAATAAAAAAGCTCACAAAGAAAAAAGATAAAGTAAAATAAGAGAACCTTATTTTTTCATGGCGACAGATAAGGTGTCTAGGTAGGCAAGTCAGTACCCGTGCTTGTCTACT
>Ga0181406_1001006_pt1 | contig 10451 bp, 8 predicted proteins | sample 29SPOviralmetaG_FD_130135 | JGI IMG/M metagenome (GOLD analysis project Ga0181406, IMG submission 130135) | Marine viral communities from the oligotrophic San Pedro Time Series (SPOT) site, San Pedro Channel, CA, USA - 29 SPOT_SRF_2011-12-20 | ecosystem: Environmental > Aquatic > Marine > Strait... | reverse complement strand
AGTACAGGTATATAGGTGGCAAGAAAATGTTTACAGAACTTCGTCCTCGTTTTAAAGAAGATATGCAACTTAAAGAGTGGCAACGTGGGTTTAACACTGCGTATTTTGAGAACCTGTCGAGGATAAAAAAGAATGAACAACTTACAGAAGGAAGCTAAACAGTTTATGAAATGGAAAAATATTAGCACAATAACTGCTACGGAATATCAGAGGTCTGCATGTAAGACAGCTATATTCCCAAAAGAATTAGGTGTACAATATCTTGCACTCGGTCTCACTGGTGAAGCAGGAGAGGTTGCAAACAAAGTAAAGAAGTTGATACGTGATGGGGGAGATACACCAGATAAGCGCAAGGAGATAGGTAAAGAGCTTGGCGATGTGTGTTGGTATCTGGCTGTATTAGCGGAAGAGTTGGGTTCTAACCTTGGTAAGATAATGGAAGATAATCTTAATAAATTAGAAGACAGAAGAGCAAGAGGAGTGCTTGGTGGTTCTGGAGATAATCGTTAACGTCTAGCCATCAAGCCACCACGATTCAGTCTGTCTGTAAGTAAAAAGGACATTCGTTTTAAATCTTCACCAGTATAGGTACGTTCAAAGGCTTCGTCTAAACTTGTGTCTGATTTTATTATATCCAATAGTTCTTTATCTGATTTGTTCCTTGTGGCTTTTGCCCCTTGTCCAGTAGCATAGCTGTAAGCATCTACAGTTTTATGTAAGGAATTTAACATATTTTTCTTTTCACCTTCTGGTAAGGCATCTGCAATAAACTTAATTCTAGATTTGTTGTTAGACCTAAAAGTTTTATATAAGCTATCATACGTACCTCTAGCCCCATACTGCTCAGTGAATTGACCTAGAGCTTGAAGGTCTTTCATTATATCTCTTACTTCATTGTATGCTACTTGAGCTTGTTTTGGGTTTAATTTAGTAGGTAAATTTGCAGATGGTAGCAAAGCATTTAACACCTTAAATTTACCCACAATATTATTTGCAAACATTTGACCTTTTATAATTCTATCTTCTAACGAAATAGAACCTATATTTTTTAAGTCTTTTCTAGACACAACCGCAGTTTTAGGAATCTTGTCTTCTTGTTTGGATAGTTGTCTTATATCTTTTATGTCTTCGGGGCTACTAAAAGCTATCTCAGATTCTTGATGTCTAAGCATAGGTAGACTTACAGGTGTATCATCTCTTGAGTATTGTGCTTGGGTTGAGCTAACATCATATTCTTCAGGTTTCATAGGTCGTGTTTTACTTCTAGGAAATGGTGCAGATACTACATTAGCAGGTATGTTATCGGCAAAGGATTGTTTTATAGACACGAGTGGGTCTCTGGATGTTGATAACATCTTCTTACCTAATTCTGCGTGTACACCCGATGCACCCTTTCCCCCACCTAGACCTATTTCAACCCCTTCTTCAAAGTCTGAATATGGCATAAATCCATCTTGCTCTAGTACGTCTGCTCTAGTCATATCCATATAGGCTGTTCCCCTTCCATAGGGTTGACTTATACCTGCTGACCCATGAAATACCCTTGGCACAGGTCTGTTCATTTCTTCTATTACGGTTCTACGTATAGACTTAGGTAGCATCTTTGCTATTTCTATTTGGTCTGCTTTATTTTTTATGTTATATTGTTTACCCTTAATCTTTATATTATGCATTCCTTCAGCCACGTTAGGAGCAAGGTTGCCTTGCCCATAAGTATCCGATAAATTTCTTGTTATTACTTGCTTATTTCTTATGCTGTCTAAAATAGCTTTCTGGTCAGGTGTCATGTCCACATCAGCTTTAGCAAATGTACCACCTATGAGTTGTGGTTCTGGTTTTTTCAATGGTTCTAATGAGTATATACTAGCTTCTTGTATATCCTGACCTGTCATCTTTTTAAACTCATCAAAACTGTTAATTGTTGAAATACCTTTATCGTTTAACGTGGCTTGTATTTCATTAGTTGTCTGTAGAGTAGGAGTAAACCCTGTTTTTAATTCAACCATTTCTTTAATCTGTTTATTAGTGACAATCTGGTTCTGAGATTCTCCTAACATTTGAAGGTCAAATGCTAACTCTTTTTGTTGCGCTGATACACCTTTTGCTTTTGTTTCTGTTTCTAGCTTTTTCAATTGATTAAAAAACTGAGGGGGCATTTTGTACTGAGAACTTGGCTTAAGAGAATCAACAACCTTTATATTTTTTATAGATAAATCAGAAAACGAGTCTTCAAGGTCTACAGAAGTCCAGTTTGGTTTACCTTTATTGAGTATCTCAGAAATCTGATTATTCGTAATTTCGTTGTCTTGTGTTTTAGCTAACTGTTGCATGGCATTAGTCAACTCGCCAGTGGTTGCCACCTCTTTTGCTGCTTTTATATTCAACCCTTCTGGTGCTTTTATACTGGCTTTGATAGCTTCTTTACCTGCCTTTGCACCAATACGCACACCCGGAATAATGCCCATTGCAGATAGTGTAGCAAATGCACCACCCAATCCCATCTTTTTTAAGTCACCCTCTTCATAACCCTCTTCTACTAATTCAAATGCATAGGACAAATCATTAGGTAACTCATATGCAGCTTTTATCTCACCGATAACAGGTGTAGCATCTGCTATACCCTTTACAGTATTTATTGCATCATTGTGTAGGTCTTCTGCAGACCGCTTAGACATTTTTTCATATATAGCTTTTTGTACAGGATAGCCATAAAGCAAATCTTCAGCAGTGGGTGGCTGTTTGTTTTGTTTAGCCTTTATTAGTGCTTGTTCTGCACGAGACAGTATAGGGTCTGGATAGTCTATCGCATGGTCTCTGTCTGCACCTAGTGTAATAGAGTCATCTTCAAAGTCATTCTTACCAAACTCAATACCCATTATAGTCCACCCTCTTTTCCTCTAAGTCTACTAGCTTCTTCTAATGCCCAACGCAAAACATTCATAGGTTGCCCCTCAATAAATAAATTTGTTTTTTTATCTTGCTGTACGGAGTTACCACCATAGACTTTTATATATTCTTCATTAACAGCATCCTTAATTGTCTTTGGTAATTTTTCAAATTTAGTGACCATTGATGGTGTAAAGGGTTGTTTATCTCTCTGTGCTTCAGCTTCCATTCTAGCTTTAGAAGCATCTTTTGCATCTTGTATTATGTCTTTAGAGTAGCGTATAAATAAATTTCTCTTTGCCATGTCTCCTACAGAGTTTTTATAAGCGTCACTATCTAAAATAATTTTCATTTTTTCATTTAGATTATTTGCTCCGTCTTTTTTTGACAACTCATCTCTTACATATTTGTCCATAATCTCGTTATCATCTTTTCTGTATATATCAGACCGTCCTAGCTGTAACCGCGTCATTTCATTTTGAAAATCATTTTTCTTTTCTCTAGTTAAAGCTCCTGTAAACTGAGATGCTAATGGGTCTATAGGTTTTAAAGCTCCTGTTTGAAATGGAGACCTTGCCCTTTTCTCTGTGCTAAACCAATCTTGGTCAGGCAATATGTTTACACTTTCTCCATCAACCTCAGATAAAAAGTTTTTGGGTAAAGACCTACTCCCTCTGCTATATAGTATATCTAAGAAACTTATCTCGCCATTTCTGGTTTCAGGTATACCTCTTGCATCTTCATTAAACTGTGCATATACATCTCTTACTACGTTTACAGGTATAAGAAACGTGTTTCCAATATTAGCCATCCCTTCAGCTAAACTTTTCCAACCCACTAAACTTTCAGGTTCTTCAAACAATTTATCTATAGCGTATATACCAAACCCAACACGTAGACTAGAGCCAAGCAGTGCCTGTGACCCATCTCTTACATGTTGTGCAAATCTCTTTCTAGGCATACCATTTTGCCACCTATACAGTATGTCCGCAGCAAACATGAATGGACTAAAAGGACCATACAAAGGTCTACCATCTATAATTTCACCTTTATTATTTTTAAACTCGTACCATTCTGTTTCAGGTCCTTGTAAAGCCCTCCATTGATATGCAGCTGTAAGTCCCAAAGCTCCTGTCATCTGTTTTGGTAATCTTTCTCTGTAATACTTTGCAGCATTTTTTACACTTATGTTTTCGGCAGACTTTTTACTTAGCCTATCTAATGGTAACATTCCAATGATAGGCATGTGTTCATAATTAAATTTTATTTGGTTTGCTACGAATCTTGGGAAGGGCATAAAACTAGACACAAGAAAAGGAGCAGCTTGGTGTGCTTTTATACCTTGTTGTGCAAGTTTACCAAACAAATCTTTTCCCACAAAACCTTCTTGATATGTGTACTGATAAGAGTCTTTGATAGCTTCATCTATTATGCTACGAGGTTCTTTTGTTACTGGGTCAATAGCATTATCAAGTAACCGTAAATTACCAGTTTCTGCCATGTCATTTAAGCTTACAAACTTTTTCTTATCAATATTGCCATATTCTTTGTATAATGTTGTTATGTCAGACGCATTATCTATAGCATCTTTCACGCTAGACTCATCCATCTGACGTAGCATTCTACCTTCTAACAGTTGCGTTTTTATTTTATCTGTTATAGGCACTCGTGCGTCATTAACTCTTCTGTTTAATGAAGCTGTTAATATACCACGCTTAAATAAATTATCAGATATTGTATTTAAAAAGTTTACCTTTCTAGCCCATACAGCTAAACCACTATCTGAATTACCCACTGCTTCTAAATCGGCAGCATCTCTGAATAGTTTTGCAGTCTTCACAGGAAAAGCTTCTGTTATTAATTGTCGCATAACTCTTGACTCAGCGGGATTTAACAGATGTTTAGCCATATCAAACGTACCATCAAACGGATTCTTTAATTGTCTACCGGTAAGATTGCTAAGAACATTATCCATTGTTCTAGTAGTAGCATCTACAAACACACGAAATCCACCATTGTATGTATTACGCATAGTTGTCTTAGGTTGAACGGTCATAAATCCAAGTCGTAGACGGTCTAAATCTTTTACAGTACGTCCACCTTTTAGTGCTAAATTAAAAAATACACTGTCAACAGCTAACTTATCATTTAAAAATTGTCTACTTAAAGTAGAATCTAAAGATGATTTACCTGCAACATTCAGTTGGTCTACACTATCTAGTAGTACATCAACTTCATTCTTTGTTTTATCCATTCGTGGGGTTAAACTTCTTTTTAGTTGTGACTGAGACCCCAGTGTTCTACCTGCTTCTGATACTTCTGCCAGATAAAATAAAGAAAACTCGTCATAAGTCAAATTATGTTCTTCTAATATATCACCCACTTCATCAAAAATATCTATATCTCTTTTAGATAAAGCTTCTTGCAAAGCACTCGTTACTCTTTCTCCTTCTTTCAACTTTAAAACATCTTTTGCACGTATGGCTGCAGCAACAATATTGTCCACAGTTTCGGATGGTAATGATGCTTCTAATGTAGATGATGTTGATGACATCATTTTTATCTGTCTACCCTTTCTAACCTTTTCTGGGTCAAGGGCATTAAGAGTTGTTTTTACTTCACTTATTTCGGCTTCAGTAGTTTTTACTTTTTTACCACTTACTACTCTACCATCCTGTAAAACTTCTGCTGTTTTTGCAGATGCTTCAGTTGCTCTTTTAGCTTGATTTATTTGAGCAGACTCATAGAGTTCATTTGCTTCTCTATCACCCTTTTTAATTTTGGGTATGCTACCCTTTTGAAATAATGCTAATGGAAAGTTTATTATACCTGCTGTGGCTGCAGATGCTATAGCTGTCTTAGCAGTTCTCTCTCCTGTCACACCTTCTTGTAAGCCAACTTCATCTCGTGTAAGTTCTTGTGCAACACCTTGACCTGCACCAATAGCACCTTCAACTGCTGCAGCTTTACCTGCTTGCAGTGTTGCCTTGGCAAGAATGCTACGCAATGCTATCTTACCTGCCTGTGTTGCTCCAACAGAAGCAGCCTTACCTGAACCGCCTGTTGCTATACCTATATAAGTGGAGGGTGCGGTGAGTATGCTTTCACCATAATCAAGAGTTGATTTTAAAGACAACTCGCCATCAAGTTTGTCCCATGTATCAATCAAGTTTGCAAATCTAAGTTTGCCCTCTTGGTCTGAATCTTGTGCATACGTTAAGTCACGCAGTGTTGTGACTTCATTTGTGTCGTGAAACCGCATGTGTTCTTGAAATTCGTCCAATGTTTCTTGTGGACTTAAATATCCAGTCATGTTGTTTCTCTCTTTTAAGAATGTTCTTGCGTCTTCTAAGAACTCTGAATCCTTTAAAAGAGATTCTCTGTTTACGTTTTTACCTTTATTATATGTTCTGTACATGGCATAACTTTACTTCATTGCGTCTAATATTAATTTTGTCGCTCTTTTATCTAAATCAACCTGAGATATGGTAGGCTGAGTTATTTTTAAAAGGCGTTTTATTTCTAAAGAAATTGCTCCTAATCGTCCCCCACCTCCTTGAGATGAAGGTTTTATAAGATTGGTTTTATTATTTGTTATCTCTACTAAAAGTGCATCAATCTGGTCTGATGCCTTTTGTTTAGGAGATTTTGTAGTACCCCTTGTGCCACCAGTAGTACTACCAGTTGTGCCACCAGTTGTGCCACCAGTTGTTATAGTGGTTTTTGTATTACCTGTATTTTTGTTGTACATATTCTCCAGTAAGTCCAATGCCTTTTTTCTTTCAGCAAAAGAGTATCTTTTTTTATTTGGTAGGTCAGATAATATTTTATCTATCATTTTAAAACCCTTACCCTGTAGTTTTTTTTCTGCAGGTTCATACATGGGTACACGTCTAAAACCCCCCATACCATCGGGTATGGTTTCAAAACTAATAGCTTTCTCTAATCCTATTATACTTGTCAAACGATTGTTTAAATCATTTTTTAATGTAGTAGATGTTATAGCATCATCATCTTTGTCTGCTTCTCTACCTGCCAATAGAGCTGCGGCAGCAGGGTCATACAAACTTATAGTACCTCTTGACTCTTTTGGAAAGTAACTTGAGGACACATCCCCGACAGCTAACGCTCTCAAGTCATTTAACATTCCCTCACCAAATGCACTCTTGTATGTAGACAGTCTTTTTTCTACAAGTTTTCTGTTTGTACCTGAGAAGAATTTACCAAAGGTTGTTTCTGACTTTTGCCCTGTAGCATCCATAACTGCATCACTCATAGTCATACCTCTATTAACTTTACCAACAACAGACTCTAGCATTTCATCCATACTCAAGCCACTCTCTTCGTATGTAGGTAAAAATTTTACAACGTCAGCAACATTTGCTTTTCTACCTATAGCAGACATTTTATCTAAATAGTCTACAACTTTCTGACCTTTTCCCTGAGACAGTATAGTACCTATTGCATCAATGCCAAAGCCATTATCTCTTAATGTTTCAGCCATTTGCCTATTCTGTTTTTTTAATTCTTTACGTGCTTTGTATGCAGGTATGCCTAGTTGTGTAAAAAGATTTATAGACTTATCTATAATCGCTTCATTGTCTTCAATCTTTTTAAGTCCTCTTTTAGCTGCGCCACCAAAAAATTGTAAAAATGCCATTACATTGCTCTCCTTGCCATTAGTCCTTTGGGTTCTTCTTCCATCTGAGGTTCTTCCTCTACAGGTTCTGGAGTCGGGTAGGGTACATCATCTATCTCTTTAAGTATAGATTTAACCTCAGATTCATTCATGGTGTCTTGCTCTACCTCTGTTTGTTGCTTAAAATCTACTTCAGCTTTTGTAGCCATCTGTGATATAACCTCAACTAATGCAGGTGTTATAACAATACCAACATCTAAACTGTGCAATCCTTCCATGACACCACCTGTTTGCATAATATCAACCAACGTTTCTACAGGCACACCATTTTCTAATACACTAAACATTTTTGTTGCTTGTTTAGGTCTAGTTATTCTATCAATATAAAACGATAAAGCTTCGTCAGGTGTTGGAAAACGCGCAGGTTTTTGCCAAGGTCTATCGCCTAATGGTGCAGTTAAAGACTGACCGGGAATAGGAGCATCTAATTCTACATCTGGATTATCTTGTTTTATCATTCGAACTTACTCTTTATCATTCTTAATAAACGAACTGAATCGTTTTCTTTTGATTCTTCTTTGTCTTTTGGCTTTTCAGTTCTAGTCAGTAAACCTGTAGTCTTAGGTTTATTATCAACTTCAGGTGTATTTTTTAATGCGTCAAAGGCATTTCTTACTGCACCGTTTATTTGTCCTACTTGTGTCATGTTATTATCCTATATTAAAACCAACTTGTCAATACTTCAAACACAAACGAACCAATATTTCTAGTGTCTTCCGCATCACGTTTTAGTTCCGCAGCTGTTATGTCAGCATCGGCTGCTATTCTGGCTCTCGCTATAGCATTTTGTCTATCTAGCTCGTTGTCTGCACTTTCCCATGCATACTCCATAGCATCAGAATAGTACTGCCACAAATTGTCATATGCTGTTTTGCTTATGTCAAGAACATTTGTTGCATTTATTTCGTTAGCACGATTGATGGCTGCAGTATCTGCTGTAGCTATCTGTCTTCTCCACTGTGCGTTTGCTTGTGCAATCACTGATTGATTCTGTGCATTAAACTGGTCACGTTGATTCTGTAACTCAGAATTAAATCTTGATACAGTATTTGCTTGACCTGCATTATATTGATTTTGTGCATTAGCCTGTGTAGCATTAAACTGAGATACCTGTGTACCAAGGTTAGCAAAGAACTGGTCAGTTTGATTTTGACTAGATGCATTAAACTGTTGGGCAGCATTTTCTGCAGCTTGGTCTGTAAACAATCCTTGTATTCTCTGCTGTGTTTTAAACAAGTCTGTCTGTTGTCTGTTAGATAGATTAGCCATATCCACCTGTAAAAAGTTTTGTGAATTTTGTACGGCAGCCTGTTGTCTGTTAGATAGATTAGCCATATCTAAATTTGACAATGCACCTGCTTCTGCCATAATTAAAGCTTGCTTATTACTTAAGTTGGTTAGCTCCATAGTGTTAGCAATACGGCTGTTCTCTAATGCTATCTGCTGTTCAGCATTAAAGTTCATGTTAGCTACATCTGCTATACGTGCCGAGTTCTGCACTCTTGCTTGAAAGGCTTGGTCAAACTCCATACCCATAAACTTTGCACGTTGTTCTGCGGCAAGCATTGCCCTCTGTTGTCTGTTGGATAAGTTTTGGGCTTCAAAGGATGCCGTAACTTGTGCATCAGCTTGTGCTATAGGTAGGGCTGATTCCATTGCAGCCTGTACAAGAGCTTGTCCTGCTATACTGGATGCCCCTATTCCTCGCTGTTGCATTACAGCTTGAATACCTCTAATAGCCCCTGCAGCCCAAGCAGGTGGGTCTGTAGCATCAAAATTAGCGGTTAATCCTGCAAGCTGTCCTTGCACTGTGGCTTTTTCAGATGGTGTAGCTGTGGCAGCTTGTATTTGTTCTGTAAACTTGGATGCTTTCTCTGCGTCTGCTACACCGCTTATTATTTCACTTTCACCAGTAACAGGGTCAGTCTCTAGTTTTCTTTGCACTGGATTGTTTAAGAATATGCCAGTGCCTTTTGCAGCATCTAAATCAGATACAGACGATTTAGTCTGCTCCTCTGCTTCTATTTCTAATCTCTTATCATCTGGATTTGCCTGCGCAGCTTGCAGTGTATCCACTACATCTTTTACATCGGGTTCTACTTTTTCTGGGTCTACGGTAGCTATTGGAGTTTCTATAACTTGGTTTGCTTTTTCTGTTGATGCAAATGTAGTTGGAGAACTTACTGAACCTGTTACATTACCTACATCAGGGGATATGTATGCACCTGCTTCATCACGAGTCATCGCAGGTTTAGTTACACCGCCAGTTGGTATAGCAGGTGTTGTCATACGCTCTGATGTAATATCTGATATTGTTTTAGCAGGTGCAAGTGTTAAACCTTGCTTAGTATCAAATGCTTTATCGGGTGTACCACCCTCTTGCATTCTTACCACACCACCTCTTGCCATCTCACGAGCTACATCTTGATAACGCATCATCTCTGTCTGCCTATCAGGATTATCTTGTAAGAACTTTTGAAAGTCTTTTATGTTACCTTGAAAGCCCATAGCATTGGCTATCTTCTCCATGCCTGAAGGTTTAAATCCTTGAAACTGTTGTCCTTGTTGCGGTTGCTGAATCATTTAACGTCCCTACTTAATACTCTGTCTAGTTTATCTTCTAGTCTGTGCAATGCTTCCATTACTCCATGCATCTCGTCCTTCATCTCTGACCTTGATGCATACTCTTCTCTCGTTTTATTTAGCAGTATGTCTATGCGTTTCATCTCAATCATTACATTACGAAACGTCCATATAGCAGGTGCTATCACAAGAGTTAGAATTAAATTCCAAAACATTACTGGGTCTATTTCCATCGTTACCTCTTAAACTTATCGTTGAGTGAGTCTACTACACTATCTATGTT
>Ga0181406_1000998_pt1 | contig 10484 bp, 14 predicted proteins | sample 29SPOviralmetaG_FD_130135 | JGI IMG/M metagenome (GOLD analysis project Ga0181406, IMG submission 130135) | Marine viral communities from the oligotrophic San Pedro Time Series (SPOT) site, San Pedro Channel, CA, USA - 29 SPOT_SRF_2011-12-20 | ecosystem: Environmental > Aquatic > Marine > Strait... | reverse complement strand
TGAGAGAGATATAAATAACTTAACTACAACTCCTCTCCAAATTATTCAATTCACTTTTCAAAATTTTATGTTCACTTCAATTCCTTCAGCTCGTACTTCAGATGCTATCGAAGCAATCAACGTAAACCCATTCACTAAGGTTGTAAACCTTAGGTTCACCAATGGATATGAGTACAAGTACTCAAACGTCAGCAGAGCTAAGATTGTAAATCTTATGCTTAACCCAAACATGAGCTTCGGCTTCTGGGTTCAAGACTTAAGCAAGAACGCAGTGAGAGCATTGTCTTACCTAAGAGGTAACACTGTTGCTACTGGCAAACTTTGCTATGAGCAAACAGGCATTGGCTACGCCACTGATTCACTACCTTTCTAGGTAGTGTTAGCGTCTGGGTATTTACTTGCGGTTCAACTCCGCAAGGACGCTGTTACATACTTACTACGTAAGATATGTATTCTGTCCACATTCGCACCTAACTTATGCTAGTCCACATCACAAAAAAATCAGCTAATGCCAAGACAGGTGCAATGCCTGTTACCACTACGGAGGAATCATCATGCCCATCAACGTGTCCACACCTACAATCCGGAGGATGCTACGCCAAGTCAGGACCTGTCTCTTGGCACTGGAAAAAAGTGAGCCAAGGATTGAGAGGTGGTACTTGGGATGAGCTTACAACTTACGTTAGTAAGTTAGACAAGGGTCAGCTCTGGCGTCACAACCAAGCTGGCGACCTTGGTTATACCAAGGCACAAGGACGTGAGTACATTAGGCTTGACTTACTTAAGTCATTGGTCGATGCTAACAAGTCCAGTGGTGCCAAGGGTTACACCTACACACACCACCAGCTACATACCCACAACCTCGAGGCTATCAAATACAGTAATCGCAATGGATTTACAGTCAACGCCTCATGCGATAGCATGCAAGCCGCAGATGACGCGATAGCCGCCGGTGTTCCTGCCGTATGTGTTGTTGACAATAGTCAACCAGTACCAGCAAGGACGCCAGCAGGCACAAGGGTTCTAGTATGTCCAGCTCAAACATCCGACACTAACTGTAAGGACTGCGGCATATGTCAACAGTCCAACCGTAAATGTGTTGTTGCATTCTTAGCACATGGTAACGGCGCAAATAAAGTTAATGCTAAATTGTCCACATTAGTACACAACAAGGAGGTTGCTTAATTGAAAAAACATTTGTATGTTATCTATAAAGATGATCACACAGATACTAGCCATATCAACGACTTGACCCATGCAAACTTAATAAGTAATGGGTATAAAGTTATACATTCAGAGGCTGGTTATACATCAACCAGAATTGAATATCAAAAGTAGTTAAGTTATAGTTAAATAATATAATTAAATAATCCCGAGAACCTAGGCTATGACTGGGTTCTCTCTCTTTTTGTAAATTTCCACAATCACACACTCATCACAATCAAGGACGCCACAATCATACACAATCATCACAAGCATGGACGCAAGGACGCAAACAAAACCGAAAACTAAACGCAAGGACGTACCCACTTACCCAGAGCCACAAGGCGACCCATCCTATTAACCACCACCCAAACATTATGAAAACTATTTCTATTCAAGTAAGCGACAAGCACCACAGTTTATTAACTCGTATTGCTGCTGCTGATCACCGTAGATTAAGTGATTTTAATTATCTAATCTATGGAAACGGACTCGACATGTTCTTTTGTGAACGATCAGTTCACGTTAAAAAAGAAGCTGATGAATATACCAAGGAAGAAAAGAAACAACAAGCCATTAACAAAAAGGTAGAGAAATCAACATCACGCAGCGGTTGGGAAGAAAAAGGTTGGGAGCATGTAAGTGATTACCTGTACAACTATGACAAACCAGATGGTGAAAAGGATTTCGTTACCAAATTAGCTAATGAAATAGAAACACTTGCATTCAAGGAGGAAGTATGAGCTTTCAATTCGGACCAACACCAAACCCAGAGGAATCCCTCATGGAAGTCTATCACTACAAGAACGCAGTCGATGACTACGAAAGAGACGGAGCATTACAAGACAGCCCAATGCTCAAGCACTGGTTTGTTATCAATGTATGCGATGTACTACTAGGCGAAGACGCAATGTACAAGTACTCACCCCAAGAACTATTTGAAAAGCTCGAAGAATACAGCAAGGACGCTTCAGCATGGAGCGATATGTGCGAAGAGCATGAAATAGGCAAGCTTGGCGACGACATGGAATATCAACGACAGTGCAGCTACTAATGGAATACGACGACCTCATGAAAGAAGCGGAAGAGCATAACAAAAAGATGCACCGCACAAAAGACATCAATGTAAATGACTGTCTCACGTATGAAGACAGGAACGCAATAGCCCAGATCATAGACAAGCGAGTAGCTAAAGAATATGGTGACATGTTTCCATTTCACTGGTCATTCACCTGTTCAGGGCACTTTATCTGCTAATTTGCCCTCTCAGATTCGCCTGTAAGGTGCCTAAAAATATCTAGCAATACATTCCTATCCCTAAAAACACACCCTGACTAGCAAACAGTCATAAAACCCTTTGCCTCTTCACAAGCATCACGCAAGGACACAATGACTCACACATTGACTTACAAGCCTAAGGATTCCCTTATGTTTCATCAGCATACTTATGCTGGATTTCAAAATGACGAGGACGCAGCTTGGCACGCCAAAAGATTCTGCGACCAATACGGATACACACTTATAAACGTAGAAAAAAATGAAGCGTAAATACTATCCCAATAACTGGGCTGCTATCAGTAGCTGTCCTGCATCCTATTTTCCTGAGATGCTCTACGAAGATTTTGAAGATTGGAAGATTTATGGTTATCAATTACCTAGCTCTCACTTCGGCATCGTAAGAGTCGAAGACATGGACACAGGCAAGATTGAAGAATACACATATAAGTCTGAGCATCACACGAAGCAAAGAATGAAAAAAGAAATGAAGAAGAAAAATACACACGTAACTTTAGCAACTATGGAAGGGGTCTATCACCTCATGCCTAACCCACTCGACTTTAACAATCCATGAACGAACAGACATTTACTAGAAAACTAGAACAACTTGTAACATTAATAGACATTCACCCTAATCGTGAAGAAATATTACAGCTCATGCAAGAACAGGTAACAGATGATACCGAATTGGCTGCATGACTAGGTAAAAATAGCTATTATATCGGTGTTGTTAACTCACCCTTAACCTCCAATGTAAACTATGTTACAAACGCATGCAATTATTCTCTCGCAAGAACTTGTATGTCGGCTATGACGACGACAAATTCTGTGATTTTTCCATCCACCTTGGTAATTTTCTGATAGAATACCAATGTCCAGCCTCTAAATCTAATGAGCGACCCATTCCGCCCGATTACAGATGCCCAAACTGCACGCCTTCTGAAGGCGATGGAGCTGTTCAGGAGTTATGACCCTGAAATACCAGCTCAGGTAATTAGCGTCTTTCTTTATATTGCTAGTCACGATGACTGCTCGAAAGTGCAGCTTCAAGACAAGGAAGTAGGACTAAACATGCCTAGTGCTAGTGCATCACGTAATACGGACTGGCTTTCTCACAAGCATCGGCTTGGCAAACGTGGACTTAATTGGGTCGTGAAATATCGTGACCCAACTGATTTGCGTAAGCAAATTATGAAGCTATCACCTCAAGGTGTGCTTCTTGTAAAACAACTACGGGACATCCTCTATGGCTAAAAAAGCTACTTGGAAAGAATGTAGAGACTACACACTACGTCGACACCCAGCTTGGGTATCAGGCGGAGGACGTAAGTCAGCTATTCTCTATTCAGGTAAATTTACAGCAAAACCTATTAATCACTCAGAATCATTTGACCCTACAAGGATCACAATGAGAATGATGCTCGATGACTGTTACGAACTAAAGGCAGAAGGCATGAAGAATGCTTCTATCAATCGTTACATCTCGGCAGTATCTAAAGTGCTTAAGTTCTCTCAGGAGATGGGTCTATTATCTCAGGACTGGACAGTCCCTAGATTTAAAAGATTTAAGGAAGCTGAAGATGCTCAAGAAAGGAATGCTTATTCTGCTCAAGACATCAAGGACATGGTTACTCATGCCCGAGACAATCTTATGCACGATGATTTAGCAGACATAATTCTGTTTGCTGCTCTATCAGGTATAAGACAAGGACGAATCTTAGCTCTAAAGGCTGATGATATCGACTTTGAAAACAACATGATACGTGTCACTAAACCAAAGAACAAGAATGTTCCAGCTCGTTATTGCGGCTTACATCATGCTTTAAAAGACATGCTTGTACGAAGGTGCAACGAAGGTAGATACAACTTGTTTGGCGATGACTGGACAACTACATCAAGTGAGCCAAGAGCTGACAAAGTACGTACAGCATTTAATAAATGTAAGCGTTTCATCAATAAAGATGGATATGCTTATACATTTCATGGCTTGCGTCATACCTACGGCACGATGATGATTCAATCAGGTGTCAACATCAAGGACGTTGCCCATCATATGGGACACTCCTCAACACAGGTAACAGAAAAGTACCTACACGCAGCAGACAAACAACTTGCTGCTCAAGTGAACTCTATAGAATGGTCTGCGGATCTTGCTATTGCATAATCCAAATGATCCGTAGATTTCAATATCAACACTTTTTACAAGAATTTTGAAGGTTTTAAGTCGGTCAGCTACAATAAAAAAGCGCGAGATCCCTTGGGAGTGTGGCGGAATTGGTAGACGCGCCGGACTTAAAATCTTCAGTAGATTCTAGTACTTAGTGGACAGGGTTTAGTTTAAAAGCTAGACCCTTACTTAATTATATAACTGTACGAGTATGTACAGAAATCCGCTAAATTATCTACCGAGCATGCTAACCGAAAAACAGATAGAAGATCAGCAGGAATTCGAGCGTAAATGTATAAGTGGTGGACTAGAAAAACTCCGTAATAACACTACAAAGTTAGAGGAGAAGACCTATGCTTCCGCCACTGTTTATGGCTCATCATTTGTTAATTCCATATTGCCTCATTTAATTGCTTATATAGATAAGAAAAAAGAAAAAGCTAAAAAACAAGGAGCACATCTAGGTGTAATTGTTCACAAGCATCTGATCCCAGTAGAGTCTGATTTGCAGTCACTTCTTACATGTAAAGTCGTGTTTGATCATGTCTTTTCTCCTGTAGCTAAAAAACATAGTGTGACTACTATTGTCACAGCTATTGGTGCAGCTATTGAGGGTGAATGCCAAATGAGATACTACGAAACAGAATGTCCAGCTTTATTAGCAACACTTAAAAAGAATTATTGGCATGAAGCCAAAGGCACTGAAAGTAAAAGAGTAAGCATTCAAACCTTGATGCACAAAACTAATATATCTCCATGGGTTCATTGGAATAAAGATACAAAGATCAAGGTCGGAATGTTCTTATTAGATTGTTTAATGGAAATATCTGGTTGGTTCGAGAAAGACCATATAAGAAAGGGTAACAAAACAATAAAAATTATTTTACCTACTGAAAAAGTTATTAAACAACAAGATGACATCATGCGTATGGCTGAATTATTCAGTCCACTTGCTAAACCTATGCTTATCCCTCCACGTAATTGGCATGCTTTGCAAGACGGTGGTTACTATTTAAACGACTTGGTAAAGTGCCACGAATTAATTAGAAGGAGCAAGCACCAACTAATACAGGGAGAAATTCCCTACCAGTTCATTAATAAAATTCAGAAGGTTTCTTACAAGCTAAATCCTTTCATTGTAGAGGTTGCGAAGGAACTAGAAGAGAAAGGAATTAGTGTAGGAAAGTTTAGACCTGTTATCCAACATATTATCCCTCCAAAGCCAGTTGACATAGCAACAAATGAACAGGCAAGAAAAGAATGGAGAAAGAGTGCAGCAATAGCTAGAAACAAACAAGCTGCTGAAGTACGTAAGTCTTGCAGAACTCGCATGACCATGGACGTAGTAAGAGAGTTTGAAGGTAAAGAGTATTACATACCTTGGAGTTTTGACTACCGAGGACGTGTGTATCCCATACCAAACCTATTAACACCACAAGATACCGACTTTGGAAAAAGTCTGATTCTCTTCAATGAAGGTACAGAGATAACTGAGAAGGGTATGGAATGGATAAAGTTTCAACTAGCTACTACGTATGGTTTAGATAAAGCAACCATGAAAGATAGGTTGGAATGGATAGATGACTACGAAAACAAAGCTTTAGTAGAGCGTGTATGGCGTGATCCTATTGGTAACATTGCTGACTGGGAAAATGCAGATGAGCCATGGTTGTTTTTAGCTGCTTGTAACGAATGGTACGAGTTGTTTTACGAGCATCGCTTTCACACACATCTACCTGTAGCAATAGACGCTACATGTAGTGGTCTACAGATTCTCGCCGGTCTCGCTAAAGACGCCTCCACAGCTCGCATGGTAAATGTCTTAGGGAGTGAAAAACCCCAAGATGCGTACGCAACCATCGCTTCAAGGAGCATGGAGGCAATACCTGAAAGATTACGTCCGCATTGGGATAGAAAAGCCACCAAAAGGTGCGTTATGACTATACCCTACAATGCTAAACCCTTTTCTAATAGGTCGTACATTAGAGAAGCTTTTAAAGATAAAGACGTAGACGTAGAGAAAGAAGAGTTAACTTCATGTGTATCGGCTGTGAGAGCAGCTATGGAACAAGTAGTTCCCGGTGCAATGGACGTGATGAAATGGATAGAAAAAGAAATATCTAGATATATAAAAGCTGGTAATGAGGAAGTTAAATGGTTAACACCGTCTGGTTTTCCTGTTACTCAACGTTTGATGAAGAGAGAAACAAAGATTATTCAAACTCAACTTATGGGTAGATGTAGATTAGCTGTTGCTGGATCTGAAGCTGGTGTTGATTTAAAGCATCACAAAAATGCAACCGCTCCCAATCTAATACATTCATTAGATGCATCTCTTCTTCACCTTGCAGTCATGGACGTGGATTTTCCAATTGCATTGATACACGATTCAGTTCTATGTAGAGCTACTGATATGTGCAAACTGTCCACTTTAGTACGTAAAACTTACATGACTCTGTTTGCAGAGCATGAACCCCTAACCGACTTCGCCCTAGCAATAGGAGCTGAAGAAAACCCACCGATTATTGGCGACTTAAAACCAGAAGCCGTAATTGATTCACAATACTTTTTTTGTTAATGAGAAACATACACGTAACACCCGAGCCTGTAACCCTTGAAGGTTATCAAGCTGTGTTAAAGCCAAGCAAGTTTGGCTATTCATTAAAAGCGATAGTAGGAGATGACATAATCTCCACGCTAGAAACAGAGCGAGAAGACTGCCTTAAATGGGCAGAGTCAAAGCTAAAGAATCCAAAGAGATCAACACTAAAACCTACCCCATGGGAAGAAGTTAGCGATGGTAAATACCTAATTAAATTCTCTTGGAGTGATGAGAAGAGACCTCCAGTTGTAGATACTGAAGGGACTCCTATTACAAATACAGAAACACCAGTATATTCAGGCAGTAAAGTTAAGCTTGGATTTACTCAGAAGCCATACATACTTAGAGATGGCGTGACCTATGGCACATCACTTAAGCTGAGCGGAGTTCAGATAGTGAGTATTCAGTCAGAGGTAGGTGTAGACACAGGTGACTTAGACGAAGCAGGCGTAGCAGAGATGTTTGGAAATACTGCTGGATTCAAGGCACAAGATCCTAACGTTAAGGTTATTGATACAGCTCCTAGCTCAGTAGAAGATGACTTCTAATGGGATTTCGATCAGGGCTAGAAGAGAAAGTAGCTGACTTATTAGTACAACTAGATGTTGACTATGAATACGAAGAGGTTTCATACCCTTACGTTATAGAGCACAGCTATACTCCTGATTTTGTATTACCAAATAACGGAGTAATACTAGAGGTTAAAGGGTATTGGGACCCACCATCTAGACGCAAGATTAGACAAGTAATCAAGGATAACCCAACAATAGATTTACGTATGGTCTTTCAAGATCCATACAAACGTATCTCTAAGCGCAGCAAGACAACATACGCAAAATGGTGCGAGCGATATCAAATATTATGGTGCGCCGCTCATTGCATACCAGTTGATTGGTTGAAATGACAGCAGAGTTTTTAAGACATGAGCCATGTGAAGTATGTGGCTCATCTGACGCGAAAGCAATATATGACGACGGCAATACATTTTGTTTTAGTTGTCAGAACTTAACCAGAGAAAACGAGGTTAATCACACACATAACATGCCCACCAATGTTCAATTCAAAGGATCAGCCCAAAGGCTGCAAAAACGAAACATCAGTGAATCAACCTGTCAGCACTACAAAGTCTACAGGGATGGAGAACTTTTACGCTTCCCTTATTACGGCAGCAACAAAACACTTCAAGGGTTCAAAACAAAAACCAAACTAAAGGACTTCAAGTATGAAGGAAACACTACTGACACTCTTTTTGGTCAGTCTCTTATTCCTTCTACTGGTAAGCGCATTATGGTTTACGAAGGAGAGATGGACGCACTATCGGGTTGGGAAGCTTACCCCAACTGGGCGCATGTATCGCTACCTCACGGAGCTGCGTCAGCAAAGAAGGATATACAGAAGCAACTACAGCTTTTTCAAGGTTTTGAAGAAATTATCCTTTTCTTCGACAAAGATGAAGCCGGTCAACTGGCGACAGAAGCAGTGGCTGCGATCTTACCGTCTGGCAAAGTTAAGATTGCTCATTTACCAGACCCGTACAAAGATGCTTCTGACGCATTGCAGAATAATGACGCAGAAGCGATTAGGAAAGCTATCTGGAACTCTTCGCCGTATCAGCCGGACGGGATCGTCGAAGGACAATCGCTCTTAGAATTAGTAACTAACCCTAGTCCACCATGCGACTTTGAGTACCCATTTGTAGGACTACAAAAGTTAACTCATGGTTGTAGATACGGAGAACTTACTGTTATTAGCGCAGGTACAGGTCAGGGAAAAAGTACGCTAACAAGACAGATGGCGACTCACTTCTTAGACCAAAAAGAACGTGTAGGTTATATAGCTCTGGAGGAATCAAATAGACGGACAGCTTTAGGACTTATGTCTGTAGCTACTGGTAAAGCATTACATCTTGGAGAACATACCAAGGAAACATTACAAGAAGCATATGACTACACCCTCAAAGACTGGAACCTCTTCTTATATGATCACTTCGGCAGTGCTGATCCTGACATTATTTACAGTCGGATTGAATATATGGCACTCGCGCTCGAAACGAAAATCATCTTCCTCGACCACCTATCCATATTGATATCAGGTCTTGATGGAGACGAGAGAAAAATGATCGACACCACCATGACTAAGCTTAGAAGTTTAGTTGAACGAACAGGAATAAAACTCTTCTTGGTATCTCACTTACGTAGAACACAGACAGATAAGAACCATGAAGAAGGAGCAAGGGTAACTCTTGGACAACTGAGAGGATCCGCTTCCATAAGCCAACTAGCAGATGAAGTTTGGGGGTTAGAAAGAAATCAACAAACTGAAGCTGAAGACGTAACTATTTTACGACTGTTAAAGAATCGCTATTCGGGCGAGGTCGGTGTTGCATGTCATTTGAAATACAACAATGAAACATGTAAATACGATGAAACTACGGACACAATTTTCAATCCCAGCACAGACTTCTGAGCTGAAGAAACCCAACCCACCCTCTAAACAAGCAAAAAAGAAAGCCAAGTTTAAGGATAAAACTTATGCAGGAAAACCAAATGCTCGTGTTTGACTGCGAAACTAACGGACTACTACATGACGTTTCTACAATACATTGCATTGCCATCTACGACTCCCAAAAGGAAGAAACCTTCGTATTTAATGATCGAGGTAGTAACTGCCCACCGATCACGGAAGCTTTACATTGGCTATCCTCGGCTGATGTCATTATTGGTCATAACATTATTGGCTACGATATACCTGTTCTTCGGAAAACTTACTCTTGGTTTGAGCCTAGTAGGAATGTTCTTGATACTCTTGTTTTATCTAGGCTGTATCATCCAAACTTGATGGAGATAGATAAGAGAAGAAATGTACCAAGGATGCCTATGCAATTATATGGCAGACATTCCTTAGAAGCTTACGGCTACAGACTAGGAGAATATAAAGGAGAGTTTGGAAAGACTACAGACTGGCAGAGCTGGTCACAAGAAATGCAGGATTACTGCGTACAAGACGTACACGTTACCACCAAATTATGCGAACACTTCCGCCCATTAATGACGCGGCAAGGTTAGAACACCAAGTCGCAGAAATATTAACCGAACAAGAAATACATGGATGGACATTTAATGAACAAAAAGCTCAGCAACTTGAGTCACATCTCAGAAGAGAGATGGAAGAACTTACTGAAGTACTTCGGAACCAATGGACTCTCATTGGAGGAGCGTTGTTCACTCCTAAACG
>Ga0181406_1000997_pt1 | contig 10485 bp, 8 predicted proteins | sample 29SPOviralmetaG_FD_130135 | JGI IMG/M metagenome (GOLD analysis project Ga0181406, IMG submission 130135) | Marine viral communities from the oligotrophic San Pedro Time Series (SPOT) site, San Pedro Channel, CA, USA - 29 SPOT_SRF_2011-12-20 | ecosystem: Environmental > Aquatic > Marine > Strait... | reverse complement strand
GAGACCCTTATCACGAACATTTACTAAAACAATATGATTATCTGTTCCATTAGAAGAAATAGAATAACCAAGTTCTATTAATTTATCTGCCAACATTTTAGCATTTTTTTTAACATTTATTATATATTCTTTGAATTCTGGTGTTGCTACTTCATATAGTTGGTGACATAAAGCGGCTATTTTATTATTATGTGGTCCTCCTTGAACTCCAGGAAAAACAGATTCATTTATACGACTTTCAAATTCTTTTTTATAGAAAATCATACCGGAGCGAGGACCACGTAATGTTTTATGTGTAGTGGTAGTAACAACATCACAATATTCAAATGGATTATTAGCTTCTTGAGTAGCAACTAATCCACTAATATGTGCTATATCACCCATTAATAAACAACCAACAGTGTCGGCAATTTCACGGAAACGTTTATAATCTAAATCACGAGGATAAGCACTACCACCACAAATGAGTAATTTAGGTTGAAATACTTTAGCATATTCTTCTAATTTATCATAATCGATATAACCGGTTTCATTAATAGTATATGGTAACGATTCAAACATAACGGATGATTTAGATATTTTTTTTTGTTTTACATAGAAACCGTGGGATAAATGACCACCAGAAGGTAAATCAAGACCCATAATACGGTCATGAGGTTCTAATAAACCTAAATAAACACATATATTTGCAATACTACCTGAATATGGTTGAACATTAACACCCCATTCATTAGCATCTAAATGAAATGCTGTTAAGGCACGTTGAATACATAAGGTTTCTAATTCATCAATATGTTTATTGCCTCCATAATAACGTTTACCAGGTAATCCTTCAGAATATTTATTTGTAAAAACAGAACCTAATAAAGTTAGTACATTAGTAGAAGTAAAATTTTCGGAAGCAATAAGTTCAATGCCCATTTTTTGTCGTTCGTATTCATTTTCTAAAATAATATCTAATTGTGGATCCATTATATTTAATATTTTATTTTATTTTATTATTTTTGACACAATTTATAAAGTATAATACATAATATTGATTGTATAAATAGCATATAATTATTATTTTTTAATGAATAAATAAGTATAATTAGTGTATAAAAATATATAATATTGGAATATAAATAATTATAAATATAATGTGTATTTTTAAAATATAAAATAATACAACAAATAATAGTTATTAAAATAACTTGAGAATATTGAATAGTGTTTGTAAATAATAAATAAGATAATAATAAAAGTATATTTATTAAAATAAATAGAGATATAGGATTATCTTTTTTTTCAATTTTATCTACTGTAAGTTTATTTTTTTCTTTATTCATTATTTCATATACTTTATCTCTAAAATTTTCAATAGTATCATTTTCTTCGGGATAAATAGGATCTAATACTTTTATTTTATAATTTAAATTATTTGTATTTGTTATAATATGTATTAGTGAAGTAAATATTTCTTTTGGTTCTTTATAATAAGGATTATATTTTATAATAATTGGTAAAATAGGTTTTAAACTAGCAAAAGCCCCTGTTTTAAATTTTGATATTTTGTATTTATTTTTTTGTATCATTCCAACAACTCCACTAGGAGCAATAAATAATATAGGATCATTTTTTTTTCTATTACTTGAAATTTCTATAATTTTTTTAGTAGTATTTTCATTTTTATTAATAATAATACCATTAGAATTTTGAATAAAATTTTTACATAAAGTTACTAGAATATTTTCTGATACAAGAAAAGATAATGGTTCCTTAAATTGAGTTAATAATAATAATCCATCTAATATAGATACATGATTAAAAACAGCTAATCCTTCGGTATTATTTTTTTTAAAATGATAATACTTTTCTAAATTTTCAATATTTCCATATATATTAAATATATCTAAAAATTTTTCTACTAAATTAAATTTTTGTAATATTAAAAAAGTAAAAAATATTATTGTTCCATAAATAGTTTTTATAATATTTATAATAAATAGTATTAATTGATTAATCATAATATATAAAATAATTTTTAAAATATAATTAAACCTATAAAAATATATTATACATATTATATGACTAAAAAATCTCCTACTACACCCGCCAAAAATTTTAATATGAATACAATAAAAAAAGGTCAAGATAAAAAGACAGAATATATAGTAAGTAAAAGATCAAATGGTGTAAAATATTGGAAAATATTAAAGTTAGAAGAAAAAAAATGTTTAAAAGAATTTGAAAAAAAAAAGAAAATAAATTTAGAAGAATATAAAAAAGGAAAATATATTAATAATAAACAGGCATTAGCGGTAACATATAGTCAAGTATTTAAAAAAAATCCAAAATGTGAAAAATATATTGGTAGTAAAAAATCTAAATCTCAACAGAAAAAAGTTACAAAAAAAAGTAAAAAATAAAATAAATTATGAATTATTTAAAATAATCATTTCACTTTTTTTTTGTAAATCTTTTTGAAGATCTTTATTATCTATATAACTATCGTGAAATTGTTCCATTACAACTTTTGTTTTTTCTGGTATTTTATCTTCACCCATATCAGCATAATGATCTACTAATATATAATATTTATCATCTACTAATGTTTCTAATGTTTCTTTTTTATCTTGAAGTTCCCATTTATCATTTTTTCTTATTTTTACATAAGGTTCTTTTTTATTTGTAATTTTAATATTATGATTTTCGGGATGACTTGGATTAAAATGAATTTTTTCAATTAATTTGGGAATAGCAGTAAATGCACTATCTAATAAATTATTAAGATAATCACCTTCTAAATATTTAATATTTTCATTACCATAATTATTAATATGAATATTTATAATTTTATTTTGATTTGTTGTATTATTTGTAGTATTTGTAATATTATTTGTAATTTCTGTTGTATTTGGAGATTTTTTGCTTAATTCTATTAGTAAATCTTCTACTTGATCTTTCAATTCTTCATGTTCTTTTTTTAAATTTTCTAATTCTGATTCATTTTCTTTTTTAATTTTACAATTATTTAGATGACATTTTAGTCCATAATTACGAGTGAAGGTTTTTCCACAAAATTCACATTTAAATGGTGAAGAAATTAGGTTTTTTGCAGGCTCGGATGACCGATTTAGCAGGTTTTCTGCAGGTTTTGCAGGTTTTTTTTGCAGGTTTTTTTTACACGAAATTTCGTGGCATTTTAGTCCGTATTTACGAGTGAAAGTTTTTTCACAAAATTGACATTTTAAATTATTTTTTTGCAGGCTAACCTGCTGTTTGCCTGTTGTTTTTGCAGGCCAACCTGCTGTTTGCCTGTTAATTTGCCTGTTGTCACAACAGGTTGTAACCTGCTGTTTACCTGTTGTTAACCTGCTGTTTTTACCTGTTGTTTGTAAAATATCAAAACCATAGTGTTTTTTTATATCTTCTATACTAATATCTTCTAGTAGGGGTTTACATATATTTTTGCGATTTAAATGATTTATTAAATTAGATTTTTGAGATGCACTATAACCACAACGAAAACATTTGTAATTACCCATTATATATATACAATATTTTATTTTTAAATACTTATTTTTTACTTAATTTTTTTACTTATTTTTACTTAATTTTTTACTTAATTTTTATAAAAAAAACTGCTAAATTTACTTAATTTTTTACTTAATTTTTACTTAATTTAAGTAATTAAGTACTTAATTTTGAAAAGGGGGGGGGGGAACTTTTTATTTTAGAAAGTATTTTGAAAAAAACTTTTTCCATGGGGTTTTTCAAAAACGTAAAAAAAAAAAAATTTTTTGGATGATTTAAAAGTAAATAAAAAAGTAAAAAAAGTAAAAATAGTAAAATAAATTAGTAGTAAACAGTAGTATAAAATAATTATAAATCAGTAGTTTTAAGGATATTTTTATATAAAAATGCTAAAATATTGACGCTCATGGCGTTTCCGACTTGTTTATATAATTTTGAATTTGATACAACTTGGTTAAATTCACCAAAACCCTGTAGATTTAAGTATTCACGTGGAGTATAACGGCGTTGAATAGATGATAAATAAAAAATACAATCGCCACCATTTCCAGCTAATAATGTAGGACAAATATCTAACATTGGACCACACCTTTTATAATTGGATACATTAAGATTCATAGACCAATTTTTGGATAAATCAGCAATTTTTTGATTAGCTAATAAATCGTTAATAAGGTCTTGCTTATGTTCAGTTAAATGTCCGAATTTAGTAGTACTATCAGGTTCTTCTTCTAATACATCTTTAACAGTTATTTCAAGGGGTACTGGAGGCGGGAATTTAAAACCTTTATCTAAGGTTTTTAAAATACCAACAATATAGATACGTTCACGACTTTGGGGAACACCGTAATCTTTTGTATTGAAAAGTTTCCAATAAATATTATATTTTTTAAGACCCTGTAATTTATCGAGAATAATTTCGAAAGTTTTGCCTTTATCGTGATTAAGAAGACCTTTAACATTTTCTAAAATGAAAAATTTAGGAGTGGTATATTTAATGGTTTCATGACAGCAAAAAAAGATAGTGCCTCGTATATCTTCAAATCCTTGCCTTTTTCCTAATGTACTAAAAGTTTGACAAGGAAATCCCGCAATATATGCGTCAATTTGTGGTACTGTGCGTGGGTCTCTATCAAAAATACTGTCATACATTATTTTGCAGTCATAATTTGCTTTTATGGATTGGACTACGTGTGGGTCATTATCACAAGAAAAAATGTGTTTATGTGGTATATTTAATAAGCGTAATGCTTGAACAGGTGCTTCAATTCCACTACAATCAGTGCCGACTTTGAGAGTTTTCATAATGGTGGTTTTATATTTGAAATCATTAGATTTGAAATGTTTGAGATAATTTAAATGATTTGTCATGTATATATAAGATAAAGAAAAAAAATTTGATTATCTAGACTAAAAATAATTTATTATTCAAAATTAATTATTAAATAATAAACTAATTTTATATTCATTATTTTCAATATATTTATTAGTTATTGTAATTTTAATTTTATTCAAAATAATAAAATTATAAAAACATTTATTAATTTCTTTTAGATTTATATCATTAGAATACAGAAAATATTTTTTATTTTTAATTTTAATTGAAACATTATCATTTTTTTGTAAATTAGAATAATTTAGTTGTGATATTGAAATAGTTTGGGTTTTATTTAAATTATAATTTGTTACTAATATTTCACAAACACAATCTTTTCTATCGTCAATATTACTGTTTAATGTACGTGCAATGGCTATATCATAAATATTATACATACTTAATTTATCTCTAAAATATTGATTATTAGAATTTGATAAGATAAAATTAATTTTTTTTTCATTTAAAATATGTAAAATATTAATTAATTCGTCATGTTTATTTTTATTAAAACCATTTTTATCATATCCTACAAAAGAATCACTTTTTAAAGGATAATATGGAGGGTCTAAATATACAAAATCATTTGCTTCAATAGTATCTATAAATTTAGTAAAATCGTCATTATAAATAGTTATATTATTGTTATTTAAATAATTTGAAATATTTTTTAATTGTTCTGTATTACAAATAGTACAATTTTTCATATTTCCTACGGGAACATTAAATTCACCTTTTTTGTTTTCTCTATAAACAGCATTAAAACAGGTTTTATTTAAAAATAAAAGTAATGTAGTTTTATTTATACTATTTTGAGGTGTAGAATAATCAAGAGAATTATAAATAGTTCTTTTATCTAAATAAAAGTTTTTTCTATCAGGTGAATCTAAATATTCTTTTTGATAAATAAGTAAATTTTCTATAATTTCTAGTACATTATTTTTAACATTGACATATAAATTATATATATTAATATTAATTTCATATATTTTTGCATTTTGTGGTAATAATTTATATAATAAAGCACCACCTCCTAAAAATGGTTCATAATAGGTATTGTAATTATTAGGTAACATTAAATCTAAAACATTTAAAAGTCTTTTTTTACCACCAACCCATTGAATAATAGGATCCATTATTAATTTATATAAAAAAAAAATCAATTTTAAATTTAAAATTGATTTTTTTTTGTTCATATTAATAAAATGAGATATATTGGTAATAAAACTAAATTATTAGATTTTATATATGAGACAATTAGCGAATATACAGATATTTATTCAATAAATAAATTTTATGATTTATTTGCGGGAACCGGTTCAGTATCAAATCACATGAGAACAAAATATAATATTGTAGCAAATGACATATTAAAAAGTTCTTATTTTGTTAATAAAGGACTATTACAAAATAAGCCTGATTTACCTGAAAATATATTTAATATATTAAATGATTTAGAGGAAGAAGGATTTATTTATAACAATTATAGTGAAACGGGTAGTAAAAGATTATATTTTTCAGAAGAAAATGGTAAAAAAATAGACGGAATTCGTAATTATTTGTTTACAGAAAATAAAAATAAAAATTTGAGTATAGAGCAATTTGAATATTTAATGTATTGTTTTATTTATGCTATACATAAAGTTTCAAATACAACAGGAGTTTATGGAGCATATTTGAAAAAATTAAATGGAGTGGCAAAAAATAAGTTAGTAATGGAAGAATTAGATATTATTAAAACAGATAATACTATAGAAGTATATAATAAAAATTGTATAGAATTGTTAGATAAAATAAATGAAAATGATATAGTTTATATTGATCCGCCTTATAATTCTAGACAATATAATAGTAATTATCATTTATTAGAAACAATAGTATCTAGTGTAGATCCTAAAATAAAAATAGTTAAGGGGAAAGAGTCTGTCGCGGGATTACCTGATAATATAGATAATTCAAAATCGTCTTGGTGTTCAAAAGTTTTAATAGAAAAAGAGATAGAAAAAATAGGAAGTTGTAAAAGTAAATATGTATTTATGAGTTATAATAATGAGGGATTAATTTCTATAGAAAAAATAGGAGAAATATTTGGTAAATATGGTAAAGTAATTATAAAAAAAATGGATCATAAAAAATATAAATCAAATATAAATTCAAATAAGTCAACAGTAGAAGAAGTAATAATATGTAGATTAAAATGAAAATTGTAGTGGTTCATAATGGTCTGTATTTTCATACCATATTCCATTAGCATTTAGAATATATTTAACATTTTTGAATTTGGGAAGGGAGAAATCGCCATTAAATTCATTTTTTTGATCATATAGTTCTAGATATATATCCATATCTTCTGTGATATTACAAGTTTGGTTATAAAAATTTCTTAAATTTGTATTTGAAATCCATTTATTAATTTGTTCTTGACCTGTTTTAAGTTTTTCATATTTCTCTGCTTCAATTATTTCTACCTTGTTTTTGTTTGTATCCTGAATAATTATATCGGGTTTAGTTTTGTCCCATTTAGGGAAATCTAAGATAGAGCGATTATAGGTAATTTTAGTATTTTCACTACGAGCATGTTGTTCAAATACAATATTTTGATTAAGAGGTAATGTAGAAACATGAAACATACTTACAACTTTTTCTGAAGTGCTTCCTTCATTTTTGAAGGGGCATAAGTCGGTTTCATATCCTCTGAATTTATGAATGTCAAATGTAGTACTTAATGATTCAGGAATGGCAATGGTAAATGTGAATTGAATATCAAATCCAATATCAATAAGATGCTTAACCGATCGTAGTGTTTTGTTTCCAGAACTGTCATATTTAACTTGTTCCGGTGTCCAAGCTATATTTTCTAGAATGATTGTAGGTAATGGGATATTATATTTTTTAGATATATTATGAATAGTTAGAAATGTCAGATTTAAATTACCTATGCCAGGATCATTATTAAGTTGTTTCCCATGTTTTCCATTGGGTTTTAGCAAATTATATTTACTTTTTTCTTCATTTAAACGTAATTTAAGAGTGTTTGTAGAACTATCAAAATTAAATATATTTTTTGTATTTTGTGAAACAAGGTTATGTGAATCAACAAGTGATTGATAGTTTTCATATGGTTTAAATGAAAGATAACTTTCCATAGTATCTGGATTTTCAAATATGACAGTCACAAGGGAGGTTTTCCATTGTCTAAATGGATATTCCAGCGTGGCCTTTCTTCTCTTATTTTGCATATCGACAGCATTTGGATCGGAGAGCATATAAATACACCTGTCATTAGAATTTAGTTTTGAAATAAATTTAGTGGAACGTTGAGCTTGGGCATTATTTCCAGAATCTTCTATTCCACAACCAGTATCTTCAATGAAGTAGTTGTAGGATTGATTGGTTTCAAGATAGAAATCAGGACTTGTTTTGTTTGTATTTTCGTCAGCAATGACATAATCGAACTCATATGTGTCACACTGAAAATGATAGTATTCAGGTTTATTTGGTATGGGTGTGTATGTAAATTCTTTTCTGAAGAGAATATACAAAACAATTACAAGACGTGTTGGAGTTTCTTCTCCATAAGCACTTATAATTTGAAAATCAGTTGGATTTTTCAAATTAACTTCATCTTCGAGGAGAGTATGAAGTTTGGTGTAGTTTGCGGTGGTAATGATGGAGGACATACTTAAAAAAATTAAGGAATGAAATAATAGGATCAATTTTGAAATCTAAAAATCTATTACTGTAAATTACAAGGAATGACCTAACCATTGTGAGTTTTTTTTCATATAAGAAACAACGTCCTTAAACAAGGGTTTGCTATGATATAAATCAATATCGTCACAAGCATTTTCGAGTATCTTGCCACCAATGTAATAACCTGTAGCACCACCGGGTAATTTATCTAATATTTTATAGACGCCATATCTACGGGTAAATTCGGTTTTTGAGACTGCCTTATTCATATGGTCATTGGTTAGTGTTTGATATTCAGAAGAAGGGAGTATTTTTTTTTGTTGAACGGTTTCCTTCCACAAATTTTTGGATTTTCGCCAGTCTCTGAGTATTGTGGTTTCAATTTTGTTTTTAGTTTTTACAAATGATTGAATGGAGGTAGAAATGTCTGTGTTATGCATACAGAGTTTTTTAAGTTCAGTATTTTTTTTACCAACAAACTTAGTATTAGTCATTGAGGTAGTAGAGGAATGTTGAGAAATTTCATTATATTCTCCAATACAAGAATTAAATGTAGGTGGAACATATATGTCGATATTATGAGTAACATTATATCCACATACACGTCCAGGTAGTGCTTGTAGAAGAGTGTCATTGTTCATTTTTTCAGAAGTTTCAAAAACAGCACATATATGAGTTTTGTTAAGTTGGTTACCGAGACGTAATTTGCCACGAATAATAACAACAGTAAATTCAGTAGGTTCAATATTATAAAATGGGGTTCGTGAATATGTTTCAGAGTCAAAATTAATTTTTTTTATGTTATATTTAATAAGGAATTCAATAAGATAATCTCGTTGTTTACCAATAGCTCGAATAATAAAATATTTGGATTGTGATTGATATTTTTGTAGAATTTCAAGAAGTTTATGTTCATTTGTATCTTGAAGTTTAATATTTGAATGAATTAATCCTTGTTCTTGATAATTTATAATACTCTTGTATGTATCACCGGGTTCCATATAAATACGTCCCCAATGTTTCTTAACTTCTTCGTCTTCTTCATTATTATAAATACAATCTTCATTAGCTCGTGTAGCGGTAATAGATAATATATGAATATTATGTTCGGACAAAATGGGACATTCTCGTCCTTGAAGAATATTTTGAAAACCAAATTTGTGTAGAAATCTATGAAGAGAACCGTCTGCGGTTGAACCATAATGAATTTCGTCAATAATGATTAATGAGTTAGATACTTGAGATATATCGGTAATATGTTCAAGAGTTCTATTAAAATAAACATTTGTGGGAATTTGTTTGAAAATTTTAGATAAATCGAGAGAAGTATCAGGAAACATTTGTATATAAGATTTACTAAGAGTTCGTATTTCATTTTGCCACTGAGATTTAAGTGAAATATCACTCATTCCGGAGATTATAAAACAATTTTGAATAGTTTGATTTTGTAACATTTGAAATGCGGTATACAGACCGCAACCGGTCTTACCAGATTGCATTTGGGCCTGAAGTTGTACGTAATGTTTAGTTTGAAATTCATTTATAATTGAATTGGCGGCTGAAATTTGATTAGGATAGAAGGGAGATTTTGGGATAGAATTGGTAGAAGCGTGCATAGTAGATATTTTCTTAGAATAGAGACTTCAATTTGGGATTTGTAAAAATAAAAAAAAATCTATATTTTTGTGTAGTGAATATTTTGAATAGCGAGAGATTTTTAGTAAATTTTGTGGTGGTATTGGTAAGATTTTAGGTGATTTGATTTTAGTTTTAGAAAATAGAAAAATCAATTTAGAATGTGTGAAAAAAAGAGAACTGCCCCTCTTCCAGCCACTGCTGTAATTGATAACATATTTGTGCTCCGAGGTGTTTTGCTTCGGAGGTTTCACTCTGGGTGTGAG
>Ga0181406_1000995_pt1 | contig 10499 bp, 16 predicted proteins | sample 29SPOviralmetaG_FD_130135 | JGI IMG/M metagenome (GOLD analysis project Ga0181406, IMG submission 130135) | Marine viral communities from the oligotrophic San Pedro Time Series (SPOT) site, San Pedro Channel, CA, USA - 29 SPOT_SRF_2011-12-20 | ecosystem: Environmental > Aquatic > Marine > Strait... | reverse complement strand
TGCGAGAATTATAGATTCGTCCATGGAACTATCTGCATCAAATTGAACAGTAAGATCTTTTATTTTTTTAAAGTATTCGCGTGCCTCCACAGATGTAGATGTACCGAGACCCTTATAATATTTAATTTTCCACCCAGCTTTACCGTTACCGTACCATTGTCTAAACGTCGAGTCCGTATAAAACGATTTTGTTTCTGAACCCTTGGTTGCTTTTATAATAGGAGTGACCATACTTACAACAAAATTAAGTTTAAGTAAACTTGGCCAGAAATAATGAATCATATTAAGAATGAGACCCTTGATATGACTTCCGTCATTATCGGCATCTGTCATTATCATGAGTCGACCGTATCTGAGTTCAGAAAGTGATGTATATACTTTACCCTGTTGAAGACCTAAAATTTTTTTAAGATCGTTAAACTCCTTGTTTTCAGTAAGTTGTTTTACACTCGCGTCACGAACATTTTTACATTTACCTCGGAGTGGGAAAACGCCATAATAATCGCGACCAACGACTGAAAGACCCGCAATTGCAAGCGTTTTTGCAGAATCTCCTTCGGTAACGATAAGAGTACACTTCTTAGAATGTGATGTACCGGCCTTATTTGCGTCATCGAGTTTTGGGATACCCGTTATTTTTGATTTACGAGAACCATCTGTCTTTTTGAGCTCTTTCATTTCACGAAACTTTGACAGTGCTGTGAGTTCTGATTGAATACTCGTTTTTAGAATATTTTTTATAAACGTTTTTGGTGGTTCAAATTTACTTCCAAAATCTTGTGGTTTAAGTGTACATTCCGATTTAACCTGACTACTAAAACTTGGATTAACAAGAGTCGCCTTTACGAATACAAAAAACGCATTTTTGACTTGTTGGGGGCGAAGTTTTATCTTTTTTGCCATATCTTCGATAACACCGTTTGCAAGTATTCCCGAAACATGGTCAACATGCGAACCACCTTTTGTAGTGCATATACCATTGACAAACGATACATGTTCAAATCCATCATCCGATGGTGCGATACATACTGACCATCTGTCACTTATAAATGTACACATTTCATCTGTTTTTGTATACATTTTTGCGTATGTATTGAATGTGCATTTTGGTAAAGGTTCACCTTGAAATTTTACTTTACAGTTTTGTGATGTACAAATATTTGCATCATATACACGTTTTTCGAAAATTTTGTATATAGTCTCGTCCATTCTTGACATACCAAAACGTTTCCAATCGGGTATAAAAGTGATTGAAACGTTTGAAGTCGCACCCGAATATTTTTTTATTTTAGGTGTACCACATGTTTTCATATTATTTGACCAATCTTGTGTATATATACACTTATTTTCACCATCTTTAATTTTAACAGAAAATTTAGTTGAATAAACATTTGTAAGTTTTGCACCATATCCATTACGACCACCCACAACACGTTTTTGTGTATCGTCATAATTCGTACTCGTGAGTAAATGACCAAAAGTCAATTCTGGGTTCCATAAACCTTCTTTTTCATGCATTTTAACTTCGATTCCACCTAAAGGTCCATTGTTTTCGATAGTTATTTCACCAGATGTTTTATCGATAGAAACACCAAGAGATGTTACATTTTTTGGGTACATGGAGTTTCGATCGATAGCGTTTACTAAAATTTCATCAAATATTTTCAAGAGTGCTGGTGAATACACGACACTTTTCTTTTCAAAGTGTCCAGTATCGTGTATCCAATACGGTTCAGCTACATGCGAAACTGGTCCAACATATGAATCTGGACGCTTTAAAATGTGTTCCACGTGTGTAAGTTTTTGAATACTTTCACTCATTTATACTGTATCGAGTCTTTTACTTAAGTATCTTTTTAGGTCTTCGTACCAATATAATAATTCCTCTTTTGTTTTTGACTTGGGTTGTGGAAATATATTTTTTATACGACCACATTCGCGGTCCCTGAATACAGGGGGGTGAAAATTTTTAAAAGATTCTTTAAAACATGCATAACAAACACGTTTTGCAGCTATACCAAAACATTTTAGATGCATACCGTTATTAAATGTAAAAATATGTCTCAATTTTTTATATTCGCGTATAAGAATTCGTTCCCTCGAATTATCTGTGTGTATACAGGGGTCTAAAGGGCAATTACATACATAACATTCTGTTGTCCACTTAAGATACATTTTAAAGTAAATGTTTTTATTTTTTATATTATTCACCTAAAGTGAAGCTATATGTTCTTCTAAGTTTTGTAAAGAACCACATCCTTTATTAACCTAAGTTATTTTTATTTTACTTAATAAGTATATTATTTCAAATGTCGCAATATTTTTTGCCATCTGTGAAACAGACGAATTTTGGTGATACTGTAAATGTACTCACTAAAAAACATCAATCAAATATTCAAAATTATGATGATTGTTTACGCGTGTCTAAAAATATGAAAGATTTTAAAAAAACACCAGAAGAAATGGCACAAATTCTCGATAAAATGAGAAAAAAGAAACTCGAGTGTCAGAAAACAAACCCGATACAAGTTATAGATTTTGTTCCTAAACAAGAAGTCTCTGAAAATCGTAATATATGTAAAGCTTTTACATTATCGGGTAAAAAATGTACATTCAAAGCCGTGTGTGGTGACTACTGTAAAAAGCATAGAATAGATGATCAAGTGTTAGGAACTAGACCAAAAATAAATGTTCCTCTATTATAAAAAGATGTTAGATCAAGAAACGCTTAGACCTGTTATAATAGCTATGGTACTTTATCTTGCAATTTCAAAATTTGTACCAGAAATACTCAAACAACCAACTAATATTAAATTTATAGATGATATTGTTGCCATGCTCATCGCTCAGAGAGGTTCACTCACTTCCGGTGTTATTTTGACTGGTATTATCGTTTTCCTTACCAATTACATTAGTGACGAATTCTTGTAATACATTTTCTTTGCATGTTAACATATGAGTTCTCGGGTGTTCCATATACCTTAGTTTCTTGGTATATGCATCTTCCATAAATTCGCGTAATTGTTTTTCATCTGGTTTTCCCCATTGCATGCCAGCTTTAAACAAAAAATCATCTCTTATCAATTCCTGACGTTCGCAATCAATTGTATAAGGTGTTTTTATATATTCGGGTGCACCCCCATAATCTGTTATGATAACTGGTTTGTTTCGTAATGCTGCTTCGACCGCACCCAACCCTATTCCTTCTGAACTTGAAAAACTTACGTAACAATCACCCAGGGCGTGAATTTTTTCCATTTCTTCGTCTGGTATAAGACCATTTATAACTTCAACATTGGGTATTTTTATTTGTATAGGTTGTTTACACGTCGCTTTTATGAGGAGACGTGAATCGGGTTTATTCATACGAACGAACGTTTCAATAATCTTATTAAAGTTCTTTCTTGGATCGGTTATGTTTCCTATGTGATAAAATGTGTATGGTCTATTATCTGGTACATGAGCGTGTATTATAAAAAAATCTGTATCAGGAAATTGTTTTTTAAATACTTTTCGACAAAATTCACTTGGTACGGCAATTTTATCAAATAATGCAAAGAGTTTACCATAATCTTCGTGTACAGTTTCAGTTTCGCATATAGTCATACACGTTACATTTTTAATTTTACGTTTGATTTCAGGTATCTTATCAAGCCAATGTTGAATAGGTAATGCATAAATAAATGCATTTTCACAGACCGGAATTTCATCATTTATTTCGATACATTTACAATCAGGAAAAAGTTTCGTGTATTTTCTTAACTGCTGTCCTATACCACTTAATGCAGTTGGTCCAATGAATAACATTTAGTATAAAGATAATCTTTCTTTTATATATATTACGCGATGGACTCTGTCAGAGAACAAATTCAAATTCAACTTTCACGATCGAAAGTTCACTCGGATGAACTTTATAGTATTATCAAACAGATTGCCGATCACATCGATCCACCAAAAGCTGTAGCTCCAGCCCCAGCACGAACTGTCAAACCAGACCCAGCCCCAGCCCCAACTCCAGCCCCAACTCCAGAACCAACTCCAGCCCCTAAAAAGACGGTTAAACGTGTCGTTAAAAAGAAGGCTGCGGCATAGACGGTGTACTCTTATTTTTAATAAAAATAAAACTACCAGTTATTAATGCTATAAATAATATTAAATAACGAAACGGGTACTTTTTCTTTTTTTCCGTTTCCATTTTTTCGATATCTTTCTTATCTGGAAGTTTTTCAACATTTGCGTTGAGATCTTCTATCTTCCCGATAAGTTTATGTAACGCTTCTAAAATTTGGAGTTCTCGATCTGTTGGTTTTTCTTTAACGTCTATAGTTGTTATTTCTAATGTCATGTACCAATCTGAATCTGGCTGCAGTTTTACATAATCCCCGTCACCTTGTTGTTCATATATTTCAAAATCGAGTTTCTGGATAGATATGGGGTTAAATAAAGATGTTGGTCTATTGAACGATTTCCATTGTTTATCTTGTATTTTAAAATTACTTGAACCATCGAATATTCTTTCTAAAGGTATACGTGCAAATATTTGACTCTTTCGTTCATTTAGTATTTGTGCTGTTTTTGGTATATCATCGCATATAATATCTATGTATTTTGCACCATTACCCGTACCACCACCAGATACACCTACTTGTGTTATGTAAAAATCAACGATTTTTAAACCACATACTTTATTTATATCTGATACATGTGTATTTGATTCAAGGTTTAAATCAAAGGAGAATGTATTATTCGTACCATTTACAAAATTTGAATCTATTGTTATGTACTGAATCTTTTTAGGTAACTCCTGGAGTGAAACCATCTTGTATTTAGTATATAAAAAAATAAACACAAATATTAACAGTAATGTACACATTCTATTCAAGTGTATGTAACTTATTAGGTCCGAAACAAAAACCACCCGTAGATGTATCAAAATCTACAAATTTACAACAAACAAATACAACTATAAACCCCCGTGAAAATGATTATATTATATCTAAAAATGAAGCTAATGAAACTATCATTTTAGAGGTTTCAAAGAAACCTAAGTTTAGATATAGTCTATATTAAATCATAAAAAAATGAAATGGACGATTACATTGCCTTACACACGTACGACTACAAACTCTCGTTTTGTCAAGCGACAAACGACCTCCCGGGAGACATGCAAAGACTTGTATGGGAAAAACTTAATGCATATGAATCGCAAAATCGCGAGTGTCCGGGGGCGCCTCGGCGAAACAAACAAAGTTCGCGCTTCTCACCCGAACGACTCGGAACCCTGGTCAGAAAATGGAGAGAAAAATGGGGGGAACCAGACAGTTTCTAAAAAGCGTAAATCGAGACCAACTGTTGTATCGATAATGAATGGGGGACAACATGGGTATACATTGATAAACGATAATTGCGATTTGGATTTTGATGACGTAAAAAAACGTATTGATTCTATTGCCAAAAATGGTATCGATAAATGTGAAATTTCAGCGACTATGGATAATGTTTTGTCTATAATTTTGGGTGGGGGTCAAGGTACGCGATTATACCCTTTAACTGAGAAACGTGCCAAACCAGCGGTACCACTCGGGGCAAACTATCGTTTGATTGATATACCCGTGTCTAATTGTATTAATAGTGATATTAATAAGATTTATTGCTTAACACAATTTAATTCCGCGTCTCTCAATAGACATATTTCAAGGGCGTATAACAGTATAGGATCTCATTATAAATCAGGGTTTGTTGAGGTTTTAGCTGCGCAACAGTCTCAAGATAATAAGGCATGGTTTCAAGGTACTGCGGATGCTGTTAGACAATACCAATGGCTTTTTAATGATTCTGGATGTGATGAGTATCTTATTTTATCCGGGGATCACTTATACAGAATGGATTATAAGAGGCTTATTATGCACCATCGTCGAACTTGTGCGGATATTACAGTTTCAGCAATTCCCGTGGATGGGGATAGAGCAAAATCATTTGGTTTAATGAAGATTGATATAAATGGAAGGGTAATAGATTTTGCAGAAAAGCCAAAGGGTGAAGAATTGTTACGAATGGCAGTTTATGATGAACCAGAACCTTATATTGCATCTATGGGCGTTTATGTTTTTTCTTCTAAGATTATGAAAGATTTATTAACTATTTACTGTGAAGATAAAATGGATTTTGGTGGAGAAATTATACCACACGCTACGAGTATGGGTATGCATGTTCAATCTTATATTCACGATGATTACTGGGAAGATATAGGTACAATTAAATCATTTTACAATGCAAATTTACAGTGTAATGAGGATGATTCACCATTTTCATTTTATGATGTTGATGCACCTATATATACTTCTTTGAGGTTTTTACCACCTACAAAAATGTTAGGTTCTCAGGTATTAAAAAGTACTATTGGTGATGGATGTTATATTCATAAATCAAAAATTAAAAATTCTGTAGTTGGGTTACGATCTTCCATCTCAGAAAATTGTATAATTGAGGATACGTTATTATTGGGTGCGGATTATTATGAAAATGAAGAAGAATGTAGATTAAAAGATGAATGTTTTATGCCTATAGGCGTTGGTCAAGGAACTACTATAAGGAATGCTATAGTTGATAAGAATGCACGCATAGGAAATCGATGTTACATAACTAATTCAAAAAATGTAGAAGAAGATTTATCCAACGAAAAACGTGGTTGGGTAATAAAGGATTATATAGTTATAATTTTTAAAGATGCAACTATACCCGACGGGACTATAATCTAAGATAAAGAATTAAATATTTATATTAAGTAAAATGAAATGTACATCGCATACTCGAACTTTAGTGTGTTTGGCACCTAAAAATCATCGTAAAGTCGTGAAGTGTATGAGTGTTAAAAAAAGGCCAACCCCATCATTAGCACGCGAAGAAATAAAAGAAGAAACAATAACACCAATTCACGATTCTCAATTAAAAACCTCAAAAATATGGTCAGACGAATTTAAAGATGAACTTTATAAACATGCACAAAAACTCGCATATGAAGAATTTAATCAAGATGATTTTAAACGCCAGGAATATGATTCATATTCACTCGTTCTTTATCAACATCTCATTACAGAGTTAAATTTACAGAGACGCGAAATGAAATATGTATCTCTTTTTGGTGATAGCTGGAGATCTAAAGATGAATTGTTTAGAATTGAGCAACGTATAGATATATCAACAATTAGAATCGGGAGATTTAAAAGTAGAGAGCGTGCATTTAAGAAAAAATATTTTCAAGATGAAAACTATATTATTAAAGGTATAGATATATAATAATTAAATTGTAATGTTGAGTATAATAAATCCAAATACTAAAACTGTTAGAATATCGTGTCCTACTAAACGTAAAGAAGGTTTAGCGGAATACGAATGTATAAAAGATAAAATTAAAAAGTCAACTTTGCAATACGGTGCCGTCGTTTCAACCTATCATTTTATTTTTCATACACCAGTTGATGGTGTTTCCGCGAGTTTAGGAACGGTCGCGTCTTATATTTATGTTAATTCACTATCTTCATATGTTGACAATATAGAAAGACTACCCGGTTTAAATAAACGACTGCTCGTACCGACATGTCTCGCTTTAGCAGAATCCATGTGGAATACAGCAGATTTACCATTCGATTTTAATATGGGGGCAACATTGTTTGGATTTTTATCATATAAAGTAGCATTTTATCAAATCGTGGCCGAGGAAATACTGATGTACAGTGAAGACCTAAGTGATATAGACCAGTTATAATAAGTATAATAAAAAAATGTCTTCTCTCATTTACGAACTTACGAAACAATCTACTGCTATTGAAAGACTTCCAAAACTCGACGGTGTTTTTTCGAGTTTCAGAACCGATAAATTTGCATCGAGTACACCTTCTCAAGTTTATGGAGTCCAACCACAACACGGTTTTCCTAAAGAGTGTAATCCTAATGGACTTAATAATATTGCATATTTCGGTGTATCTGCATTTAATGATAAACTTCATATAATTGATTTCCTGTATGAAGAAAGGTATAAAGATGGTTTTAGAGTGGGTATACTTGAACCAGCATTACAAATGTTGAAAAACAAATTGGGAACCATGGTTATTCCGCGGTATATCCCAGAAGAATGGATTGATTTTTGGATGAATTACTTTAAGAATGAATTTAATGATCAAAAAACTCTTTTACAATTTGTTGAAAAATATAATCTTCATGGGAGTGTTGATTGGACGGAACTTTACAACACATTCAGTGTAGATATGGACTTAAAACTTAGCAACTAATGTGTAATATAATACGATGAGTCTTACTTACGAACTTCTTAAAAACTGCACAACTATTGTCGAACTTTTCGATGTTAATGAACTTTTCTCCCAGTTAGTCGATGAAAAATGTAAAGTATATGGTTTGCGTGCCGATTTCGGGTACCCCGAACATCTTATTCCTAAAAATACGTATAAATATGTTGCCTATATTGGTATTTCTAATAGAATTCAGGAAACGTCATATGGACAAGCTCAATTCATTGAATTTTATTATGAACCTAATAATGTTGGTGTTTTAGAACACTTTTTTGACATGTATTTAGAAAGCGAGAAAAAAATTCTTCAAGAGTGTGAATATAAACAAGGTGAAGAGTTTACGGTCGAACTTTTTCCAAGAAAAATTACAAAAAAGAATCTCGCGTTTTGGAAACGGTATTTAGATAATGAATATGATGTTAATGACAGGATTTCTTTACGTGATTTCTTAGACGATTACGAACTTACGTATCATATTAACGATGAAATGTTATACGACGCTTTACCAGAAAACATTGATGATTTGGATAATGAAAGTGAATATAAATCAGAATCAGAATCCGAACTTGTGGAGTGTGAAATATGAACCTAAGTGTAAATGGATACATAAATATACAATAAAAAATGCGTCCAAATTGTATATACGAAAACTGTCTCTGTCGTCAAGGAAAAAACGGGTTTTGTGTAAAACACCGTGAAATTGGGGAAGCTGTAGAAGCCCTTTTACTTTTAAAAAACAAACCTAAGTTGTAATGAAACAAAATAAAAAAATAAGATATTAAAAATGGAAGCTCTTACCACGTTAATGCAAACTCTCGACCTCAATTCTAAGATAATTTCTGAAGGCGATTATCTTAAAATGTGTGATTCGATAAAAACGATTCATGATTATATTAAATGCGAAACCGATTCTGAAAGTGATGGTGAAGAAGAATTTAGAATTCGTCGTGTTGATATACCTATACCCTTTTCACCGATTCCAAATCTTCCTCCATTAGGAGATAATCTTGAAGATCTTACAATATATGATACGGTAACACCTCCACAGTCGAGACGAGGTGATTATGTACACCCCGATTTACCAGATATACTGACACCCCCACCCGTTCACGAATCTTTACGAAACCGCGAAGTAGAAGATGAACTCATGGAAGTAAATAGATTAATTCACGAAACATCAAAAAATATGGAAAAACTGAAATATAGACGAAACGTGACGATTATTGTTCGTCAAGAAGCTGTGAAACGACGCGCGCGGGAACTCGGTATTCGTTTACCTCGGTATACAGTTGGTTCACTTTTAGATGCAGGACACGATGTTGGTAATGTGAGAATGTTCTTCAAAGATTACCTGGAAGATTATAACGATGATATCGATAGGAAATACAATGAATTAGAAGACGTGATGAGAGAACTTGAACAGGACAAAACGGCAATAATAGACGAACTTATAAACTTTTAATCAAATATTATTTTACACCATTTTTCGTTAATGTTACCAAAAGGTGAATACTCAAACAGTAAATGTATTAACGCCCCTGAAATAATTAGAGCGCCTGTATCTTTATAAATATATTTTGTAAGGCCCATGAACAAAAATTGTAACATGAGACCTATGAAGAGAGCTTCCATCAGGACAGTCGTAAAAGGGCGCATTTTTTTATATTACTATAGTATATAAAAAAATGGACTACCAAGGAATCGGAATCTTTCTCGCACTCGCACTTATGATGGGCGGAATTATCTACACTTTTACGACTAGAGCCACCGCGCCTAAAACTGCACCAGCTCTTGAAATTAAAGAAGAATAAACTAATCTAAAAAATATTATTATCTCGTGATATATAAAATGATACTCGTATTAGCTATCATTCTATTTATCATATTTTTGTTTTATAGTATAAAACCTGGGCGTGAAGAGTATACGCTCGAGGGTCTTAAACTTTCGTGGAAAAATAAGGCGAGTATAGAAGGGGTTGTTACGAAATGGATCGTTACCCTGAAAGATTCGTCTGGGAATGTGATTCACACATACGAAAATAGTGATGCAGGTAACCTTAAAGACTATACGGATGTGTCCATGAACATAGTAGATAAAAAAGAGTTCGATGATAAAATTATTGGTAATAATACACTCGAATTGTACTATAACGAGGTTAATTCGGAAAATAAATTGTATACGAAAACCGTGAC
>Ga0181406_1000990_pt1 | contig 10533 bp, 12 predicted proteins | sample 29SPOviralmetaG_FD_130135 | JGI IMG/M metagenome (GOLD analysis project Ga0181406, IMG submission 130135) | Marine viral communities from the oligotrophic San Pedro Time Series (SPOT) site, San Pedro Channel, CA, USA - 29 SPOT_SRF_2011-12-20 | ecosystem: Environmental > Aquatic > Marine > Strait... | reverse complement strand
TTATGGAAAGTGGTGGATATTTAATATGGTTAGATCAGGTTCTTCCAAATTATAAAAAAATAGAATGGGATATAGTTGCAAGAATAGGAATGGTAAAATCAACAAATCATAGATTTAGGGTCGTTACTATTTTTCAAAAAAAATAATATATATAATATAAATGTTTATTGAAGGAGATATTCATGAAGTAATAAAAACAATAGAAAATAATTCAATTGATTTTATATATACAGATCCACCATTTGCCATAACTTCTGCCAAATGGGATAAACCTTTGAATTGGAAAGAATTATTTCCTGAAATGTGGAGAGTTTTAAAACCTAATGGTGTTATTGCATTATATTGTTCTATGCCTTTTACTTATGAATTATTAAAATATGAAACTCCAAAATATCATTGGACTTGGATAAAAAATAATAGTACAGGATTTTTTCAAGTTAAATATCAACCTTTAAGACAAACAGAAGAAATTTTAATTTATTATCAAAATAAAGGACAATATTTTCCACAAATGATTGGTGATAAGTTTTATCCAAAAAGAAAAGTTAAAGTTGGTGGTGGTCAAGGATATTATAATGCTTTAAAAAGAACTAAAAATGAAATATGTAAAGAAGAAGGGCATGTTGGAAATTATCCAACAAATGTTATTAATTTTCCAATTAGAAAAGATGACACAGGAATTACTCGTACAGATGAACATATTGATTTTTTTATTAAATCTTATACAAATGAAGGTGATAAAATATTAGATATGACCTGTCATAATAATTATGTTTCAAAAAGATGTGAAATATTAAATAGAAAATATATTGGGGTTGATTTACAAATAAAAAATATAGAATAATATATAAATGAAAATTGCTTTATTAATTCCATCTACTTCAAGAAATCGTGATTGGAAAGAAACAAAAGATTGTTACTTATTCAACTATTTATTAAAAAGTTTCAATGATACATATAATTCAGAACATGAATATACAATATATATTGGAATAGATGAAGATGATGAATATTATTGTAATAGAGAAAGAGCAGAAGAATTACAATCAATAATAAATGTTCCAATAAAATTTATAGTTCTAAAATCAAGAAAAGGTCATGTAACAGATATTTGGAATAAATTATTTTACTTTGCATATCAAGAAGGAAATGAATATTTTGTTCAAGCAGGTGATGATGTAATATTTATGGATAAAGGTTGGGATAATGCTTGTATAAAAATATTAGAAAAAAATAATAATATTGGTGTAGTTGGATTTACAGATGAAACAAGAAAAAATTGTGATAAATTAATATATACACAAACATTTGTACATAGATGTCATTTCGATATTTTTAAGTTTTATTTTCCACCTGAAATTACAAATTGGTATTGTGATGATTGGATCACAAATGTTTATAAAGATACACAAGATGGATTTCTAACTATTCATAGAATACAAAATGTAGGTGGTAAACCAAGATATCATGTAGTTGATTGTCCAATAAAATGCAATTATCTAGTAAAGAAATATAAAATAAATATCGGTAAATTTAAATTATCCGATAATATATTAAATGGATCAGGACAGGGTGAAACTATTGAAGAAAGTAAATGATAAATCTGATGTACTAAATATTAAGGCAGATGATACAATAAAAAAACTTTCAGATATATGTGATCAATTAAAAGAAATAAGAGAAATAGTTGATAGATTGCCTGAAAGAAAAGAAGGTTGGTTGGGTGGTTATTGGGATAATTCCAAAAAATAAAATATATTTATAATATAAATGTCAATTGAATATCCACCTGTTTCTATTTGCACACCAACATTTGAAAGAAATAGATTTATTCCTTTAATGATGAGTAATCTTATGAGATTAGATTATGATAAAAGATTATTAGAATGGGTTATAGATGATGATGGGATTGAAGAGAAGTTGGATATTGAACCTCTAAAAAAACATTTACATCCAATAAAAATAACATATAAATATTATCCAAATCGTAGATCTATTGGTGAAAAAAGAAATAATTTAGTAAAAATGGCAACACATAAATATATTGCAATGATGGATACAGATGATTTATATTTTAGTACTTGGATAAAATATTCAATTGAAGAAATGAAAAAGAATAAATTTAGTTGTGTTTGTTCAAATCAAATGTTGTTTATTTATCCTGAATTAGATTGGTTAATAACTGGAATAAAATGTCAGTACAAAAGACAAGGACATGAAAGTGGAATGTTATTTACAAAAAAACATCATAGAGCATCAGGTGGATTTGCAAAAAATAGTCAAGGTGAAGGTGTAGGAATGATTGATTTTATGAGAGATAAAAATGTAGGATTATTAGATATATCTAAAATGCTTTGTTGTATTTGTCATGATCATAATACTATAAATAAAGATAGATTTATTGATTGTGGAAATGTTGATGGTTCTATTTGTGATACGGACAAATCCCTTATTTTAAAATGTTTGTATAGTTAAAATGAAAGTTTTTGTAGTTCACTATAAAAAACTTGAAGAAAGAAAAAAAAATATTCTAGAACAATTCAAAAAAAATAATATTAAAGATTTTGAGTTTATTGAAATAGATAGAGATGATTTACAAGAAGTTGATAAAAGTTTATTTTCATATGATTATCCAGCAAGAGAAATAGCAATAACTAGTTCTCATTTTAAAGCATACAAAGAAATAGTAGATAAATATGATCAAGCATTAATATTAGAAGATGATGCAATTATGAATGAAAATTTTACTGAAACTTTTGAAAAATATTTACATGAACTTCCAAAAAGTTTTGATCAATTATATATTGGTGAAGGATGTGGGTTACATATTCCACCTGAATTAATAAAAGAAAATACTCATATATATCTTAAAGGTTTATATCCAACTAATTGGGGTGGACAAGGATCAAGTAGATGTACAGATAGTTACTTGGTCAATAAAAAATGTGCAATAAAATTATGTGATTATATTTATAAAAGAAAAAAGTTAATAAATATTCCAATTGATTTTTGGATAAATTTTGCTAATAAAGATAATAATTTTGAAGTATATTGGGCAGAACCAACAATTGTAAAACAAGGATCTGAAACTGGATTATATCAATCTGTTTGAGGTTTTTTAATATATACTTTATTTTGAGTTTCAATACTATGTCCCATCTTATCACTATCTTTTTTTTGTTCTTCATTTTTATCTGCATATTTATCAGATAAATATATTTTTCTTATCATAGTTGTGCTGATCTTTTTTCCATCCATATATTTTTCAGATGCTCTTGTTAACATTTTTGTTAAATTATTTTTTGATAAAGGTTCATTTTTCTTTTGAATAAATACATGATTATTATCTCTATTATATCTATTAAACCAAATAGTTAATAATCTTTTTGCAACAACTGGCATATCTATTTCTTTAACACCATATTTTTTAGAAGTTTTATATTCACCAAGTGATAATGACATTTTATTTTTAGATCCAATAATTAAATAATTTGCTTCTAATTTTTGTTCATCAGATAATTTATCATAATCTGCCTTCGATATTTTTTGTAAAGTTGCTAATTCATTTCTAACTGGAAGAACTCTGTACATCTGTAATATTACAAATAATTGAAATAAGTTTCTTTCATCAAGAGTTGGATTTGTAACTTGTTTAAGTTTTTTAAATACAACTTCTTTTCTAACTTGTTCAACCATTTTATCAAATGCTTCTTGTGTAACAAAATTGGGTGCTTGTTTATCAGATATTATTCCAGTTGCATTATCTTTTTCATATTCTTTATTAAATTTATCTCTAATTGCAATATATTTTTTCCTTGTTTCAGGATATAATTTTAATGCTTCCATGATTACAATCAAACTATTTAGATAATTTTTTTGTGTAGTATGTTTTAATTTCATTTCATTTAATTTATTTACAACTGCTGGAAACTTATCAGTCCATGATAAATCTTCAATATTATCATCAATTTTTTTTAAGTTGGATATGTAAGTTTTTATTGTATTTATTTTTAAAGGTGGTTTTTCAACCTTTTCACCTTCTTCATTTGTTTTGAATGATCCATCTGCATTCTTAAAATATTTTTTCTGATTTTGTATAGCATCAATTATTTTCTGTTCCATTTATATATATATAATATATTTATTTTTTAAATGATTTTTAAACGGAATTATTTTTTATATTTTTCCCAAATATCTTTATCAACTGCTCTTGCCTTGCCTCCGACTATAACAGAAGCAAGACGAGATCTTGCCCATGCTTCCATAGAAGTGTTAGGTCTAGATCCTGCTGATTTAAATGCTCCACGACCTTTGGAAAGTATTTTGTTAATACCAGTTTGAGAAATAATATTCTTGGAGATGTAACTATCATTTGTTATTTTAGTACCATATTTTTTTTCAAACTTTACAACATGTGAAGATCTTTTAGTTGGTGCAGAAGTTTTTGGTCGTGCAGTATCTTTACCTTCAATTATTGATTTTGCTTGTTTTTTTCTTTCAGCACCTTTTAAATTTCCTACATATTTTTTTGGAACTTTTTTTTTCTTACCACCATATTCAATAGTTGTTTTTTCAACCATTTAGATATATATATATATTTAAAAAAATATTTTATCTTTTTATTTTTTTTGCATAACTTGTGAAATAATATCAAATGATGCTGGAATATTTTTTGTAATTTTATAAATAACAGCACTATCATTATTTACTTTTGAAAAGGTTTGATCAGGATCATGTATTGATGTAGTAATATTTGTAATAACTTTATCTTTTGTAAATGTATGTTCAACTCCTTCATTTTCTTGAAAAAAGAAATCACCATCACCATTTATTTTATTTACAACTGCAACGACTGGAAGAGGTTGTCCACTATCTTTTGAACCAATATAAAAACTATCATCTGTAACATCAGATCTAATACAATAATATGGTCTTAACATTTTTCTTGGCAAATTTGGAGCAGATAATGAAATACTTGTTGCTTCATTTTCAATTGCTGGATATACTTGTAAATATAATCTACCTCTGAGAGATGGATTTGTTCCAGCATCAAAAGTTGTATTTCCAACAAATAATTCAGGATAAGGGATCTGATTTCCGTACATTTTTGCTCCAAAAATATTTGCAGAATAATTTATTGTATCACCAGCATTTATATCAGCATTTGTAAATGCTTCAATTAAATTATTTTTATTACTTTCACTTATTCTTTTTGTTAATGTATTACTTGCACTTCTTTTTGAATTAAATTGATCATATGTAAAACCTAATATTCCCCACATTCCATTGTCCCATTGATCACTATCATAACCAAAATCTTTTATAATTATTCCACCCATTGCATCCATGATGGAAAATGGAAATATATTTACATTTAATAATGATAATTTATAATTAACTAATGATCCTGATAAATCATTTGCCGATGCATTTGCTGTTCCTCCTTGATAAGATATCATATCAGGTGTCCAATTAGTATTCATTAGTCGTTTATTCAACTTATATACTCGATCTCCTGCTGTTGCTTTTATTGGAATAATTTCTTGACCATCATTACCTTTTCCACCAGCATTACTATCATTTTGTATTCTTTCAGCACTATGTAAATCAGTAAACTCAAATCTATTAGATGTTGTATTAAAAGCAAGTTTAGGTTGATCTGCACCTAAATATGAATATCCACCAAATTTTATAACATCAACAGATGAATTAGCAGATGCATTTGCAAAAAAAGGAGCAGATGTTAAATTATTTAGTTTTCTTGTTCCAATATTATTGAACTCTACACCAGCAATTCCATCACATATTTGTATACAACTAGTTCCATAAGCACTAAAATGTACATCAAACCCAACCAAAGTATTTTTAGCAACTTTGGTTGAAACACCACTTGAACTTTCATTGAACTTATAATAATCTTCTGCTATTGTTTTTTCACCTGCAATAGTCCAACCCAATGCTTTATTAGTTGTTAAAGCAATATATGATATTCCACTAGCATTTGTATATTTTTTAGCAAACCCAAATGAATATCCACTATCCCATGATCTTCCCTCTGTATATATATCTTCATATTCAGGATTAAAATCAAAAAATAATGGTTTACTACAAAAACCTGCTAAGAAACTAGTATGACTAGCACTTGTATAGATCATATCATTACCTAAAAATGCTGAATGATTAAAGTTCATACCTCCTGTAAAACTGGCAGAATGATGATTTAAATGTAAATATCTTGAATTACTTGCATTACAAACTCCCCTGTAATGATTTGTCTCATTTACAAATAATTCAGGATAATATTTTTGCTCTTTGAAAAAGTTACTAAATTTTTCTAGATTTGGTTTAGTCCATAATACTCTCAATGGAATAATATTTGCAGATGCATTTGTACTAGTTTCATATCCAAAGTTTGCTTCTTCAAGATCCCATAAGAAACCAGTTCCTGCCTTACCTAGTTGAGTATTTCCTGCCCAAAAATTAGTCATCAAAGATTTAGCAAGGTTTCTACCTTCTATCCAAAGATCAGGTCTTTTATGTCCAATATATTTATAAGATGCTTCCCATAATAATGTACCATTTGATGCATTATCAATTGTCCAATCTAAATAATTTAATTCATTATTATTGTAAACATTACATGAATAAAAAGGTTTATATGTTTTAGATTGTTGAAGTGTAGAAATAGGTCTAGGAATATTCGATGCCGAAAACACATTTGTTTCTAAAATATTTTGATGATAAAATAAATTATATGGTTCTTCTGATTGTTGTAATTGATCTGTAATTCTTTCAGCAATTGCACTTGGTGAACTAAAACCTCTATCTAGTTTAATATCCACCCTTTCAATATATTCATGATATTCTCTTTCAGAAGGTGATATTACAGATGTTGGATCATTATCACCATTTGATTGTATACCATACCTTGTATCTTCTGCTATGAATATTTTATATTTTGTTCCATCAGTCCTTTTTTTTATAAAACTATTTTGTGGCAAACTTGTATCTACATACATCCAATCATCTTCAACAAAAAACTTTTGAGGAGTAGCAATGCCATAGGTTTCAATAGTCATACCTGCTGATACATATGGAATTGTATTACCTTTATGATTAAATTTAAATGAAAATGGTCTACCATGTCCAACATTGTCTTCACTTGTCCAAAGATTATAATCATATCCTGAAACATTATTCAAAAAAAATCTTCTAGGTTGATGTACATGACCTTCACCATTTGCTGTTTTATAATAATTTATCAATAATGTGCATTCATTGTCCTTGACTTCAATCTCCTCTGTTACATTACTTGCCTGACACCTTTCAAAACCTTGTGGTTTATCATTACAAGCATTGATTGGGTGAAGGTTCAATACATTTGTATAGGTTATTGATCTTTTCTTGTTAAAATTTTCTCCTTTGAACTCAATAGCATCTGCACCAGCACCAATTTCAGAAATAAATGAACTATATACAGACATTTTATCACCTGCTTTGACTTGAATACCATGACCTGTTTTATTTGTAAATAGTGCAGGATTTGTATTATTTCCTGCTTTTGCTTGTTCACTATGTAACCTATTGCAATCAATCAAAATAGTATTAGAATATCCAACTTGATCTGCCATTTATATACATATAAAAAATATATTATTATTATCTAAACTTTTTTTAATATCCGTGATCTTTGTATTGTTGGAGGGTTTGATTTGCCTCATCTAGTTCTTCATAGGCATTGCTTAGTTCCTCATCTCTTTCATCAATAGTTTCTTGTAACTTTTTATTTTTCTGAATATATGTCCATCTTTCATTGTCATACTTTGCTTCCCATTCATCTGCCTTACTTTTCCAATCAGTATTTTCTAATTTTTTGACCTCTTTCTCAGCACGATCACATCTTTCCATGAGTTCTTTTTTGCTATACATATCACCTTTGTCTAGTTTGTATTGAAGTTGTTGATTTTCTTTTTTTAAGTCTCTAAAACTTTCCCTATAACCTTCTAGATTATTTGTAACACTATCTAGTTTCCATTCAAGATCATCTACTTCATTTTTCATTTTTTGACCATACATTTCAGATCTTTTCATTTTCTTTTCAATATAAGGTTTAGTCCAATACACATCACCTTTGTATCTGATAGTAGTTGATGAGCAGACCTCAATCTCTTCACCATCAACCACAGGAATATCAAAGGCAGGTGCAGGTTCAGGTTTGCTTTTGAGTTGTTCTGCCATATCCTTGATAGTTTCTTTTGCCGTAGCAAGTTCTTCTTTTGCCTCTATTTTTAGTTGTTCAATCTGACCTTTGTAACTATTACAATGATATTGTGCTTCTTTGTATTTATTTTCCATATCTTCTAGTTCTTCTTCTAGTCTTTGATTTTTTTTCTGACTAGCATATCTAATTTTAGTCATTTCTTCAAGTTCTGATTTAATATGTTGATAGTTAAACCAATTATTTTCTTGATCATCCTCACTGATTAGATCAGTTTGGGTTTCAATCTCAGCAGTAGTTGGTTTATCAACTACAACCATGTCCACTTTGTCTACTTTGTCTGCAAGTAGATCATCAAGGTGCTTATTAAACTTAAAATCAACAACTGCTTTTTTGATTTTTTCATTGATTTGTTCATATCCATCCATTGCTTCCTTGACTTGTGCTTCAAGTTCAGCAACTTTCTTTTTGAGTTTTTTATTTTCCTTTGTCTTGGATACAAGTTCATTCCAAGTGCTTTCTTTGTAGTGGTCATATCTGCCCACAACCTTTTCAACCACTACTTCCTTTTCAATAATTTTTTCAACCACTTGACCTTGTCCACCTACACATTGATCATAAATACAATTAATATATTGGATATCGTTGTTCTTTTTATTGAACTCCGATCCATCATCTACTTTATAAGATCCCCATACATATCCACCTTTGAGTGACTTTTTGAGGGAATTAATTTTATTGTGCTTTTTAGCACTAGTAAAAATATAAGGAAGGACAAGACCACATTTATCATACACTATATCAAGTGCAGAGCATTTGTGATGCCATGCCCCTTTCATCATTTCATTTACTGATAGGACTGATGACATTGTTATATTATATAATATAATATAAAATTATTTCTTTAAGTGCCTTTGAGGTTTATATATTGCTTATTCAATTATTTATTATATATCAATCTGCTTTTTGTTCTCTTATATACTCTATTAAATTAATATTCTTTTAAGTATTAACCATCCGATTTAATTTTAAAAATAATATATTGAACATGATATATGTCTGAAATAATTTGGAGTAAGGGATTGAAAAATAAAGACCAATACTGCCTTGCATCAACTGGATACATATCCAATTGTGAGGAGTTATATTATCAACTAAATAAATTAGAGGATGGTTGCTTATGGATCAGAAATAATAGATATGATTTATATTTATTACAGCAAATTTTGGATCGTCCAGTGAAATTATTTATATCTGATGGAGATTGGTGCTTCCCTGATGATTACAATGATCAATATGTAACTGAGTTGCTTAATAATCCATATATACTCAAAATATTTGCTCAAAATTATAATTCAACTAAAAAATTAAAGAAGGTTTATAATTATCCAATTGGATTGGATTTGCACACAAAAGAATGGTTCATTGGCAACTATAACATGGAAAAAGTAAAATATATGTTAAAGATCAGAAATAATATAAAATTATTTTGTGCATTTTGTGATTGTCACCTCACACCTGAAAGACATCCTGATAGAAATGAATTATATTTATTATCCAATTATTTTATAGAAAAAATAAATAAAAGAATATCTTGTCAAGAAGTTTTAGATATATATTCAACTTCAAGATTTGTAATATCAGCACATGGTGGTGGGTTGGATTGTCATCGGACTTGGGAAGCATTATTATGTGGTGCAATAGTAATTCATAAACATTCCCCACTAGATCCATTATTTGAAGATTTACCAGTTGTACTAATAAATAATTATGATGAAATAACTGAAAAAAATATGATATTATGGATAGATAAATATTCATCGAAGACAAATATCCAAAATATTTTGAAAAAATTAAGTTATAAATTTTATAAAAATATATAATATAAATATAAATGTCAGAAGAAGATCCATTCACCATCCATGATAAATTAGCAGAACTAATAATATGCAACCAAGATTTCAATAATATGAGTGAACTAGATGATTTTCTAGAATTATTGAGAGAAAGTTTAGTAAATTATTTTGATCCAACTTATGAACCAAGTGAGGATAGTTCAAGTACAGATGATCTAGAAGGTGAATGCAATATAGAATTAGTAATAACAGAAGTAGATGAAGAAGGATTTCATGAGATAACAAGTAATGAAGTATCTCAGAAAAAAGTTGGATGGTCAAGAAATAGAAAAAGTCACTAGATTTTGTCCAAGTAAAATGTTGGAAAAAATTAGTGATAAAGATAAATTTATAAAATGATTTGATAAAAAAAAAGTATATATTAGGTTGGACATTTTGTAGTGAGATTATTTTTTCTTT
>Ga0181406_1000987_pt1 | contig 10553 bp, 7 predicted proteins | sample 29SPOviralmetaG_FD_130135 | JGI IMG/M metagenome (GOLD analysis project Ga0181406, IMG submission 130135) | Marine viral communities from the oligotrophic San Pedro Time Series (SPOT) site, San Pedro Channel, CA, USA - 29 SPOT_SRF_2011-12-20 | ecosystem: Environmental > Aquatic > Marine > Strait... | reverse complement strand
CCTTTTACCGTTTCTTTTTACTGTTAATTTTATTTTTAATTTTTTACACTTTTCTTTTAACTTTTTTGATAATTTCTTTTTCCGTTTAACAGTCATTATTATAAACGTAGAAAAAAATTATATTTTAATTATTGTGGACATTCTAATTTAAAATAAATTTTTCATTAAATTTTTTAACAACTTGTGAATAAGTTTTTGAAATAGTGTTTAGTTCTTTGTTTACATATTCTCTAACTCTATGACATGTTTCTAATCTTTGTATTATATCTTTACTGTATACTAAATTCATCATAGCATTTACATTTTCAATAAAGACTGTGGCTAATAAAGTCCATACATCTAATATTTCTTTTTCTTTGTTTCTTTTATTAAATCTTTTAATAAGAGTTGTTTTAAAATTTTTTTCTGTTTTTTCTCCAGCTAAATAAAGCATCCGTAGTATTTTATTGTCTTGTTCTCTTTGTAATTTATTTCTTAGAGGTATTAATAATGTATTTTGAAAATGTAAAAAGTTTTCAAATATTAATGAATAATCTCTTATATTAATATCTCTACCTGATACACGGGACCGCAAATGTCTATAAAAATCCCAGTACCTAGGTAATCCTCCACAGTGTGCGTGTGGGTTAATCGGTCCTGTACCTCCATTCTCTCTTTGCCATTGAAAAAAGTGTGGATTATGAATTACTCCGTTTATTATTCTTCCTGAATTCCAACTGAAAGGAGTTTTACATTGAGTACAAAACATTTGGTCACAACCATTTATTTTAAAAATAGGAGTTGCACATTTTGGGCAAGGTCTTGTTTCTTTTTTTATTAATTTAGCTGATTCTAAATTTTCATGTTTACAAACATGTTCAATATTCTTATCTAGACCTAAAACTTCAAAACATTTAGGACATGTCCATTCTTTACAAACAGCACACTTCCATTGTGAAGAAAGGAATCCTCTACATCCTTCTTTTTGACATTTTTGAATAAATTTTCTTTTTTCTGTAACTTGTTCCCCGTTAGTAGGAGGTAATGCTTTCTTAAATCTTTTAATATTGTATCTGATATTATGTATTTTTCTATTATTGTACCAATAAGCATTTATGGTTGTATTTGCTTTTTTATCTATTTCTAATTTTTCCCTTTTAGATTTTTCTATTTGGTCTTTTAAACTGTTAAAACTACTATCAAGTTCTGTTAATGAATATATACTTTTATTTAATGTTCTTGAATCTTTTCTTAATGAGTAATATTCTTTTAAAATATTATTACAAATTTTTTGTATCCCGCATATTTCCTTATCCATATCAGGTATTTTAAGATAATTAATTACAAAAGGCATAGTGTCAGGAAATCTACTTTTTTCAGTATCAAACAAAAATTTTTTTTTAACTTTTGCTAAATCTTTTGTAATAAAATTTTTTGGCAATATTGAATTAAGATATTTTCTATCCCATTTATTTTTACAAGACATACAATGAGATTCTTCGTTAATCCCTAACAGATATCTTTTATTACATTTTAAACATATTTCAACATCACAAAAATTACATTTTATTTTTTTTCTTATGGTTAAATTAAATTTTTCACAACAAATTATACACTCACCCATATTTAGTATATAATAATATTTTTATATACGATTATAAACGGTTTAAAAAAATTTTTCTATACATAGTATGTATCGTATTTGTGAAAAAGACTATATCTCATCAAATAATTATTCAAGCATTTTTGAAAAATATCCATTTCCTTTGGACACTTTTCAAAAATATGCAATTGAAGCAATTGAAGAAGGTCATAATATTTTAGTGGCAGTACCTACTGGAAGTGGTAAAAGTTTACCTGGAGAGTATGCTATTAAAAAATTTTGCGAAGATGGTAAAAAGGTAATATATACCTCTCCCATCAAAGCACTTTCAAATCAAAAACACAAAGAATTTAGTAAAAAATTTCCTAATATATCCTTTGGTATTGTTACCGGAGACACTAATAACAATTCTGATGCTGATTGTTTAATTATGACAACAGAAATTCTTTGGAAAACATTATTCCAAACACAGATGAAAGAAAATAAAAGTATTAATTCTGAAAAAATAGAATTACATTTCAATCTTCAAGTTAAAGACATAGGTGCTGTAATTTTCGATGAATTTCATTATATTAATGATAAGTTCAGAGGACATGTATGGAAACAAACTGTTAAAATGTTACCTGTAGAAGTAGTACAAGTCTATCTTTCAGCAACTATTAAGATAACTCCAATTTTCTTAAAATGGCTTGGGTCCAATAAGATGACATGGGTTTCTACGTCTAAAAAAAGAATCGTTCCTTTACAACATCATACTTTTTATACTGAATTAGGTAGACAAGAGTTAGATAAAATAGCGAATATAGAATTTAGAGATTTATTGAACAATAACACTGGTAAACTAGTTCTTCTTAAAAATCAAGGAGAACCTTTTAATGAAAATAAATATCAAGAATTAGTTCGTATTGAAAAGTATATGAAAAATAAGTTTATATATTCAAATGATTCTTTTACTATTAATGAAGTATTAAAAGTTCTTAAAAGAAAAAATATGATTCCAGCATTATTCTTTGTCTTCTCTAGAAAAGGAGTTGAAATATTAGCAAATAAAGTAACAATTCAAATATCAGAAAATGACAGAGTGAATATAAAAGAAGAATGTAAGAAAAAAATGATGACTATTCCAAATTGGAAAGAGTACATTGAAACACAAGAGTATAATAACCTGGTCAGATTAATTGAAAAAGGAATAGGTATTCACCATGCAGGTATGGTAGGAGTTTTTAAAGAACTTGTAGAAGTTATGTATGATGAAGGTTATGTTAAAGTTTTATTCGCAACTGAAACTTTTAAAGTAGGTATTAATATGCCAACTAAAACAGTTGTTTTTACAAGTCTTAAAAAATATGATGGTGAAAAAAATAGATATCTTACATCTGAAGAATATACTCAAATGGCAGGTAGAGCAGGAAGAAGAGGATTAGACACAGAAGGTCATGTAATTCATCTTTGTAATCTTTTTAAATTGCCACAAAAAGAAGTTTATTCAAGAATGACTACGAATAGTCCTCAAGTGATTGACACTGAATCTGAAATAGATTGTAATCTTTTACTCAGACTTCATTCAATAGGTTATAATGATACTATTGGTTTTATTCAAAAAAATATTTTAGACACATCTATAGAAGAAGAAAGAAAATACTATCAAAAAAAATTAGAAGAAACAAATAAAATAGTAAACGATTTGTCAAAGATTGTCATTAGTATGGATTATGAAAATAGTCTTATGACGGAATATGATACTTTATTAGAAAAACTTCCAATGACTAGGAAGAACTTGTACAAGAAAACAAAATCAAGGATAGATGAAATTGAAAAGAATAGTCCGAATATTAGAAAAGACATAATACAATATCAAAAATACAAAAAACATAATAATGAATTAGATAAAATTAAAAAATACATGAAAAATTTAGAAAATTATATACCTGATGTAGTAGATAAAATAGAAGATTATCTTGAAGAACAAAATTTATTAAGAAAAGATGAACTAACATTACAAGGACAAATAGCAGCTAATATTAATGAATCTAATTGTCTTATTTTTTCAGAACTCATTGTATCAGGAAGTTTAAATGATTTGAGTAGTTTTGAAATAGCTAAGTTCTTGAGTTGTTTTGCAGAAATAAAACTACCTGACTGTGACCGTTGTCACAATTATACATTACATACCAATAGTTATAAAGTCTCTAGTTGTATTGATTCGTTTAATAAAAATTTAGAAAAAATACATACTTATGAAGATAGAAATTATGTAAGATTAGTTGATTATACTCCTATCCAATATGATTTATTGTATTACATGCATATGTGGTATCATGAAGAAGAAAAAAAACATTGTTTAGAAATTATAAAAGAAGCTAATAGGAATGGTATATCCTTAGGTGAGTGGATTAAAGCTATTCTTAAAGTGACCAAAATGTCAAAAGAAATTTGCAAAGCTGCTGCATTAGCAGAACAGTATGAATTAGCACTAAAGTTAAAAGAAATACCAGAGAAAATACTCAAGAGTGTTTGTATTAATCAAAGCTTGTATCATTAAATAAATTAGTACCCTATTCATTAATGGGGTAGTAAATTATTTTAAAGGTTTCCAATTATTATTATCATAATCACTTATAAAAATTGTTCCGTTTCTATGGCCTGGATTATTGTATGATTCTTCATACCATTCTCCATCGTAGTATAATATAGTATTTCCATTATCATTATACAAACCTTCTTTAAATTCTTCTTCGCTTTCAGAAGAATCTTCTTCTTCACTTTCATAAGAACACCTATTTGCAAAATGACCTTTTTCTCCACATTTATAACAAGAATTACTAGAACCATTAATCATTCTTTCTAAAGTTTTTTTATTACCAGAAGATAATTTAAATTGACAAAAACTTCCTCCTCTGACATTATCTATTCCATATTTCTCCATTGTTTTTATAGTATATTTATCTTCATCATAATCGTCACAATCAGGTATTATTTGATGTATATTTATTGGTTTATAAACCCTAGTCCATTTGCTTCCATTTTTGTTGAAATGATTGTCTAATCTGAACTTAGGATTAGAAGTTTTTCCAACGTAGTACTTTCCTTTTATTAACTTTAATACGTAAATGTAAACCATTTATATATTAATATTAATATATCCTTAAATAATTTCTAATCTGAGTTTCTGTTTCAGTCTCTCTTCGTCGATGAATATGTGTATTTTAAATTTTTGGATACTTTTATCATCTACATCATTCCTCGTTACTATTCTATTAACCATTTTAAGTTTATCTATAAACACGGTGTATTGGTACAATCCATCATTTCTTTTTATTTTATCAAAAAGAAAACCATCAAATTCTTTATCAGGTAAACTTTTGTCCTCGTAGCAAACTTTTAAAAGATTACAATCATTTTGAACTTTTCGTATATTTTTCATTGTGACATTGATGTATTCTAACATTTTATCTGAAGTCCATTTATTATAAAATGTTTCTGAAGATTTACTCATAGTAGTAAGTTTTAAAGAATTTTGAAGTTGAATAATATTCAATAAGTCTATTAATCTTCTGATAGGACTTGTTATATGAACATAACTTTCAAAATTTAAAAAATCATGACTCTTATAATTTTCAAATTTACAATACATTCCTCCGCTACTATTCCACATTTTAAGAAATTTAAGAGTTTCTTGTGATAAATTATCAGGGTATATAGAAGAAGGTCCCATAACCATAGATCTAAATATACCTATTTTTCTTTTTACCATTTCTTTAGCTGTATGATAATTCATAAGTATCATTAAATATGCTACAACATCATGACTAGTATCTATACTGTCATAATAATTATAATTTGTGTTTAAAAGTTTTACTTTTTCGTGTAATAATTGATAATCTGAAGACGATAACAAATCAGGTTCATCATATACATAATTTTTTCTAACTTTAATACATGTATTAGTATATTCTGTATCATATATTTTTCCATTTTCATCAAAATATATATTCAAAGTCAATGCAAATCTCCATCTTCCTTCTTGAAGACTACATAAAGCATCTGATAAAATAGTAGGTAACATAGGTCTTTTTCTATCTGGTAAATAAATAGTTGAAATCCTGTCTGAAAAAGAATTCCACAAATCTAAATGGTCTAACCAAAAAGAAACATTACTAATATAAATACTTATTTGATAACCTACTTCTCGACCACATATAGTTGTCTTGTTTATACTAAAAGCATCATCAAAATCAGTAGACTTTTTAGGATCAATACTAAATATATCACAAGTTTCTATTTTGGTTGGTTTATATTTGTTGTACATGTCTTCAATATACTTTTCTTCTGTCTTGTATTTCAATGCTTTTATAGTATCTTTATTAAATTTTTGTATACTAGCGTATAAACTTTTACCATACAATTGGTATTCGTAAAAGTTATTGAGAATTCCGATTTCTCCTATAACTTGAATGATTGAACCTCTTGGATGTTTATCTTTCCAATGTTGAAATTTGAAGACTATATATTTGTTTTTAAAATTTTTATTGAAACCTATTTTATGTTTATGTGGTATTAAAAAACAAGGTAATCTACGGTCATCAGGTATACAACGATAAAGAGGTTTTCCGTTGTGATTACCGTATGTTTTATTATCTTCTAATACTAAAACACCTGGTATATTTTTAACGCTTCTGATAGTAGAATGAATTATATTCACATTTTCGTCGGTAACTTCAAATACATCTTGGTCGAAAAGTTTATGATTAACTGGGTTTAATTTTAATTCAACAGGGCGCAGTAAAATATTATCGTAAACTGTAAATTCAGAATATTCTCTGTTATCTATTTTTATTTTATACTGCATTCTGTTTAATTAGGTTTTAAATCGTTATATGGATTAATCTCTTTTTTCCCATATGTAATAATAAGTTTTAGGAGTTGTTTTACCAAATACAGTACAACCGTATAAGGGTATATCCGTAAAAATATCTGTCATTATTTTTAAAGTCCATACTATTCCTTGTAAACTATGTTTTCCATAAAAAGTCAAATATGTTATTCTATAAAAAATAGTAAGAATATAATAATAAAACATGTATTTAAAATCTATAAAAGTTTCAAAAGAATCATTAAAATAACAATCAAGTGTTTTAATTAGTAACATTGAAGATATTGCTGTAATTTTCATGTCTGTATTAAAACCTATTTTGTCAATTTCATTTTTAGACATATTACCTTCAATGAAGATATGACCACTCTGTCTTAACATTTGTGAAACAATAACAATTTTTGAACATAATTCAATTGTTTCGTAAAAGAAAGAATAAACTGCTCCAATCATCATTAGTGAACTCACCAAATGAAGAAATTGATTACCCCATTTAGAATGGGCTGCATTGTGGTCTAATTCTTTATGAAACATAATTTCTTGAAATAAATTCATTTGTCATAAAGGAGTCATATCGTTAAGTACTTTATTTGAGTCTAATTATATGTTGAGTTTTACTCATAAGAGGATATATTAAAAAATATATAAAACCATACAAAGATGGAGGTATGATTGTTTTGAATAATGTTGTATCATTAAAATTTAAAGAGTTTTTATAAAAATTTGGTATTTCTGGAATTAAAAATCCAAAAAGTACACTTAGCGAAATACCATGAAGAGCACCTATCGACGTATATTGTATTTTATTTTTTAACTTAAAAGTAGAATATACATTTTGAAATATAATCCAAGATAATACAACTAAAACAACATGTTGTATCTTAATTTTTTTCTTAATGCTACTAGGAAGTAATTTTAAATAAGAAAAAGTAAATAGTGATAAAATACTAAATACTAAAATTTTTTCATAAATAGTTGATTCTAGGATACAAATATCTTTTCTCCTAGCCCACGGATAATTATCAGGGAAAGAAATACCATCAGTGGCTATTTTATCAGTTAAACAGGGAAAATTATTATGTATTCTTTCAAGTCTTCTGTTTTTAAAAATAAATTGTTGAAAAGCATTAACTTTAAAATCTATTTCTATCTTATTTGTTTTAAATATAGGTTCTGGATCATCGTCGTAGTGTATTAATTTACAATATCTTTTACATATTTCTAAGCAATAATCTTTTTTTTCAGAATTATGATGAATTAAAGCTGGAGTCATTGTACATTTTGTTAAAATTCTTTCTTCTAAAGTTCCATCAGGATTGTGTTTGGGAAGAGGTCTTCCGATAATTTTCATGATAGATGGAAAATATTCTTGATGTAAATCTACAATGTTTATTCTTTTATAATTTTTATTTTTCCCAAAAAGATTTTTATAATATTTTTCATCTTTTTCAATGATTTTTAACATATCTTCTTTTGTAATATTTAATTTATTTGATAAAACCATTGATACTAAGAGAGCTTGTAATTCAGCAACCCACATAAGAGAACCAATTACTGGCCTACAAAAACCTATGTAGAATAAAGTATTATCGTTTATATCTATACATGATTTGCATAAAGTTTTATCTTTAAATTTAAAAATAGAATCATGAGTATAACCTGTACAATCAATAACAACATCTACTTCATGTTTTGTTTTATCATCAAATGTAAAAGTTTTATCAATACAATCCTTTATTTCACGTTTAGCTATTATATCTCCTTGGTGAATTTTAATAATAGGTTCACATGATTTAACTAAATATTTATGATAATAAGGTACTTTTGAATCAAATTCTTTAACATCGTTCCCAGATATTCCAGTTGCTTGTGTGTTTCTTTGGTGTGTTTCTTTCCCATGAAATGGATATTTTTCAAATCTTTGAATAGATCCAAATTCATCAAGAGGTCTTTCAGCCATTACTCTTTTAAAACACCACATACCCCTAGGTATACACCAAATAACTTTAGAAGATTGAGTATATGAATCCATAGCCATATCTGCAGCAGTTTCTCCTCCTCCATAAATCAAAACTTTATCAGTTTTTTTACAATAAGGTTTATTAAACTTAATTTCTTGAGAATGTAATAATTTCCCATTGTAATTTGTATATTTTTTCTTAAAAATATTGTTTTTTTTATTATGTAATCCTGTACAAATTATTAAATTAGTACATTTATAAACATCTCCTGAATCCGTAGATATTTCATGTTGACCTTGAAATTTTATAACTTTTGTTATATTGACACCATAAATAATATTTTTTTCTATATTAAAATTTTTAACATATTCTTTTAAATATGAATAGTACTCACTAGAATGTGGAAAATGTGGGTAAGATTTTGGAAATGGGAAATCTGAAAAAAAACTTACTCCTGCAGAACTAGACATTATTGTCTTTTTAGTAACGGTTGTTATATTTTCATCATCAGAATAAGCCCATATACCTCCTAAAACATTTCTTTTTTCTAATACTACATGTTCTATATTATTTTGTGTTAAGTATTTACTCATTAAAATTCCACTTAATCCTGCTCCAACTATTACAGTACCATGTTCCATTTATTATAGTAAATATTTTAATAGTAAAACATATACTTAACGTTAAAATATTTACTATTGCGTATTTCACTAGTATTAAAATTAATTATTTCAATTAATGAATTCATATGAAACTCTTGAACTGTCAAAAAAAAATGATATTGAAACAGTAGAAAAAAGATTTATGCATCTTTGTACCATTTTACAAAATAATAAAGAAGGGATGGGAAAAAATCTTGATAAATTTAATGAATATGAAAAAGCTTATAAAAAAATATGCGAACATAAAAATGTTTGGATAAATAGCTCGATGTTAAATAATATGAAAAATAGTATATTTAAAGAAAACAAAAGTTTATATCGAAAAGGAAAGGATATTACCATAGAAATGGGAATTACAATAGAAGATCTTTTTAACCAAAATATAAAAAAAATACAATATATGCGTAATATGGAAAATCCTTACAATAAAATAAAAAAATGTCATATGTGTGACGGTAATGGTAAGATAAAAGTTCCTTATATGAATACAAATTGGGGAAAATCTGATGAAGTTTGTAAAAACTGTGAAGGATTTGGAGTTCTTGGGGGAATGGTAAAATTACAATACACTACTGAAGTAGAAATAAAACAAGAATATAGACCAGGAGAAGTAATTAAAATAAAAGGAGAAGGAAATTGTATTCTAAGTGGGGATCCTGGGGATTTGTACATTAAATTAAAATTAATTGAAATGTCTCATTTTAAAAAAGAGAATTACAACATAATTTTTAACGCTCCTATTGGATTCAAACAAGCAATGATTGGAACACACTATCGTTTCAAATTTTTTGATAACCTAGTACATAGTGTTAAACTGAAGTCACCACTTAAACATGGTTATACTAAGAAAATAAAAAACCTAGGGTTCACTAAGGATGATGGGACAAAAGGTAAACTTATTTTAAAATTTTCAGTAATGCTTCCTAAACAATTAACAGAAGAACAAAAGAATATTATCGGGACTTATTTTTAATCAAAAGTTAACTCTGCACCAACACCTCTTACATATCTGTCTTCTCTTGTTTTTTTAGGTCTTTTTAAAGGTGGTGGTTTTCTATCATTATTATCATTATCATCATCGTCGTCATTATTTTCTTTAATGTAAGGTAATGGTCTAGAATATGTTCTACACAAAGGACATGAAAATATTAATCCTTGATTATGTAGTTCTGTTCTCCATCCTTCAATACAATCTTTATGAAAAATATGTTTACATGCATTTAGTTGTTTTGTTGGGTATTCACTCAAAGGATCCAAACAAATAGAACACTTTTCTTCTTCATCAGAAGTAGAACCAAATTTATTTTTACTTTGGGAACCAATATAATATCCAAGCCCTGTAAATAAACCTGCTCCTATAACTCCTAAAATAATACCTATTATTTGTTCTGTAGATAGACCACTTTTTTTCGCCAGAATTACTGTTTCCTCCAGATGTTCTTCTTCTTCTATAATTGTTGCTCCAAACTTTCTTT
>Ga0181406_1000984_pt1 | contig 10557 bp, 15 predicted proteins | sample 29SPOviralmetaG_FD_130135 | JGI IMG/M metagenome (GOLD analysis project Ga0181406, IMG submission 130135) | Marine viral communities from the oligotrophic San Pedro Time Series (SPOT) site, San Pedro Channel, CA, USA - 29 SPOT_SRF_2011-12-20 | ecosystem: Environmental > Aquatic > Marine > Strait... | reverse complement strand
TTTCAGGTGGTGCTGCTATTGCCCAATATAAATAAGTTTCATTATTTGTATTATAAGAAACATCTGTATTTATAAGTTGAAAACCATCTGAATAAAAATCAACAGCAGTATAAGTTCCCTCTGCATTATCTAAAGATGGGTATATCTCTTTATTTATTGGATTTGAAGGGTTTCTTGCACTATCTAATATTCTCCAATTAGTTGAACCTGAACTTGAACATTTTATCATTAAAAACGCAGGTTTAAATCCAGTTTCAACCAGTGGACCGTTTGCATTTCCGTTTCCTGTATAAGAGCCAATTTTTTGGTAACCATCTACATCGTGAAAACAATAAGCGATCATTGTTGCTGAAGCTGATCCTGACTCTGCTGCAAAAGTTGTTGAATTTGGGGCTGTTAAAGAACTATCGGATTTTGCTGAATTACTATCTAATATTAAATCATCAAAACTTCCATCTATTGCAGTAGTCATAAAATGCCAAGCACCTGATGTGTCCTTTTTTTTGATAAGTACAGCTTTTGGCGTAGTCGCAAGTCCGTGCCCAACACGAGCAGAATTGTTTCCGTTTGTTGTATAAGTAACAATAGATATACCTGCATCATCATTAACTTGAACTGTACTTGTTATATCTCCAGTACCATCAGAAGCAGTAGTTCCTCCATTAACTTTCCAACACCAGCCAACATAAGTAACAGCATTTTGATTAACGTAATAATTTTCACTTGCTCCACCTGGATCATTAACTGTAAATCCACCAGAACTAAAAGCAGTAACACCTGCGCTGTTAGATGTACGATCAATTTGTGCTCCATTTTGGTTAGGAGTTAATACCATCGAAACTCCTCTTATTGTATCAAATAAACTATGGTGTCCTGATTCGCTTCTTGGTTTTAGCCAAATTATGTCTGGCGTAAAATTCACTCCATATTTCCAAGTAATATTTGAAGCTGTTCCATCATAAGCTCCTGTTTCATCATTAGCATTTCCGTTTAATCTGTATAATGCTGTTGCTGTTTTTCCTGTTGGAAAATTAACCTTAAAAGAATTAGCATAAGATTCATTATATAAAGAAGTAACTTCGGAAGAACTTAATGCACTATCATAAACTCTTACTTGGTCAAATAGTCCTGTATATTCATAATTTGTGTGGTCAGTATAATTACCAAACACTAATGGATTACCAACTTGAGAACCAGAATTTATATTAACACTTAATATTTCACTCGCATTAACATAGAGTTTTAGAGTAGATCCTTGAGTTTTAACTAAAGCAACGTGCTTCCATTGTCCATCATTATAAGTACTTGAACTTTCCGCCGAGTTTGAAGCGCCCCCATAATTAGTCCACAATCTGAATTTTCCTGCTGTTGGATTACCAAATTCTACTGAAAACCCATACGACCCAGAACCACTTCCATAAGTATTAAATAATGCGATGGTATCAGTAGCCGTTGTTTTCATCCACAAAGAAATAGAAAAAGAAATATCTACCGTAGAGGTAGCCTGAATACCTCCTGCTCCAACGTTTATTATCGAATTGCTACCATTAAAACTTGCAGCAGCATCATATTTACCTCCGTTTATAGATTGAGATGTTCCATTTCCTGTATATAAAACAGTTCCAAAATTATCTCTTGGGTCGAAAACACTTGGAGCATCTCCAGTAGCACCTCCTAATAATTTGTCATTTATTGCCATTAAGAAATATTTATATCGTAAATAACTACATCTCCTTTTTTAGTTAATGCAGAAATTTCTGACTCTTTTGTTTCGACAGTTGATTTTATTGCTGCTCTTGCCGAAGTAATATCACTCGGTATTTCTGTGTCTAATTCAGCTTTACGAATTATATACCAATCTGTCTCTTGTAGCTTACTGTTTGCTAATGATTTTAAATGGTTTATTTGTCGAGTTTTTAATTCCGCTAATGTTTCTGTCCAAGTCTTATTTGTTTTTGTATAGTTGTAAACTTGATTAACTGAATCAAATTTTGGACTTGCAGATAAATTATGTATTTCTGAATTATATCCGTCAGGATAATTTAAGTCATAAATTCCATGAGCCAATAATTCTTCGTTTGACAAATTTTTACCACCCCCCATTACAGACCCTATACTAGAAGTAAAGCTGTCAGGCACGCTGTTATAAATTGTTAATTTTCCGTTGTTACTTAATATTTTCATAATTCTATTTTTAAGAAGCTATTTGACTAATTATATACCACGCTTCATTTACTGCAACCCACTTTATTTGTATTAGATTTTTAGCAGAGCCAGTATCTGAATAAGTTCCACTGACTTTGTTAAATGTACAAGCCGAACCATTTGAAGTTCCTAAAGTGGCAGTATAAGAACCCCCACCACCAGTAACAACAAAACTCTTCATATCACCAATTACTACATTTGTAAAGTTTAAAGTAAAACTATGCCCAGCAGTGAAAGTAAATACATCACTTAACGAAGTGTCTACTGCTATTGTAGCAGCAGAAGATAAAGCTGTAGCGCTTGTATATTCAACAGCTAATTTTCCAGAAGTAATTTGGTCATCTGCTATATGAGCTGTATCAATAGAGCCATCTGTATAATGCTCTGAATTAATTGCATCGTCAGCTATTTTAGTGCCATCTACTGCGTCTGAAGCAATCATAGCTGTAGCTACTTGTACTTCAGCAATAACGCCAGTAGAAGTGTTCCCTAGAACCCTATTAGCAGTTCCTAAATTTTGCATCTTAGCATAAGTAACAGCATCGTCAGCAATAGTTAAAGCTGTCGTTCCTGTTACATCTCCAGTATGAGTATCCAGGCTCACAGTTACAGCTCCTACGCTTTGGTCAACTGATAAACCTGTCCCTCCTGTTATTGAATTTACTTCGCCAGTGGTTTCGTCTCCATAAATTTCATCGAAATTTGACTGAATCTTAACCATGGCAGCCCTGAGGCTATCGCCAGTCCCATCATTGGCAGAAGTTCCTGTATTTAAATTTTGTTGAGCCATTGTTTATATTTTAATATTCTGTATTATCTATTGTTGTTGTTGTACTATCGCATAAAAGCGTAGTAATATCTATTGTTAAGGTTGAACCGTCAGCAGTTGTTGGATATATACCACCCCAAACAGAGTTAACCTCACCAAACCAACTTATTTTATATATAGCACCCCAACTCATACTCCACCAGCATCACTAGGGTAAATACCACCCCACCCACTAGAAGCATCTATATCTCCAAAATGAGAGTCGCTGTATATTTCTCCAAATTTGTTCATAGTACCCAGTCTGTGTTAAACGATTCATATTGAGGGCTTACGTCCTCATTGCTATTTGAAAACCATTCAGGATAAGAAGCAGAAGCATTAAAACTCATATGGTCTAAAAACCTTTGTGTATAGCTTTCAGCTCTGTCCTTTTCCATTTGTATCAAATCTTTTATCTCTTCAGAAGAGGCTTCTGTAGCATTTTCTGAAGTGTGTTTATAAACCCCTTTATTAGTAACCTTAATACTAGCACCTTTAAAAAACTCAGCGAGTGTTAAGTGAATTAATATGGGTTTTATATAATTATTAAGCAGAGACAAATAAGGATTTGCTAAAGAGTCTCCTGCTATATCACTTGTTAGTTTATTGTATAAGTCAGTACCTATAACACCCCTTAAATTTTGTGTTTGAGTGATGTGTAAACTCGGTATAATGAGATTTGCGTCAATATTGCCATCTAGGTTTTGACTCTTTCTTACTATGTCATTTTTTGTGCAAAATAGTACGTCTGCCATATCTTATTGTATTACGGTTTTCCTTTATTTGGTCTCTGGTTTGGTGGAGTTGCCTCATCTCCTTTTGGTTTTAAAGAAGGGACGTTAGCTACTTTTAAATCGTTTTCTAAATCCTTAGTTTCACTATTAGGCAAAAAACCTCCTTTAGTGTTTCTTTTTCTAAAGAACAGTAGACGCTTCCATGCGTGTTTACAGTAAGCGCCTCCAGCATAATCAAACAAATCGTAGCTAGAGCTACCACTTTTTGCTAGCTCGCTATTAACTCCAGCATCGCTCATTTTATTAATATCCTCTATAGTGTATAACATACCATGAGTAGTACCTGTATTTCTAGCCATCATAACCTGACAAAACTCTCTTTCAGGGTCTTTGTTACCATAGTAAACATATCTGACCTTATATAAGCCTTTGTCTAAAGAGCTTTTTTTAGTAGGGTCAGATTTAATAGAGCTTTCACCAGAAAATAGATTTAATTTATGAAGTGTTAACTCCTCTTCATAGCTCCCAGCATCGTCTTCACCTATTAATTCCCACTCCTCGCTTAACTCCTCTCCAAAGTCTTCTAAATTATCTAAAACAGCCTTCTCAAACTCTTTAGTCATTTCTGGTTTTTGACTAGAGAGCTTCTCTCCAGTCTCCTCTTCTCTTTGTTCGTTAGTTACAGCGTTTTCTAAGTCTGTAAACTCAATCGGAGTTAGTGTTTGTACATATACTTTCAGAGCAATACCATTCACAGCAAGTATATCGTCAATAGCATCTATAATATCACTCTGGTAGGGCTTTATTATCAAGTTTTCAAAGAGATTTTGTGCATTTTTTATCTCTTCTGCGTTTGACCCTAGCCCTTGATTACCGTCTCTTATACCTACAAGTAAAGGTGAGGTTATTCTATGACCCAGTAATAGCTTACGAGTACACTCTTCACTGATATATTGGTATACATCTGCTGCATCGCTTACTGATATATCCTCTATTGTAGTCTTGTTTTCAGCACTATCTGAGAAGCTAACGATCACTTTTTCACCATTTGCTCCTGTTAATTTGTCTAGTATCTGCTGTTTTATCATGTTCTGTTTCTCAGGCGTAGGCACGCCATTTACAAAACTCACGATTTTGGTTCCCGAAAACGAGCAATCGACCTCATTTACTAGGTATTCGCTTATAGAACACTCTAATTTTCCATAATTTAATGACCCACACCAATCTGGAACGCTATAATAGTGCATTGAAGGTATATGCCTACGAATTATATACACTTCATTACTAGCTCCAGAGCCAAATACAGGTATTCTAGTGAGTTTATCGCCTTTTTTATAGTCAGACCACTTAGGGTGGTAGTAATAAGCGTTTATTTTGCCTTTTTTATCGCATTTTTCAGCTCTTAGGGTCTCTCTGTTAAAATGAGACACCTCAATTACCTTTTTTTTGTTATAAGTTACCTGGAAAGCAGCCTCACCCAGTAATTTAAGGTCTAAAGCTATTCTTTTAAGGTCTTTTTTCTTAAAAAGCTGTATGAACTTAGCATATTCGTCTGGTTTTCTATTTGAGTCTAGTGCTGAGAACCCTTTTCCTACTATTTGATTAACAACTCCATTAATAATAGAGTGGGAGGTAGGGCTATTTAAATAAACGTCAATTAACTCGCTATAAAATGAATTATCATAACCCCATGCAATAAAATCCTCATTAACGTCCTCAATAATCTCTGGAGTTTGATAAGCTGCTAAATTTACTATGTGAAAATCGCTATTATTCATAAACTAAGTAGTCATTTGTGCTACTGGTTTCAAAAGTGTACTTACCAGTATTAATTGAGTAAGTTGCAGCACTTTGGTCAGTAACAAATAATTTATCTCTATATAAAACAGCGTTTGTAACAGTATTTGTTATCTCTAGCGTATAAGTTTGATCTTTATTTGCATCAAAACCAAAATTAGCTGTATAAGTATAATAATACTTCAGTGCTGTAAATGAGCTTACTGTTTGATTGTAAACTTCTGTGTTTTGTTGTTCGTTTTTTATTAAAACTTTAAAAATAGCTGAGCCAGTAGGGCTATATACTTTTGGAATAAAGTTTAAAGTATGACTTGACGAACCTCTGTCTAATATCGTCATGCTTTATTCTATTATATACGTTGCTAAACTAGATTTAACTCTTTTTGTCTTTTTTAAAATTTCCAGAGCATCGTCTAACTCTATTTCTTTTAAAAATTGTGCTGAAGTGATTGTTTTCCATTCACTTTCATTAAAAGCCTTACGCTTTATGTTTTTTTCTTTTGATGTTTTGTTTTTTGCCATAGTTTTTAATTTATTATGTTTTGTAGGTGGCAACCACTAAGGTTAACCACCTTAACAAAACACAAAGTATTTCTAGCTGTTTGTTCCTACAGTAATTGTTTCAGAACAACTAGACCAGCCAGCAGTCGGGTTAGAACTAGTAGCACCGTCACAAAAGTTAGGTGGCAAAAGCTCTTCAGACGTAAACTCTAAAGTATATTGAGATGCATCAGCCATTCCTCCACCAGTTTCAATACTAGCTGAAGTTAGTTCGCACCCATGCTCTTTGCCTAATAGCAAAAAGTTAGAATTTCTATCTTCTATTATAATTTGAGGACGACCATAAGCCAGAAGCTTAAGCTCTTTATTGTCCTCTTTCGTTAATTTTGGTAACGATAACGATAATACGCTGGAAAAGTAAGCCGTACCAGCATCTCTGCTGACATTAGCCGTTGTAACCATTGTATTACCACTACCTTTGACATCATATTGAAATAAGGTAACAGTACCTGAAGCATCTGTTATCTCATCGTTAGACCCCACTGTTAGAGTGCCTAACGCATTATAATCGCATAACCAAACTCTATTTATGCCACCAACTACGTCTTTACAGTTAGTCGCTCTTCCTTTAGTAATTAAACAAGCCATAAGTATTGGTTTTTAGATAGTTAGACAATTATTATGTATAATATACAATCTCAGCACCGTTAGCGATATTAACACCAGCAGAACCTCTTAAGATTACTCTTGAATTTTGAGAGCCATCAAATTTGCTCATGTCTATAACAGACACTTGGTTTAATTCGCTGAATAAAGCTGTAGAAAATATTAAATTAGATTTTCTAGTTGCAATCATATCGTTATCAGGCATACCTGGAGCGTGGAACACTTTTACTCCTTCGAAGTAAAGTTCTTGCTGTCCTCTATACCATTGCGGTCCTTCGTCTTTTACACCAGCTGCACCTAATCCAGAAGCACCAAATCCTCCGAGAGCCGAGACATAGTTTTTGAAAATATTTGTAGATACATATAAGTATAAGTCATCAGCACCCCAAACAGTGTTAGGAATTGCAGCAGTTACCTTGCCCATCTCTGCCACAGCGTTTGAAGCTGTCACAGTAGTACCAGTAACATCAACAACTGCTGAATCAGCAGCAGCTAAAACAGTGATACCATTATAAACACCTGAAGTAGCAGTAGCTCCTTGCCAGATATTATTCTCTTGAGCAGCAGCAACTTTTTGTACGACATGCTCAATTACAAAATCGCCTAAATCTTTAGCGATTCCACTTTTGATTCCCTTCATTTGAAGAGATTCCCAAGTTGAACGATAGTTTTTAGTACAAAGTTCAAGATTTACCTGAAACTCTTCTGGTTGTAGAACAATTTCAGTAGTTGTTAGCGTACCTGTAGCTGTAAAGTCACAAGTAGCGTCTTTAATTAAGTTAGCGTCTGAGTTAAGGACTTGAATTACTTCTTTTCCTTGAATGTTATCTCTAACATCAATAACACCAGCAGCTAATGTTTTTCCTGATAGTAAAGCAGCACTAAGATAGCCTGCAGCTTTAGAACCACTATACGAATTATCAGAAAAAGTATGAGTTGTAGCCATAATTTAAAATTTATTTATTAGTTATTATATTGTTGAATTATTTGGTGAACTAAACGAGCGTGAGCTGTCTGGTGCGTTGGCATGTTAACCTCGCTTTCAGTAACGGCTTCTGGATTGTGAGCAATAGGCTCTACAACTTCAGCAGTCATTTCAACTTCGTTTACCTCTTCTTGCTTAGCTTCAGCCAAGTCTTCTTTTTTGCTTTCTATCATAGCCTTTAATTCAGCAATGCTAGTGCTTAGTTTTTCGACCTCTTCTTTAGTAGCATAAACTACTTTGTGAGTCGTTTCTTCTGACTTAACAGAAGTAGGTTCTTCTGTAGCTTCAACGTCTTCTTTTTCTTCAGTAGACGCTTCTTCTTCAGACCCAGCTTCTTTAATCTCTGCAATTATACCTTCTTCTTTAACTGATAAAATCCTAGAATCCTCTAAAGAATATTCACCAATAGGTAGGGCTATCTTTTCCTCGCCTTCACCTACGATAAATACCTCTTTATTAGCTTCAAAACTTTCAGCCTCAATTTCAGTACCATTGTCAAGTTTCATAGTAGCTAGCTCAACCTCTTTAGAAACCTCTTTTTCAGACGTTTCTTCTGTTAGTTCTATTCCTAGAACTTTCTTAATTTCGGTAAGTATTTCTGTAGCTTTCATTTCTATAAAATGTTATATATATATAACGTATGACAAAGTCAAAGTCGGTCATATTTTTACACTTATTTTAAATAGCTCCAATACCTTGAGCATGATTTTCACCAGTACAACACTTTTTATCATAAGTTTTTTTGTCTGGACATAAACAAGCCCTGTTTCCACCTTTACGATTTATACTACTAACTGTTCTAAGTTTTTTACGCTTCATTTTTTAATAGTTTACTGATTTGCTTAACTAAAGCAGATGCCTGAGCCTCTTCTTTTATAGTTTTATCTTTTGGTCTTTCTATTGTAGAGTCTGTAAAGAAGGCTTCAATAGAAAATCCGCGAACTTTGCCTTTTTTTACATATTCATTCCAAACCTCATCTGAGTTTACTTTCATAGATACAGCCCAAGTTCCTACTGGCAAATCCATACCATAAAGAGCAGACTTATCTGTTTTAGAATTTTCAACAATCCAGCTTTCTACAACGGTTAAACCTTCTAGGTCTACATTGTGTTCTAGAGTAGCATTGTTTTGATTCCCTTTTTTGAAAAATAACTCAGAGGCTTTACGAACTGTATCTTTGCTGAAAAATATGTAATAGTCATCTGAGCCATCTTGAGACTTTCTATATATAGGGCGGTTGGGCGTTAGGGCTGCTCCAAGAAGCAGTCTTTTTTCTTTGTCTATTTCAGCAAGTTTAACCTCATCACTTTTTAAAGCCACCCAGTTCTCTTCAATAGCTGGATTTTCAACAAGGCTAATAGCAGAGATGCCGTTATCCTCGTTCTCTTCGTCTAATATTAATTCTATAATTTTCATAATTTTTATTTTATTGATTACTTGTTTTACGCCTTTTTGGAGTAACTATAGTGCTCCCAGCAGTTCCTGTATAAGATTTAAAATGCCAGTCAAGAGCTTTTATAACATCCTCTTTGTCTAGCTTTAATTCAAATGATAAATCGGCAGTCCATTGTGACTTTAGTTTACCGTCTATAATTAATATAATAACTGGAACTGCATTAATGCTAGCTTTCAAACTTGGAGCTTGATTTTCTAATAATGCATAATCTTTTTTTATAGGAATACCATTATACTCCTTTGGCAAAGTGCTTAACTTTACATCGTTTCTTTTATTCCATTCAGCATTTATTTCTAAAAGTTTTATTTCAGGTTGTTGAACACTAAATAAGAACATCATTAAAATTGCTATATATTTCATCTCTTCTTTTTTGTAGTGTTAATCTCATATAATCTCTCTTCTATTTTATCTAAGGTTTTACCATTTTCGTCAACCTTTTTTTCTGTATTTAAAATAGTCTCTCTTATAAGCTGATCTTTTAAATCGTATTCAGTTCTACTTACTTCTGGCTTTGGTAATTCTTTAGCTTCTTCAATGTCGGCTTGCAAAGCAAAGTAAAAACCTACTAAGGTGAATATGCCTACAGCTATTGCTATTAAGGATTTAATACTTATTTGAAATTTTGAATCTTCGTTTAACTCTTTCATAATTTTAATTTTAACCTAATGACGCACTTTCAACAATATTTCTATCGAGTGCCTGTGCGCTTGACACTTCGTTAGAAACTACAAAAGCCTTTACTGGTTTATTTTGAGTACCAGCTATAGTTTCAGCTAACTGATTTTGTGAGTTTGCACCTACTACATTAAAAGAAGGGGGTTGAGACTTAGCAGCTCCACTTCCAGTAACTCCTAAACTTGGAGAACCTCCACCTCCTCCTGGAGTTTTAGTAGATAATATCTTTTTAACATTTGCCATACCAGCGACAACTGCAGCACCTGCAGCGATAGCTCCTAATGCTGGACCTACAACTGGAATAGCAGCCATAGACTCATAGGCTTTAGTAGCAGAAGAGAATGTAGAGATAGTTGCAGCAGCAGCAGCAGCAGCTTTTCCAGCAGCACTCTCTTTGCCCATAATAGTAGCCATATCATTCAAAGCACCAGCAGCCATATCTAACTTTTGCTGTGTAGTTATATCAGCCCATTCTAGTTCAGCTTCAGCAGCACCTTGATTTAACTCATCTAGTTTTTTATCTCTAGCAGCTTTTAGGTTTGTTGTATCTAAGCCATTTTGCTCTGCTAAAAGAATAAGATTATCGTAATGCTCTTGAGTTTTTTGAATTTCTAAAGCTCTTTTTTCGTCTTCACTTACAGCCTCAGCATCTCTTATTTGTTTCTTTATATCAGCTAAACTTTTTTCAGCTTCTAAGTCAGCAGCATCTTGAGCATCTTTGTCGGCTTT
>Ga0181406_1000983_pt1 | contig 10559 bp, 7 predicted proteins | sample 29SPOviralmetaG_FD_130135 | JGI IMG/M metagenome (GOLD analysis project Ga0181406, IMG submission 130135) | Marine viral communities from the oligotrophic San Pedro Time Series (SPOT) site, San Pedro Channel, CA, USA - 29 SPOT_SRF_2011-12-20 | ecosystem: Environmental > Aquatic > Marine > Strait... | reverse complement strand
TATTGGTATATCATGTGTAACTGGAGGTCAGTGTGATTTAACTAACTCTAACTCATCATTCGGTAATGTTGGATTGAAGGCAGATGGTATTGGTGCAACAGAATTTACAGGATTGACTTTTTCCAATGTTGTTGCAGAAAGTGATGTATTTCCTGTGACTAATCTTAGAGACACTTTAGGTAATTTTAGAAAACCATTTGATGGTCAGGGTTTATTCTTCAAAATTAATCTTGGTGATTATAATGATACTCCAGCAACAGGAGTTTTAACTGAACCAATGAAGTTTATTAGATCTATTAATGTTATAGATGGGGGACTTCCTGGTGATTATATTGCTGGTGCTCCACCTATAGTAACTGTTCCAAATCCATTAGGACCAGAAGCAATTCCTGCAGAATTTTCTGCAAATGTAAGTGCTGCTGGAACAATTACATCTGTTGATGTTATTTCTAGTGGTAGAAATTTCTTACCAGATCAATCATTTACAGTTAGTATAACTGGAACGGGAAATGCTGTGCTTGAAGCAGACACTGATCCAATATTATTTACTGTAAGTGTTGCCACAGAACCAAGTTCTGTTGGATTAACTACTATAACTTTTAACGAATTTGTTCCTTATTTTATTAATGCAGGAGTTGATGTAGAATTAGTAAGAATTAGTCGAATTATCACTAGTTCTCATTCATTTGAATATATCGGTGCTGGTACGGATATAAATAAAGCGAACCCCTTCCAAGGTGGTGTCCCTAAACCTGAAAATGAAGTCATTGCCATAAATGGTGGACAATGCCCGTTTACAAGCACCGATCAAAAAGGTAATTTTAGAATTGGTCAGGGTTTAGTTGTTGATCAAACAACTTCAACTATTCGAGGAAGAGATTTTAACCGAGCAATTCAAGCACAATTAACACCATTAATACTAGCGTTGAGATAATATGGCAATAGCACCAGTAAATAAGTTTATATCAATTGCAGTTCCTGTAGCACCAGGTTTGCAAAAATTATATGAAGTTCCAACAGGAACTTCTGCATTAGTGTTGTATGCTCAGGTTGCCAATGTTGGTGTAGGCACATATCCAACAGTTACTTTTTTACAAAGAAGAGAATCTAGAAGTACTGGATTGAGAAGGGACATAAGAGTTATAAAAGATGTAGAGATTCCACCCAATGATGGTGTGATTTTAGTTGATGGTAGAATGGTGTTAGAGAAAACACCAACAACATTAGATCGTATATACATATCAGGAATACAATCTGGTGTTAGTACAGTTACTGATGTATCATATCACGAACCATTGGGAGTTGCTACAGTAACAACAATAGGTAATCATGGATTTTCAAAAGGTGATGAAATTACATTAGGAGGAATAGCATTTACTTGCTCAAATAATAATTCAGGTATCACGACAACAATATTCCCAGATCCACAAACATCATATAGTGTTATAAAGGTTATAGACACTAAAAAATTTGTTACCACTGTAGGAACTGCGAATGGTATTACACATTTTTATAATCCTGCAATTCATACTTTTGTAAGAGCAGGTGTTAGTTCTATTACCCGTGTATCTACAGGAGCAAAATTTACTGCCACTGGAGGTAGTTACTTACCAAAAACTGGTGTTTTAAGTTTAACTATACCTAATCATGGGATGTTAAGTGGTGCTGCTACAAAGAACGTAAACAGTGCTGTTTATAATGCAGTCTCTGGAATTATGACTGTTACATCTACTGCACATGGACTTAATTCTAATTCAGTAGTTAAAATACTTGATAACAAATTGTCATTTAAATGTGCGATGGATAGTAATACTGCAACTAAAACTTATCCAAGAACAACAGATCCTGCAAGTGGTGTTTTTAAATCTATATCTGATGTAACTACGAATACCTTTAAAATTAATGTAGGAGAAAGTCCTCTTGTAAACTTTGATGTTTCAGCAGCAATTTTTGATACAAGTTCTGGTATTATGACTTGTACAATTGGTGCTAATACATTAACAACAGGAACAAGTGTTAAATTGGCTAATGGTAGTCTTACATTTCAAACAGGTGGTGGATCTGTAACTTATCCACAACCTAGTAACAGTGGAGCATATAATACTGCAATTGGTATTACATCTAATACTACAACACAAATTACTTTGAATGTTGGATCTGCAGGAGCAACTGGAATTTATACATTCACATCAGCTTCATCTAATGCAGTCATTAGTGGTGGTGATTATGCACATACTTGGGTTGGTGATGATGGTTCTGGAGGAGTTGCTGCAAATGCAATGCAATCCGCAAATGAAACTATTACTATTGATCGAGGGTCTTTAATATTCACTTGTAGTCAAGATGGAGATAATTCGGAACATGGTTATCCAAGAACCACCGATCCTGCATATAATACTAATTTACCAATTATAGAGTCAACCACAAATACAATCAATGTTAATGTTGGTGTTTCTACTTCTGGTGGATTAGTCGCTCCCCTTCAAATGGAATTTCTTGCTAGTATTCTAGAGAATAATAATGCCTAAGTATCTTAGTGGGAGAGCAAAGAGAACTCCGCAAAATAGATTAACTGATGATAGATATCAATATCTTGGATTAGAACAAGCAGAACCTAATATTGGAGATCCACCAACTGCTTCAGGAACTCCTGGTATTCCTGCAGGAATTCAATACCAAATGGTATCTGTACTATCAAATCCAGGAGAAAGATATTGGGTTCCAATTGGTGGAGGTTTAATACCTGGATCTATTAGTGTTTATGATGAAGGATCTTTAGTTGGTTCTCCTAGTAGTATTACTCAACTTAATTTTGTTGGTAATGCAATCGAAGCAGAATCTGTTTTATTAGGTATTGCAGCAACAATAACAGTTAAACCACCAGGTAATAATGGTAATGTTTTATATAAAGATTCTGATGATTTTGCAACCTCATCAAATTTAATATTTAATGGAACGGTTGGTATTCTAACTGTAGGAAAAGGTGTAGAAGTTGGTGATACTGGATTAAAGGTAGGAGTTGGTGGAACATTTTTAACAATAACATCTGGTATAGGATCGGTTGGTATAGGAATTACACTACCAACTCAAGAATTGGATCTTGATGGTGATGCTAGGTTAAGAGGAACAATTTATGATTTTAATAATGATCCTGGTTCGCAGGGTAATATTTTAACTAAAGGTGTTAATGGAGTTGAATGGATTTCTGATAATGCTATAAGATCTGGTGCTGGTGGAACAATTTACGATATTCAATATCATAACACAGCTGGACTTGTAGATGGTGCACCTAATTTTGTTTATCGTTCAGATACATCTCGTGTTGGTATTGGAAGCACTCAACCAAGTTGCCTTTTAGATGTTGTAGGTGTATCTAAACTTAGAGGTGGAGTATTCATTGATGAACCATATATTACTGGTGTATCTACATTTACAGGACAGATATTAGCAAATAATGGTATTGTTGCGAATACTGCAAGAATATCTGACTTAACACAAACAAGAGTTGTATTTTCAGGACCATCTGGTGAATTAGTTGATGATGCTGATTTTTCTTATAATGCTACTTCAGATACTTTAGATTTAACTAATGTAGTTATTTCTGGTCAAACTCAAGCACAAGATCTTCAAGTAATTGGTGTTTCAACTTTAGGTAATGTAGAAGTAGATACAAATACTATAACTACAAATTCAGGTGCTTTAACTTTAAATGCTGCTAGTGGGGCTATTCAATCAAATGCTGGTATTTTTATTAATGTAACTACCGATTCTACAAACAAAGATTCTGGTGCTTTAACTGTAGATGGTGGTCTTGGTGTTGAGAAAAATGTAAATATTGGAGCAAAATTAAGTGTTGTTGGTGTTACTACATTAGCATCTGCTGGTGGAATAACAACTACTGGTGGTGATTTATATGTTGGAAATGATTTATTTGTTAAAGGTAATTTTGCTATTGAGGAAGGAAATTTCCAAAGATTAATTGTTAATCCTGGTGTTTCTACTTTTAAGGGAGATGTAGAATTTTTCAGTGATTATGTAGGTGCTGCTAAGTCTGCATATTGGGATGAGTCGGCAAATTCTCTTAATCTTGTTAGTGGAACTAAATTAAATCTTGGATCTTCTAACGAACTTACAATATATTATAATGGATATGATGGAAATAGTTTTATAGAGGAAACTGGTTCGAGTGGAAATTTATATATTAGATCTAGTAATAGTTTATATCTTCAAAATACTGGAGGCACTAAAGATTATGCAGTTTTTAATGATGGTAAAAGTGTAGATTTATATAATGATAATTTAAAGAAATTTTCTACTTCTGGAACTGGAGCAACTATTTTTGGTCAGTTGGATGCTGAAACTGCAGTATTAACTAGTAGTTTAACAGTTGATGGTGCTTCCAATTTAAAGGGAAATGTAAATCTAGGTGATGCAATCACAGATAATATCGTTTTTAATGGAAAAGTAAACTCTACAGTTCTACCAAATACTGATGGCACATATGATTTAGGATCTAATAGTCTTAGATGGAGTACAATTTATGCTGATACATTTGATGGTATAACAAATCTTACTCTTGATGGTTTAGTTGTAACTGGAATAGCAACATTTAAGAATGATGTTGAGTTCTGGGGAAATACTGGTGTTGCTAAATCTGCTTACTGGGATAAGTCTGATAATAATTTTAAATTTGTTGATGATTCCAAATTAATATTTGGAGATGGTAGTGACTTAGAAATTTTTAGTGATGGTTTAGAAACTCAAATAGTCACTAATAATCTTAATTTAAGGTCAAACACTGGTGAAAAATCTTATATAACTGGTGCTGTTGGATATGGTGTATCTTTATACTATGATGGTGTTAAAAAATTTCAGATTACTGGAGTCGGTGTTTCAGTATATGGAGGACTTCAAGATAAAGATGGTGAATTAGGAACACTAGGTCAGGTATTATCATCAACAGGAACTGGACTTGATTGGGTAGATGCAGCAGTTGGATCTGTTACTACAATAGATGTTAAACAAGATAATTACTGTTCTGTAGATGATTCCCCTCTTAATCCTATTACAGTTACTCCAACATCAGTTGGTGTAACAACAGTTAGTGTTGGATCTAGTAGTAATGCATATGGAAGAAGATATGTTCAAGTAAATGATCCTACTAGTGTATCTGGTGGAAGTTACACTGTTTGTGATGGTGATATATGGTATGATACTTCTACATAAATATGTTATAATAATGAAAATAATTAATAATTATGCCAATTAAAGTAAGACAAGGAGGTGTTTGGGTAGATGTTGCTGGAGAAAAGGGCAACAAGGGTGTTAAAGGTGCAAAGGGTATTAAGGGAAATAAGGGTAATAAAGGCAATAAAGGTATCAAAGGTATCAAAGGTAATAAAGGTGAAAAGGGTGATGTAGAAGCAAAAGGTAATAAAGGTCAGAAAGGCGAGAAAGGTATTAAGGGTAATAAAGGAAATAAAGGTGCGAAAGGTCAGAAAGGTGAAAAGGGTATTAAAGGTAACGTATTAGAAAAAGGTGTTAAGGGTGAAAAGGGTAATAAAGGAAACAAAGGTATTAAAGGTAATAAGGGAAATAAAGGTATCAAAGGTGATGTAGTAGCAAAAGGTACTAAGGGTGAGAAAGGTATTAAAGGTGCTAAAGGTATTAAAGGTGCTAAAAGTGATGTAAAGGGTGATAAAGGTAATAAAGGTGAAAAGGGCATCAAAGGTGCTTTTAAAGGCAACAAGGGTAATAAAGGTGCGAAAGGTATCAAAGGTAATGTATTAGCGAAAGGTGTTAAGGGAAATAAGGGTAATAAAGGTGCTAAAGGTATTAAAGGTGCTAAAAGTGATGTAAAGGGTGATAAAGGTAATAAAGGTGAAAAGGGTATCAAAGGTATTAAAGGTGCTAGTACTGTAGATGAAAAGGGTAATAAAGGTAATAAGGGACAAAAAGGTGCTTTTAAAGGTAATAAAGGTGCTAAAGGTATCAAAGGTAATGTAATAGCAAAAGGTGTTAAGGGTGAAAAGGGTATCAAAGGTATTAAAGGTGAAAAGGGTGATGTAGAAGCAAAAGGTAATAAAGGTAATAAAGGTATCAAAGGTAATAAAGGTGCTAGTACTGTAGATGAAAAGGGTAATAAGGGTAATAAAGGTAATAAAGGTGCTTTTAAAGGTAATAAAGGTGAAAAGGGTATCAAAGGTAATGTAATAGCAAAAGGTATCAAAGGTACTAAGGGTATTAAGGGTAATAGAGGTTTAGTAGATGAAAAGGGTAATAAAGGTAATAAGGGACAAAAAGGTGCTTTTAAAGGTAATAAAGGTGCTAAGGGTAACAAAGGTAATGTATTAGCAAAAGGTATCAAAGGTACTAAGGGTATTAAGGGTCTCAAAGGTATTAAAGGTGGTGGAGGATCTGCTCCAACTGGAATTAATTGCATTGTCTCTGCACTGACATCAAGTGCTAGTGGAAACATGTATGGTTGGTGTACATCTGCTTTTGCTATGTGTATAGGTGGCGGTGGTGCTGGTGGTAATGCAATGGGTCAGGAACAAACTGACGATGAGGGTAATTATTTTACAGTGACTGGATATGGTGGAGGAGGTGGTTCTGGTGGAGTTGCCTTTGGTGGATATTCTAATCTTAATGGAACCAGCACAGCTTATTCTATAACTGTTGGTGGTGGTGGTGCTGGTGGAAGTAATACTTGGGATGATGATAATACTGGAAATATATCTAATACAAGTCCTGGTCAAACTAGTTCAATTAATATAGGAGGAACTACAATTAGTGGTGGTGGTGGCGGTGCAGGTAGTCCAGGTGGAGGAAATGCATCAAAGAGAGGTCCCTCAGGTTCTGGTGGATCTGGTGGATCTGGAACTATAGGTGGCAATACGGGTAATACATTTACTGGTAATCGATCTAGAGCAGCAACCTTTGGTTCTGCTGGTGCTGGTGGACTGGGTGCGGTGAGTACATATACACACAATGATAGTGCTGGTCAACAAGCTCAAAACCTTGGTGGTGCTGGTAATAGTGGATTTGCATTAATGGTACAATTTGGATTAAAGACTACTTAAAAACAACTGATTAATATGAGTGATATGAATATTCATTCTTTTGAAAGAGATATATTTTCTGATGAAGATAACCAAAAACTTTTTGATATGATTAATCCTTTATATAAAACTATAAAACAAACTTGCGATAACGATGATGGCTTAAGAGAGGATCCTGATTGGGAAAGTAAAATTTCAGAAAGTGCTTTAAAAAAATTTATTGAACTTGATATTGTTCCAGATACTCCTGAAGATGGAAATCGTCATAATTTTGGATCATCTCATTTACAAATAGAAAGACAGGATGCTACAATGAGGAGAATGATTAAGAAATATGCTCCTCATAATCAACTAACACATAGTAATCATCTTTTATATCCTAAAACTGGATGGATGGGTTGGCATACTAATTTTGATGCAGCTTGTGAGAGAATATACATAACATATGCAAGTGAGGATAAAAAATCATTCTTTAGATATTATGATTATGAAAACGATAAAATTATTACTGACTATGATAATAAAGGAATAACTGTAAGAAGGTTTAATATACCATCTTCAGAACCTTATTTCTGGCATTGTGTTGGTAGTGATTGTGATAGAATTAGTTTTGGTTTTAGGTTAAACACAAATGTAGTTTTACCTACTTTAGAATATAAAATGCTTATTGATCAAGCAAAGAAAAATAATCAAAAATTATTGGATAGAATATGTTCTTTAATACGGGAGAATAATGAATACTAATAGATATATGGTAATTAATGGATATGATTATAAGATCGTTGATGTTTTTACTAAAAATACAGGAATTAGCACCAGTTGGATTGGTGTTGGAACTCAAGGAAAATTATGGAAATACCCATTTGATGATGTAGAACTTTATCCTGGTGCATTTATTGCTCGTGCGGGAAGTTCTGTTGGAATTGGAGAAACCTATAAAATAAATATACTCAATAATATAATATATGATATTACTCAACTTTTATAAATGAATGTGTTAAAGGGTATACACAGATGTGAATTTGATCATTTTGGTGATTGGAGAATAAATTCAAATAGTTATATTTTAAATTTAAAAAACCTTAAAGAATATCTTACTGAAGATAAACTTAGATTGGTTAGTTTTAAAGATATAGCATGGAAAGGAAAAAATATGGATCCTAGATTGATATCAAAAAGAAGATATGATGAATGTAATATTGAATTTCCTGGTATTATTACAGAGTATCAAAATCCTTATAATTGCAAATATCGGATGGTAGATGGTTTACATAGAATTGCAAAAATGGTCAACATGGGGATGAAAAGAACTTATTTTTATATTATTGATTCTAAATTATATACTACATTACTAGAAACTAGTAATAATAGACAGATGTAAAGAAATGTGGTATAATACCAAAAAGTATGAGTGTGTCCTAATGGATGATGATACAGTATTGGGAATTGTAATTGACTTATGTTCTCGTAAATTTTTATTATTAAGTGAAGAAGGGCAGGAAAGAGAAGTGACTTGTGAGGATCCAGATCAGTTTATGAGAGTGTTAAAAGTATGCACTGATCGGTTAGATGAGTCCCAAATTCAATATGCAGACCTATCAACAAAAGGGGTGTAAAAAATAACTTACTTTTTAGGTGACTAAATAGAAACATAGAAATATTTTGGCCGATATAAGAAGATGCCTCTTAATAGATTAGAGAATTTTATCAAGAACATTGAAGGAAGGATACTTTATGTTAATCCGAATGATCTTGACTCAACCGACAGCATAAGTAATGATGGTAATTCATTAGCACAACCCTTTAAGACAATTCAGAGGGCACTGATTGAATCTGCAAGATTTTCTTATGTAACTGGTAGAAATAACGATAGAATAGAAAGAACAACAATCCTTGTTTACCCTGGTGAGCATGTAATTGATAATAGACCAGGTTTTGCAATTAAACCAAGTAGTGGAAATCCAAATATACCAACAGCAGTTGCACCTGCAGGTGGAGAAACAACTCCAGCAGCAAGTGTATTTTCTCTAGATTTAAATTCTAATTTTGATTTAACGCAAGAAGATAATATACTTTACAAATATAATAGTGTTAATGGTGGTGTTGTAGTTCCTCGTGGAACTTCATTAGTTGGACTAGATTTAAGAAAGACGAAGATAAGACCTAAGTATGTTCCTAATCCAACAGATTCTACTGTTCCAAATTCTGCATTGTTTAGAATAACTGGTACATGTTATTTCTGGCAGTTCTCTATTTTTGATGGAGATAAGAGTGGAACTGTATATACTAACAATAAGAGTTTTAACCAACAAAACGATACATCTACTCCACTATTTTCTCACCATAAATTAACTTGTTTTGAGTATGCAGATGGTGTTAATAAAGTTACTGGATATAATAATACTGACCTTGAGATGTATTATGATAAACTATCAAATGCATTTAATGAATCAGCAGCTAAGAAAGTAATTCCTGTTCAAGATAGATATCCACTTAATCCTGAAGGATTTGCACCTAGACTACCTGAATTTGAAATTGTAGGTGCTTTTGCTTCTGATCCAATTCAAATAACAAGCATTAAATCTGGTAATGGAGTTGTATTTACTCAACGTATAACTGTCACTACATCAATAGATCATGGATTAAATGTAGGAACTCCTGTTCAAATAAAAGGTGTAGTCGAAGGAACTAATAGTGATATACCATATAATACTTCATCACTTGTTCAGGAAGTTATAAGTGATACTGAATTTACATATCTTGCAAAAGGTGATTTCTCTGCTGTTTCTCCACAATCTGGTGGTTCTTTAAGTGTTTCTAATGCATTTGTAACTGTTGAGACTGATACTGTAGAAGGTGCATCACCATATATCTTTAACTGTTCATTACGTTCAGTTTATGGTATGAATGGTATGCTTGCTGATGGTAGCAAGGCAACTGGATTCCGTTCAATGGTTGTTGCCCAGTTTACTGGTATTTCATTGCAGAAAGATGATAGAGCATTTGTAAAATATGATAAGACAAGTAGAAATTACAATGGTGTAAGTTTTGCCGATCCAACTACAGGTACAGAATTACCTTCAGGAGCAGCTCAGTCAGATTCTGATTTCATTTATCATTTAGATGCAGGAGCAATTTATAGAAAGGGATTTGAAACTACTCACATTAAAATCACTAATGATGCAATTCTTCAAATTGTATCTGTGTTTGCTATTGGATATAACAAACATTTCTGTGCAGAGAGTGGTGGTGATGCGTCTATAACAAACTCAAACTCAAACTTTGGACAGATATCATTAACATCTGATGGATTTAAGAAGAAAGCTTTTGTAAAAGATGATACTGCATATATTACATCATTAATTACACCAAAATCTCTACCCACAACAACAATTAATGTTGATTGGTTAAAGGTAGATGTTGGATTAACTAGTAGTGTTGGTGTAGATAATCATATTTACTTATCTGGTTTTACTGATTCAGAGGATATTCCTCAAT
>Ga0181406_1000980_pt1 | contig 10568 bp, 22 predicted proteins | sample 29SPOviralmetaG_FD_130135 | JGI IMG/M metagenome (GOLD analysis project Ga0181406, IMG submission 130135) | Marine viral communities from the oligotrophic San Pedro Time Series (SPOT) site, San Pedro Channel, CA, USA - 29 SPOT_SRF_2011-12-20 | ecosystem: Environmental > Aquatic > Marine > Strait... | reverse complement strand
TGCCTTGCGCGCGAAGCTAGGTCAAACAGGCAGCCGATATATAGGGACAATCCCTATCCTTCCCCCTGCTCTGCCGTCACCTCATTGCCCTGCCAAGAAATGGTAATGCTCTGCTGAGCCGGCGCCTCTTCCTTCTTATCCCGCAATCCCCAAGGCTGTAGCTTGCCCATCGTAAACTTGAGCGTGTCCACCTCTAGCCTTCGACGCTGCACTTCCGCATTGATCATCCTTGGATCGACATCGTCAGGCAGCGGAGCCATGGCAATGTCATTGATGTGATCGCTGTAATACTCAGCTTGCATCAACCGTCCCTTGCGATAAATCTCGTACAGCTCATCATCCTTCAACACTGCGCGCGTGACGGTCCTGTAGCTTGGCATGCCGTCTTCAGCCGTGATCTTGAGCAATGTTTCACCACTGCCAAGCCTGTCAGCTATCTGCTGCATCAGCGTCTTGTTGATTTTCCTGAGAGCCATCACACCGCCAAAGCTTGAGCCGGCAGTGCCCCGACCGCCTTTAACCAAGCCGAAGCTTGTCCCGCAGTTAGTGACACTGTCCGGCCCAAATAGTCGTTAGGGAGGAACATGAAACCGCCAGCAGCAGCCGATAGGCTGTGCAAGCTTACATCGAAGATACATGATTTGACGGCATTCGCAACCCCCTACATATCCTTATGCATATACCTTGACATCACATGTCATGCTCACTAACTTAGAGGTGTAAGGCATTCAACAGGGAGACAAAGCAATGATGGGTCCAGATTGGTATCACAGCATAGGCGACTGCATCGAATGGGAAGATGGCTCTATCGATGCTGTCTACACCAATGCAGCCACCAAGGAAGCTGAATTCAAGCCAGCTACGCCTCACCAGATAGAAATGTTTCGGCGGCACAAGGCATGGGTCAAAGCCGGCTGCCCGGCAGAAACAATCTCGCTGTCAAAAATCCTTGATGGCTCTTGGTAAGGTGGCGCGACATGACTGTCCTGCAAATCATCTTCGAAACCATTGTGCTGCTGGCGTTCTTCGCCAGCATGTACATCATCACCATCCTGCTGCATGCTATGGCAGGGACGCTTTAGGGAGCTTGCAATGAAGATCAGAATACCAGCAATGACTGTTGAGGTAGACGCAGAAGCATGGGCGCTGGAATACGGCGTAGATGCCAAAGAAGTGCGCGCTCATGTTGTGGAATACTTCACCAACGGGTTTCACCCACAAGGCCAAGTCGATCTGCTTGGCTTGGCGCCAAAGTCAAAAGAAGATGACATTCGTTGGTTTGACTTCGACAAAGGAGCATACACATGACACAGCCAAACATTGCACTGACCGATGAAGACATCGACCTGATGCACAACCTGATCCGCGCCTATCGGGCTGCTTACGCCTTCGAAGAAAAAGACGGCCCCGGCACGACGCATGGCGCACTGAAGCGCTTGGAGCGGAAGCTAGAAAAAGCTCTGGATCATCCAGACACTGAATTCGTGTAGTACAGCCTAGTCAGCACATCCCTGTAGTGCCTTTTCACGATCCTTGGATCGTTCAGCCCAAGAATGTGAGCCAGCTTGCTCCATCTTGGGCCTCTGTCCCTTCCAACAGCGCTGTGAGCCACTGCAAGCACAAGCCGCCTGTCTTCCTCATCCAGACCCATCACAAGCCTGTGTGCCCGATCCATGTCATCGATCTGTTCGCCAGTCGGCCGTAGCCTGACTTCCCCGATCTGGGTCCAACCATAGCCATGCCAATCCATTGGGTAGTCCGGCCAGCTAGCCACCTTCTGCTTGCGGATGGCGACAGGCAGCCGGCGCTCTGTCACTGCCATGCTGAGAAACAACTGGTGCAGCTCATCAATGCCCATGCTGTGTGGCCTCAATGTGTTGTTCTGTGGATATGACCCAATCCAAGAGCTGCGCCGAATCCATCTTGGAAACAGCTTTTAGTGTGTCGGTGTACCTGTCGGCTGACATCGTTGTCCTGATCCGGCGCAGGGCACGATCCTTGCGAAACATCAGTGGATCAGACTTGGCTTTCTGCACCGCCCGGAAGTAGTTGGCATTGGTGTGCTTGCCTATGCCAGCCAACATCTCGCGTATTTCGCTTGACCTGTCTTGCGTGTTTGCGCTAGACCCATCGTTATAATCCACCGAAGGTGGTGGAAGAGTGCCTTGGCTAGATGGTATATCAATAGGTGTTATTTGACATGTCTGCTGCCAAGTCTCGCATGACATGTCTAGGGGCGCCGGCTTAAAATTCTTGAAGCTCATCAGCCTTTTCCTTTCGCAACATTTCCATGCCAGTTTCCAGACAGCGCTGCGCCAGCATCAGCATCTGTGCGGCGTCCAAGGGTTTGACTGAAACCGCCCCGTCCCTGCTCACCACGATCCCGTCGTTGCGCGGTATCACCAGCATCTCTGTGTCTATCTTCTGTGACATGCTGCATGCATTCCTTCCTGTAACAACGCAGTGTCCCGTCGCCCAAGATCACCCATGTGCTGTTGACGATCCTGTGTTCCTTCCCACACGCCGCGCAGCACTCTGTCGCCAGCGGGCTGGCTGTCGGCTGGTTCGCCGGCCTCTTCTTTTTCCGCATGTGCGATCCTTTGAGCGATGTCGGCCAGCGCGTCCCGCAGATAGCCCAGTGTCAGTGTCCCGTAATGGCCCCGCAGATAGTCAGGCAGCGCCAGATGCGCCCGATCCATGCTGTCAAACCAGCGGCTGGCATGGCGCCGTACAGGCACACCGTAAAGCTCAGCGATGTAGAACAGCCCCCGGCCATCAGCTATCAATCGGCTGATCTCAGCGTCCGCATCTGCCAATGCTTCAGTGCGGGTCATATCCAGCCCAACTGCGGCACAGCTAGCCGGCCGCTGTAATCTTGCGTCCATACAAACCACGCATAAGCCGTTGTGCCGCTGCTGGTGACCTCTTCATCACCGCGCCACAGCGTCAGTCTTTTGCTGAAGACATGGACACGGGCTGGCGGGTTGTCACAGAACAGCCGCTCATGGCGCTTGGCGCCTTCCAGAAAGCTCAGACGCAGCAGCCATGCATGTTTCTTCACACCAAGGTTCAGCGCATGCAGGATGAATTGCTCAGCAAGCCTGTATGGCGGGTTGGTTACAAGGCTGTCGCATTCCCGCTCCATCGACATCAAAAAATCCGTGCCGGATTCGCAATACCCATAATCGTTCAGATCGGATGCCACGACGCCATAGCCGTCAGCTTCTAGCACCTTGCATACAGCGCCGTCCCCGGCTGCCGGTTCCCAGATGACCGGGCTGAATGTCTCGACCCGCAGCAGCGCCTCTGTGGCGGCCGGCGGCGTCGGATAAAAGTCATCCTTATGCCTCATCGACATGCTCCACATAGCCCCGGCCATCACACTCCGGGCATTCACCAAGGCGGCCGATCAGGTAGCCGCTGCCAGATCGATAGTCCGGCACCGCTTCTTCAATCTCGCATGCGCCTTGGCCCATACAGCTTTGACACTCCGGCAGTTCTTCCCACAGACCGGGGTGGCGCATGACGCGGACATAGCGCGGCTGATCGAATGCCAAGCGGTCCCTATCCACCAGCCGCCTCACAGATTTGCCTGATTAGCTTTGACTTTGCTGTGTCGCGCAGCTTGATGAGCGGGCGCAGATATGCCTCGACATGCGCGATCCGCTTTGCCACCACGACATAGACGCCGGCATCCCGCAGCCTTTCATGGATGTCTTTCTGGTTGTCGCTGACCTTGCCGCCTTTCGGGCGCTTCAGCTCGACCATGATCGGGCCTTTCTGTGACAGGTCATGCCAACCATGATCGCAGACAAACAGCTCCAGATCGGGCCAGCCCCACTTGGTGCCCAGCTTTTTCAGCCGCACTTTGTAGGCGATGTGCCGGGTGCCTTCGTTTGGTGAGTGGTGCCACACAGACCCTATCGGCAGGGCTGCTTCCAGCCACTGCACGACATAGTCCTGTAGCTGATCCTCAGTCATTGAGGCCAATTGGATAGAACGAATTCGGCTGCACCGCGCCATCGCTCAAAGCTATGATCCGCTTCATATACCGGACCCCCGGCACTGACTTACGCGGATGTGACATTGGCAGACACCAACGCTGTGCAACAGTGGCGTGGCTGCATCCTATCAGGCGGGCTAGCTGTGCGTAGCTCCAGCCTTTTGATTTTCTAAATTGATCAAGGGTCATACATGGGGTTTTAGATGACTTGACACTGCATGTCTAGTCAGATACACCACATTATATATTAACATTTAATGTCACAGTGGGTACCATTATGCACATGATAGAAAATAATTTGAGACACATGATCACGCAGTACAAGCGTGATAACCCGCTGGAGACGATCAAGTCGATTGCCGCCAAAAAAGGTGTGACGCCGGAAACTGTGTCACGCCACCAGTCTGACAAGATCGACATGAGCATGCAGGATATTCGCGATTATGCGGATATTCTAGGATGCTCGACTTTTGACATCATGTTCCAAAGCCAGCCCATGCCCATCGTCGGGATCGCTTCGGCAGATACAAATGAATCTTGGATCACTTACACACATGCTCTTACGCCGGACACAGCAGAGTGTCTTTATCTACATGGAAGTCACGATGTCAATTTGAGCGCTTGTAGATACGAGATGCCAGACGATTACCAAGGCCCATATAAAATGTTAGATGGGTCCTATGAAATTTGGGACGCCCGTCCGGCGCTGGAGTATCGCGTTGACAAAAACGCATTGATGAACCTTTGCATCTTGCGGACAGTTGGTGAAGAACTGCATCGCGGCATTCTTTATCCGCAACCGCATAACAACAAATATTCACTAGTTAAAAATTGGTCAGCAGAGCCAGAAGTTATGACAGACTTAGAGCTTGAATGGGCGTCACCAATACTAAAATACATCATGCGCCCGGACCTAGAGGGCGCAATGGTAGTCAAGTCTAGTGAGAACGCATATGCACTGGAACGCACGACTTTGATGTATAAGTACATGAACGAGCGTCGTAAGCGAAAAGGCTTATCATTACTTTAAAACACGCATGTCGCGTCAAGGCGCTTGACATATAAAACTACACTAGGATAAAACCGTTCCAGACTTTTGGAGCGGTTTTATGTCTTTTGGTGGTTTCTCAAAGCGTGACTTGGCTGAGCTGTGCCGGCGCCACAATTATTTTCACCACAGCAAGCCCAGCAACCCTGACGGGTTCACCTTCTATGACAAATGCATAGTCCGGGTGAACCTCAAGACAGCGCAGTCGGTGATGGCCGGCAAGCGTGATGGTGATAAAAAAGCAGCGCAGCGGCTGATCGATCTGCATGGCGTATACACCGACGGTAAAGGCAAACAGCAATCGGGTGACAAGCCAGTCATGGCTGGCGGCAGAGCTGTTGAAGATTACTGCACAGACATCCTAGTGAACGATGTCAGCCCCGCTGATGCCTACCGCGATGCGGTGAATTATTTGCATGGCTTTCATGGCGGCAGTTGGCGTTGCGCTGCAACAGACAAGCGCGAAATTGATCACAAGCTGAACCCCCGTTACACCGCCAAAGGCACCGTTCCAAAAAAAGACGCTGACCATTGTGAGTTGGAGCTGGTGTGCCGCAATGCGCTCGACGGGCTGCGCGAAGCTATGGCCGGCGCCAACAGGATCACAGGCCAAAAGGAATTGACCGGCAAATTTGATGATGTCGAGCTGCGGTATCTAGGCTACGCAGATTATCAGGAAGGCGGCGTCGAGCTGAAGACAAAGTGGGACCGCCGGGCAGACACTGACAAGCCATCAGCCAACAGCTTGCCCAACGACATCACCTTCGATCACCTGATGCAAGTCGCCGGCTACTGGCACATCACCGAAATCATGCCGACAATCGTTTACGCGAACCGCCTTGGTTACCGCGTCTTCAAACCATCTCTCGAACAGCTACAGGCCGGCGTTGCGGCCATTGTAGAAGCATGCAAGCGCCGTGAACGGTTGCTGGCTGCTGCACCTACCACCGAAGAGCTGCTGCGCCTGTGTGACCCACAATGGGAACACGCCTATTTGTGGAAAGGCATGGCGCCAGAGCTAGTCGATCAAGCACACAAAATCTGGAGAGCCTGATGCTGAAAATTATGACGCGAAAGCGCGCCAATGAAATCGAAACCGAAATTTTGCGGCTTCGCCATCAGCTTGAACAGTTGCAGAAAGACGCGCTGGCGCGCGGGGTTTTGCTCAATGAAATCTACCAAATCGTTAACAAAAAAAAGGAACAGAAATGATGCATGATTTGTTCGCAGTGGAGCCGCCGCACCAAGCGCACAGCCCCACCAGTGCAGCTTCTGCCGCTGAAACCAAGCCCAAGTTTGGGAAGAACATGTTGAAGGTTTTGGCTGCGCTTTCTGAGCGCGATGGCCTGACCGATGAAGAAGGCTGCGAGGCCAGCAACATGACAGGCAACAGCTACCGCCCTGCCCGCGTACAGTGCGAAAATCTAGGGCTGATCGTCAAAACAGACGCAACACGCAAAACAAAAGCCGGCCGCAATGCGGCTATCTACATGCTCACGATGCTAGGGAAAATGGAGTGCAGCAAATGACACCACAAACACAGACATTGAACGAAATCCAACTCAACAGCTTGATAGCCATGCCACCAGAGGGCGGCGTTGTTGTCAGGATCACGCCAACACTAGCTCAATATGCGTTGGATTCGACAAACAAGAAAAACAGGCCGATATCGCAAGGCAAAGTCGTCAGTTACAGCCGCGACATGCAATCGAATAATTGGTCGCTGACTGGCGAAACCATAAAATTTGGCGATGACGGCTTACTGAAAGATGGTCAACACCGCCTTGAGGCTTGTGTCCGCGCCAACACTTCATTTGAAACACACGCAGTCTTCGGCATTGACGCTGAAACATTTCAGCATATCGATATCGGCAAGATGCGTGGCGGCGCCGACACACTGGCTATGTTGAATGTTCCAAATTGTAGGAATGCAGCAGCAGTGATCAAACAAGTAATCGCTTATGAATCTGGTTTGACACAAACCAAAAACTACCACATCAGCAATGACTGGCTGAAGCGCAAATATCTGGATGAGATTGACCACGATCTACTGCAAGAATCTATCAGCGTGGCAAAGAAAGTCTACGATGTCACAAAGTGGCCGACAGGCGTGACTGGTGCATTTTTCTATGTAGGTTCTCAGAAGGGCCAGCACAAACAATTGGTCAGTTTCTTCGAAGACTTCTGCAAAGGTATTGGCCACCGGGCGCGGGCGCCGATCCCATATTTGTTGGAACATATCAACAAACTGCGTACAGACCGGACACAAGTATTACGCGCGCATGACTACGGCGTGATGCTCAGCAGAACATATCGCAACTATAAAGCGGGTAAGTCATCGACCAAAGCGGATGTGCTTGTTCATCTTGATGACAAGATGGTGGCATTCTAATGATGCCGGCAGAGATAGCCAAAGCGCTTGTCGCATTCCAAGCCAGCCTGACCGATCTGGTCAAAGACAAGCAGGGCCAGCGTTCAGAATATTCCAGCGTTGGCGCCATGATGACGCTTGTCAAAAAGGCAGCGACAGATCACGGGCTTGGCATCAGCATGCCAGTCTGCTGGGAAGAAGGCCGGGGCTGGCACTTGCGCGCAGCAATTATGCACAGCTCTGGCGAATCGTGGCAGCCGGCAGAATTCGGTTGGCCGCTGATTGTAGACGATATGACGAACCAGCAGAAGATCGGCAGTGCCGTCAGCTATGGCCGGCGCTACCTGTTGCAGTCAATCCTTGGGCTGGCATCCGGCATTCAAGAAACTGACTTCGATGACGATGATGACGGCGCAATTAATGGCAACCTCAAAGCGCCGCCAAAGGATATCGATTTCGAACAGTGGAAAGACGATGCCCTGATCAGCATTGCAGCCATCGATAGCATCGACGGCTTAGATGCATGGGACAAGCAACATTCGCAAACAATCATCAGCGCCGAAAGCGCCCGGCCTGATGTTTACAATACTGTCGGCGCAGCATTCGTTAAAAAACAGGAGACACTCAATGGCGGGCAAGCCAACATTCAAGAACAATAAGTTTACGTTGGAGTTTGCGCGCGGCGCAGACGGCCAGCCGATGGAACTGAAAGCAAGCTGCTGGATCAATCCAAAAAAAGATGACCGCTATGATGAAAAAAAGAATGCGGCATGCGATCAGATTCGCCAGCTTGTGATCGACAATGATCTGAGCTTCAGATGCACATTCGAACATCGTAAAGGCGAGGACTACAACGATTGGCCGAAGGTCGGTGCGTTCAATCTTTTTGCGAACACAGAATTCAAGCAAGAAGATCAACCGGCAGCCCAACAGCAGCCAGCTCAGCCAGCTCCGGGCGGCTTTGGCAACAGCGGAGGGTTTAACAATGGCTAGACAATGGTCCGATGAACAGCGCGCCCGTCAAAGCCGGGCTATGAAGGCACACTGGGAAAAAAAGAAGCGCTCAGAAGCTCACAGAGCGCCGCCCGTCAAGGCGTCCAGTATGATTGTGAAGCAGCCAGCAACAAGTGAGCCGGTGGGCTTGTATGCGCGATTGAAGGGCATGGTGCAAAATGCACTGGGCATTTCGCCATGAACAGGCCGGGTCCGGCCCTGATCAGTGTCCGCGACATGGCGACGGCACTTTTTGGGCGGTACACCAACGGCACACGCGATGCCGTTTACCGCATGGCGAAGAACAAACAGATCGCCTCTGTGCGTGATGGTCGCAAATGGTGGATACCGGCAAGCGAAATTGACAGGCTGCGGAATCTGTCTGCTGATGAAACAGAAACACAGTAGAAGTGAGGGGGCTAACGCCCCCTACTTTTTTATCTAAAGCTTTGCATTGTGCCCCGGACATTTTGGTCTTCTTCAGTTTCGCCTTTGAACTGATGCTGGTACTGATCTTCTGTAAATTGTGAGTTGTGGTGACCCATGTATTTTGTGACAGCTTTCCAATCCTTGCCGCGCGCATAGATTGCTGACGCAAAGAAATGTCTAAAGTCACCCATGTTGGCTAGCTGCAAATCGACAGCCCTGCGAATATGCTTTTGCCGCGCCAGTCTATTTTGATGTGTCAGCTTTTCTGCGTCTTCATCAGAAACTACATCAACCCACTTGCCGGCGCCGTTTTTGTAGCCGCCTTCAATGACGATCTGCGCTTCTATCGCAGCGATATCGTAAACCCCAGAACGCCTCGCCACACGCTTGATCAGCCGGCGAAGAGTGTGCTTGTCAGCCGCCTTGCCCACGCCATTGGCGAACACAAAGTCTGTTGGCTTTTTGTATTTGCTTTGCAGCATTGCCTCTTCGATCAGCTTCATTGTGTTGGGGCTGACAGGAATGAAGCGGTAACCGTTTGATGATTTTGGTGGGCCGACCTCATCTGTCTTTGCTTTCAGTGTCTGCACAATGTCGATGCCGGCATTGACATAGTTGCCGGATGCATCCTTCTTGCGGCTGACATTTTCACGGGCCAAAGCGCGCAGCTCAGACAGCCGGGCGCCTGTCTCAAAATAGCAGTTGATCATTGCGCGATGCGTCAGGCTTTCGCCATCCAGCCCCTTGTCAAGCAGCCCGGTTATGACTTGTGGCTGCACCTTTGGTGCGCGCGCGTCTTCTACTTTTTCACCTTTGATTTGGAACTTCACTTCATCCAGCGGGTTAGTCAAAATCTGTCCGGTGCCAACGCAAAACTTGAAGAACATCTTGATATGGATGTATCGCTGCTTTTGTGATTTTGGATCGCCGCCCAGTTTTTTGACAGAGCCGATGATAGCTGCACTGATCTTTTCCTTGTGTGCCAGCCGGCAAATTTCGAACAGGTTTGCAGTCTCTAACCGGCGACCAAGGACAATAAAATCACGCGCTAGCTTGATGTTTCTGATGATCGTATCGGCAGATGATTCGCCAATCTCCTCATGCACAAACACACGATCTTTAGTGTGCGTGATAAACTCCTCAATTAAGTCCGCACAGCTTTTGGTTTCGATCGGGTTCAAAGCTTGGTTTTTATTGAAAGCATTAACCGCCTCGACCATAGCGATGGCAGCTTCATCACGCGATTTGAAAGACCGCTTTTTGCCACCTAAAACTTTTGCGTTGTAGGTCCAAACGCCGGGCCGGTCAGTCCGCTCGTACACCGCTACTTTTTCAATTACCTTCGGCATTATTGGCTCCCTGTGTTGGTAAAAACGATACCTTACGAATCTAATATGACATCTTATGTCAGATATTACAAGGATCGGTTCCCCAAATGGTTCCCCAAACGCAAAAAAAGCCCCCGGCCAGTGAAGGCCGAGGGCTTATAAAGCATCGATTTAGTTTATTTAGTTTTGGTCGGAGCGGCGGGATTCGAACCCACGACCCCTTCACCCCCAGTGGTGATATTACAGGTGTTGGTGTAGGTTTTCTGCGGATTACAGCCGCTCTAAACCGCTGCAATCTGCCCTAATCCGGTGGCGCGGGTTCCCCAACGGTTCCCCAAAGTTCCCCTGCTAGGCGGTCTTTTTCTTTTCCTTGAAACCACCCACCTTGCGCGACAT
>Ga0181406_1000978_pt1 | contig 10576 bp, 14 predicted proteins | sample 29SPOviralmetaG_FD_130135 | JGI IMG/M metagenome (GOLD analysis project Ga0181406, IMG submission 130135) | Marine viral communities from the oligotrophic San Pedro Time Series (SPOT) site, San Pedro Channel, CA, USA - 29 SPOT_SRF_2011-12-20 | ecosystem: Environmental > Aquatic > Marine > Strait... | reverse complement strand
CAGCTCTAGCCCTTGATACATTTTTTAATTGTGGGTTAGACTCTAAAAGCATATTGACTACTTTAGTGTCATCGTTATCTATAATGTTTCCATCTACTTGTGGTACAAACATTTCAGCACCTTTTTCACCTACTATATATTCTTTGCCTTGTGCAACTGGGCCACCTTTAGCTTTAAAAGTATCGTCAGGTTTAGTTTCTAATGTTGCTTTAGTTATACCCCTTATACCACCTTTTTTCTTAATTTTACCTTCTTTATATAATTTTTTAATAATACGTTTTTTGTATGCAGTATCAAATACTAAAGGTTTACTACTTTTGTTATTGTCTTGTAATCTTTGCATTTCTTTTTCTAATTCAATAGTAATAGCTTCAGCAGCTTCTTCAAATTGAGCTTGTTTATTTTCACCTTTAATAAATTTACCATAAACTCTTTCAAAGAAATTAGGTTCATCAATATCCATGCTTCTAAGAAGTTGTTTAGTATTTTCTATTTCTTGAGCTGTTGCTTCAATAGGAGCTTGTTTTCTATCTCTTATTCTATCAGCATATTGGCCTGATATAGCACCAGCTTTTATAGCATTATCAAATAATGATTGAGACATAGGTTGTCCAGTAGCAGAAGATTTCATTAAACCTAATCCTAATGTAAATGCAGGGTTAGCCATTAATGCTTCAAAACCACCTTTGTTTTTCCAAGATTCACCAGCTTGTGAATAGCTAATACCAAATATATTTTGAAATTGTTTTTCACCTAAACCAAATTTTTGCATTCCTTGTTTTGCATATTCATTTTGTTTCATGTCCATAGTAGACATTGGTCGTTTATTTATTTGTTGTTTTTGAAAATTAAAAAATGGATCTACTTGAGGATTAACAAGAGGAGATTCTTTTCTTTCATAACTAGGATTAGGAACTACACCTTGTTCATTAACTTGAGGTGGCATAAGATCAGAATCCATAAAGTTATCTTCAGGAATTATACCTGTAGCTCTACGTCTAAGTTTATCTATAAATGATTCCATTATAATATTCTCCTATCTAATTTGTTTATTTTTAAAAAATCGTAATAAGGACTATCATTTGTAGCTAACAATCCTTGTTGTGTTCTTGCTGTATATAGTGATTTTTTAACATCATCATACATACCTTTAATATAGTTTTTAGATCCTATACTTTTAAATATAAATTCTGAAGGATCAGGTAATCCTGTACCTTCGGTATTTACTGTTCTTGTTTCTGTTTGTTGTGTTTGATTATCATTATCTCCACTACTTTGATATTCATCAATAACACCTTTTAAAGTTTGTCCTTGAGTTCCAGTAGTAACAAATTTACCACCATCTAAAATACCTGTAGTAGTAGGTCTACCCATTAAATTATTAAATTTAGCAGTTTGATAAGCTGTGCTAATAAAAGATCCACCTATAGTATTTAAAGGATTAAGAAAAGTTCCTACTGCAAATGAAACAGGATTATTAAATATTGAACGTCCTTTTACTTTAGATTCTAAATCTTTTTGAAAATTATTTACTAAATTAGAACCAGTATCAACTGGATCATCTACGTTAGGATCAGGATCTCCTAAAGAATAATCAGGAGTATTTTTTCCTGGCCCATACTTATTCATAACAGTATTGTATTCTTCATTGTCTCCACCTGTACCACCTTCTGATACAGAGTAATCTGACATAGATTCAGTAGCTAAACCTGCTTCAACATCTGCTGAAACAGAATCATTTCCTGAACTTGATGAATCACCACCACTTGACATTAAAGTAATCCTCCTAGTAAACCAAAGCCTCCACCTATCATAGCTCCCATTCCAGTATTTCCACCACCGATCATATTACCAAGAGCAGCACCTGTTAAGGCACCACCTGCTGCCATACCAACAGGATTTCTATCAAAAGATTGTGTTCCTTGTTGAGTTGGGAATCCTGAAGCTACAGGATTAATGATATTAGAGTATCTTTGTAAATTTTGATATGGAGCTAAGTTCTGTTCTTGTTGTAAACCTCTTAATTCCTCTCCAACAGCTGTTAAGCTTGGTACAGCTCTAGCAGTTTGTAACTGTCTATTACGTTCATTTTCATATGATTGAAAAGCTAAAGGTAATGCCTGTTTCCCTATTTGTGTCGTAACTTGTTGTTGAGACATAGGACTGCCTGGAGTTCTACCTGCACCTGAAAATTGTTGAGCAACATTCGTGTATGCACTTGATGCTACATCAGCAATTAAAGGAGATAAAAAAGGATTAGAATATTGCCCTGAAATTGTATCTGCAATTTGCGTATTTGCCAGTCCTGCTATATTTTCTTGTGCAGCTAAACCTGAAAGCTGTTGTGTCGTTGGAGCCACATATTGTGGCCCTTGTCCGTAAATAGCACTAGCATCAGTAATCATTTGATTTAATGCTGGTTGTGCTGGTGCGTAAGGTTCATTACTTTGTATAGTAGTACCCCCACCACCTGATGATGATCCTCCTCCAAATGACATATTATTTTTTCTCCTTTTTATGTTTTTCTAATAGTACATGGGTTTCTGTAAAACCAAAAGGTTTAAGAACTTTCTTCCAACCTGGTCTAGCAACTAACTCGAGTAAGTCGCAATTGTTTTTCCATGCAAAATCTTCTATGTGTTTAATTAAATGTTGCCATTTTTCACGATGTCTACCAATCATAATTCTGATATTTAAACATCGTTGTAATGGTCTTTGTATTATCTCTGTTACTACAACTCCATAATATTTAGATTTATCGTCAGCTTTTGTGTCCCAAAGAATCCATAACTGCATTTTGTTTTCCAAAATCCATTTTTTAATATGGTCAGTTAAAGCATAACGATTAGATCTATTTAAAGCATTAGCTACATCTGTTTTAACTACTCCCCAAACATCATTAACATCTTTAGTTGGTATATAATGTAATTCGATCATGTGACTGATAAGTAGCTTATACCAAAATGTATTGAATCTGTACTACTAACTGTAGCTTTTAAAGAATCTGATGATTGTAAAATTAAAGGAACTGTTAATATTTCTACAGAAGTATTAGCTGCTAAAGTCTGTGTTTTTAGTATTGTAAACTCAGTACTAGCTGAGTTATCTAAAACATCAAATGATAATGTAGGTGTATTACTTGTATTATTAGTTACTCTAATAGATTTTACAATAAGAGTTTCATCTGAAGCAGCAGTTAATAATGCAGTTTCACTTCCTGTTGCTAATGCAACACCTTTAAATTGATAAGTATTTGCCATATTTTTATTGTTAAATTATTTAAATGATGGGCCACCAAACCACATTACTAAAGACTTACGATTTCCTTTAGTAACAGGTGTTACTCTATGTCTAATAAAACTTGCAAAAAATAATGCGTGTCCTTGTTTCATTTTTGGTCTACTCTTGTCATCTATTAATTCTAAATCACCACCCTCAAAATCTTTTTCATCAGATAATAATAAAGTCATAGAAATTTTTCTAACTGGAGGCATATTTTTCATATTAACTTCACTATCAGTATGCCACTCGTAAAATGCTCCTGTTGGATATTCTGTATATTGTGCGTTTTCAGTTATTTGTATTCCGTCAAATCCGAAATGATTACTATTTACATTTCTAACCCAATTTTCAATTTTTTGATACATAGGTATAGTATCAGGATTTCCAAATGGTAACCAACTGATTGTAGTAATTCTTTTTTTAAAATCAATTGTGCCTTTGTCAGTAGTTATTTTTTTTCCTTCTTTATCAAGTGTATCTATACCTACTTCAGCTTTTTTTTGCTCCATAGATTGACCCACTCTTATAATATGTTCACATTGTTCTTTGGTAAAAATAGGATCGTTAGACTCAACAATATAAGATTTCCATTTAGGTTCTAATATTATCATTTCCAAATATCCTTAATTGCTTCTTGTCTTTCTTGTCCAAAAAACTTTCTTCCATCTAATTTAAAAGAAGAATATCTTCCTTCTTTTCTAACATAATGTAAAAATACTTGCATACATTTTTTGCCATTATATTTATCTCTCCAATGTTCATAATTGCAGCCTTCATAAGCTACTGCTTGTCCATTTTGTGTAAATAATGATAAAGGTTTTTTGTTTGGATCAGCTTTTCCATCTTTTAATTCGTGAAACCATATAGGCCATTCTTTGTCTGCAAATATACAAAGTGTAACAGAGACTTCACAAGAAGGTCTATCAACGTGTTTTGTAAGTTCGCTTCCATTGTAATACAACCTTGAAAAAGAATAAGTCGGTAGGAGTTCTATTCCCATAGCTTCTTCTACTAAGTGTTGTTTAGTTCTTAATAAAGATTCACTTGTAAAGTCAGCATAAGTTGAAACTGCTTTATCACATTGACCACAAGCCTTTAGTGATGGTTCTCTTGTTTCCCAATAATCTTTAAGAAAATCTGTCTCACCTTTTGTTAGAAAATTATTTATCGCTTTTATCATTTCTAATTTGATCTTTTTTTATTAAAGAAGGTATCTTTCCCTCTTTCATAAGTCTTTCAGCAGTAACTAATTGAGATGCGATATTCTTAGCTCCATCAGGATCATTTGCTTTTTCAAAAAATTTAATTGTTTCAGCTAATCTAATTGGAAGTGCTTTTTGTTGATGAGTATTAACATTTTGATCATCAAAATTAGGATCTGCTTCTTTTAACTCAGCTTTTATTTTTGACCATAATCTTAATTCTCTCATTCTATCTTTTGCAGTCAATAACATATCTGCTAAAGCAAATTTCTTTTCATCTAAGTTTACAAGTAACAATTCCTTTTCTAATTCGTCTTTTTCTTTTTTAATATTTCTTTCTATTTTTTTTACTTCTATTTGAAACTTCCTGTATTCAAAAGATAAAATTATAATTTGTTCAAAAAATACGTTTTGTTCTCTAACTGATTGCCAATATTTAGCTGCGTGAGTAGGATGTTTTAAATCATCTAAAACAGAAATACGCATCTCTGTTTCTGTTCTAAATATTTGTCTTTTCTTCCAAGTCTCTTGAAGCTCTGCTCTCATAGCTTTAAAGTCTTTTACTTCTTCTTCGCTAAGTATTTTTAAAAGATCATCTTCTACAGGAATTAGAGGATTTATATTTTTTGACATAAATTAAGATATATCAGAATACTCAAATATTTGTCAATATGTGAATAAATTGACTAGGGTATTGTTATTGCTACAGGTCTTGTTTTTGGTGGCTCTTTATCAAAATGATCGTCTGATAAAGCATCCCAAGCATTTTGACTAGCTGTAATTTCAGTATTTATTAAACTTTGAGCTTCATCTTTAGTTTTAGAAACACCTTTGACTTTTGCTATCCAAGCTTGACCTGTACTATTATTTTCAACTTCCCACACATTTGCTGGTAATCCTTCTACTATTAAAGGAACGTTATTTTCCTTTTCTTCGTGAGTTATAAAACCTTTTCCTGTGTTGTTTGCTGTACAATATATTTTTGCCATAATATTTCCTTTCTAAATTAAGCGAATGTTGCTGGTGATGTTAATGCTGCTAATGCAGCTCCTGAATATTCTGCTACTGCCGATGCAGGATAACCTGGAGCGCCTCCAATTACTAAACCTCTTGCACTTCCACCTCCTGTATCTCCACCTCCTGCATATCCTCCATCAGCTGAACCAAAAGCTGGTGCTGTGTGTAAATTTACATCAGTTGCCCAAGAAGTTCCATTCCATAACTCTGTTGAGTTAACGGCTGGATGTCTTGAACCTACACATAAAACGCCTGTGTTTGTAGGCCCATTAGCAGTTCCAATTCTTGCACCTTCGCCTGATGACTTAGGTGTGCTGAAACTAGGCCCTGTTGACCAAGAGCTTCCATCCCATCTATAAGAGTTTGATGCTGTGTTACTTCCCCATCCTATAAAATCTGATGTAGGCCCTGCACCAGCAAACCATTGATTCGTAAAAGGAGTTGATGGTTCTGCTGACCAAGATGTTCCATTATAAAGTTGAGATGCACTTGAAAGACTTGGCCCTGTCCAACCATTTACAATTTTAGTATTTGATTGAGTTCCATGTCCATGTTGTTGGTGTGCAGATGAAAAAGCATAATTCACAGAAGCAGTTGATCCCCAAGATGATCCATCCCATTCTGTTGAAATATTTGTTGCTGAATATGACGGGTGGATTGGACTATTTGGCCCTGATGGGTTTCCATGTCCTCCACAAGTTAATCCTGCAGATTGTGTTCCTGTCAAAGAGCAACCTGAGTTTGCGTAAGGGTGATTAGTTGCTTGAGACCAAGCACTACCATTCCATTGTTGATGGTCATATCCTCTTGCTCCGTTATCACCACCTGTTCTAGGATGTCCACCATATCCACATACTTCTGTAATATTCTCATAAGAAGGCCCATTTGTTGATCCTTGTGTAAATCCATAAGGCATAGCTGTTCCTGTTGCAAAAGCTGCTGTTCCTACTAAATAAGATTTTAATTGTTTTGTATCAGTTCTTAACCAAACACTTCCTAATTCTAATTCAGCACCAGGTGGATCTGAACTAACTGCTGAAATACCAGCAGCATCAGAACCCACTATACCTGTAGATCTTCCTTCATTTTTTTTAATTATTCCTGTCATTTTATATATTTCCTTTATTATCTAGTTTGATCTAAATAGCTTACAATTATATCAACATTTGCTGATGATCCAGTTGATGCACATAGATGATCTGTATCTTCTAAAACTAATCTGTCATTATAAACAAAAGTTTCATTTGCACCAAGAGATTGGTCGGAAAGAATTTCAAAATCTGTTCCACCACCATCATCGTCCAAATATAAATCAAATGTTTCTGCTGCACCAGCTGTTTCACAAACTGTGATTGACAGAATAGTGTATGTATGTCCACTTACACCATTAAGCAAAACACTTTCAGAGTTTGTAACTCCTGCCGTATGTGATACTTTTAATACTTCACTTGCCATATTTTTATTCTCCTATTGTTAAAATCCTAATACCATTGCTTTACCTGTACTAGAAAGAGTTGAGTTCATTGAACCTGATATTCTGACTTCCCCAGTACCATTTGGTGTTAGCGCTATATTACCATTTGATACTGATACTATCTCACTAATAACTGGGCTAGTCAATGTCTTATTAGTTAATGTGTCAGAGGAAACTAAAGATACTAAAGTTGAATTAGCTCCAGCTGGTAATATTAGTTCATTTGTAACACCAGCAGAATGTGGCTGGGCTTGAATTTGTTGACCATGTGTATTAGCTTCACAATTTAATTGTATAGCACCTGCATTGGTATTGCCTTTAACAACTAAATGACCTGTTCCATTTGGTGCTATTTCTACATCTGCATTTGATGTAGTAACAATATCTTGACCATTCATATCAAGATCTCCACCTAATTGAGGTGTTGTATCGTTAGCAACACTTGTCATTAAGTTACCATTTTCGTCAGGTAATGTGTAAGTTCTTGTTGTTGATGTAGATATAGCTGAACATTGAAACTGTGCTTTTTTAGTTGTATCTGCGTTATCTCTTAAAAAGAAATTATCATCATCAATAGTACTAACACTACCAGCAGTAACATTGTCTATTTGTGTTTGAATATTAGAATTAATTCCATTTAGATGGCCAAACTCAGTATTAGAAATTGTTCCATCGTGAATTTTTGTTGCATCAATTGCTGCTGAAGCATTAACATCAGCATTTACTATTGAACCTGCAGCTATAGAAGCTGTTCCATTAGTTGCTATTGCAATATCTCCTGAAATAACTACTGGATTAAAATTTGTACCATCTGCTATTAAAGCAGCTCCTGATGTATTAGTTGCCATTACAAGATCGTCACCTGAAATAGTTAAATCTCCAGCAACTGTTACATTGGCTCCTGACATTGTTAATGCAGTAGTAGTTCCTGATTTGATAATTAAATTACCTGATGTATTTGTTGCACTACCAAAAGTAGTTGCTGCATCTTTAAATAAAATATCTCCACCATCAGCATCAAGAATAATATCGCCTGTTGCATCTATTGTGTAATCTCCAGTAATCGCTGTAGTTTCAGGCATTGAAGTATTAGTTGCACTAATTGCTCCAATACATACTTGTGTTATAGCTTCATTAGATAAAGATCCTGAGTCAAAAGAAACTGTAACTGTTGTATCGCTTGAAAAAGAAACAGCAGTAATAGATCCATAAATTGTGCCTGGTGTTGAGGCTGTAACTTTAACCCTTCTACCAACGTGGTAAATAGAAGTAACATTAGCACTTCCTATTTTAAAACTTGTAGAAGATACATAAGTAGGTGTGTATGTTCCTGCTCCGTCTCCATATTCTATCCATTCAGCAGTATTGTACCATTGTCTAATGTCTGCCATGACATCTCTGAATGCATCGTTAATATTAGATGGTAGCATACCTTCTGCAACAGATACCGAATTTGATGCTGTTGCTGAGTTGCTTCCTGCTGTTGTATCGTATTTTCCTATAAATGTTCCTGCCATAATTCTCCTATTTAAAATCCTAACACTAATGATTTACCAGTTCCTGATAACGATGGAATCATTCCTGATTGGAAACCAAATCCATTTAAATTTAAATTACCACTCAATGTTGGAGTAGAATCTTCGCTTACAGATTTTATACCACCTCCACTAAATCCCATAAACCAATTGAATGCTTTATCGCTTTCAGTATTATTTTTATTAATTAAAGCATTAACTGCTTCTTCTAATTGTCTTTGAAAATATTCTTGTGTTTCAAAAGAATATCTAACATTGTCTATATTTCTTGCTTCACTCATCTTATTCCTGCTTTAGTTGCAATTAAATCTATTCCTTCTGCATGAGTAAATATAGTGCCTGATGGTACTTTTATATTTGCTCTAACATATCTTCCTGATTCTCTTACTGGATTAATTCCAGAGCTAACCATAGAAGATGAACTAGATTCTGTTTTACTGTCAGCTAATCTTTCTCTTGTTTTTAAAGTTACTGTAGCAGCTGCATCTACAATAGGTCTTACTCCTGTAATATTAGATCTTAAACCAGGAAATAATTCTAATTCTGAAGTTTCAATTTCACATTCATTATTAGTTCCTGAAAAGATAGAAGCTTTAAAATCTGAGTCTATTGCTCCTAAAAGCATTTGTCCACCTGACCAAAAATCAGTATCTAAAGATGCACTAATGTTATCAAGGTTTTCAGAAATAATATCCATTAGTTCTACTGTATATGCACCAACAAATTGTGAAAAAATAGTACTGGCATTAGCACTTGCTAAAGACCATTTCTTAGTAGAATAATTGTAAATAATAATTTTATCACAAATACCTGTTGTATTACTAGCATTAGATGTACTTGGATATAACCACATAGCTAGTTGATTAAAAGGATCTACAGCTGCACATATTCTGTCAGAGAATGCTTTGTTTAAATCTAAATCAAAAAATCTATTAACTTTTTCTGCACCTATTGGTAAAACAGAATCACCATTAATTTGATAAAATCCATCATCTGCATAAAAGAAAACTTGTCTATTATCTTGACACACAGTTCTTCCATACATTGCTCCTCTATTAGGAGATATTACTGATAATCTAAATACAGTTGCTCCACCAACATAGTCCATACGAATAATTTGGTTTTGTCTAAATACATATCCAATTTCGCCTGATGTTATAGCAACAACTTGTCCACCTGATCCTGGAAGATCTTGAGAATCAGATTGTTTGCCTTCCCATACTGTAATATCATTTATGCCTGACCATTGTATTCTGTTAGTAGCATTAGTTATATTACCAGTTACTAAAAAATCTCGTACAACTCCTGAAGTTCTAAAGACTGGGCAAGTTCCAGCAGTTTGAATTGATGAAAGATTTGCAAAGTTAGTTGATGTACCCATTAAATAAAATTGAGGTGCATCTACTCCGTTACTTGCAATAACATGTTCACCAAATTGTGTGAATGTAAAAAAATCAGTAGCTGCTCCACTTAAACTAGATTTACGTGATGTAAATGCTCCTGATGCTAATTGATAGATATTTGTTCTTGTAGCTACAAAATTATAAACTGTATTAGAGTTATCTCTAAATGAACCTGCACCTTTAGAATCTGTGCTAGTAGTATTAGTACTATAAGCTACTAAAGATGGAAATCTTTTATAAGAATTTAATGCATAATAAACATTAGTTGCTACATTAGCTCCTTGTTTACCATGTTCAGGTTGATCAGGTAACCATTCTCCAAAAGGTATCTGCATATTAACCTTTCATAAACTTTTTTAATCTAACTTGTGCTGCAGCTAAACTTGGAATATCCATCTCTACTCTTGAACCTTGTAAATATCCACCAGTAGGATCTGAATGAAATGATCCATATTTTTTGTTTAACTTTTTAAACTTTTTAGATTTTCTTATTTTGAGTAAAGCTTTAATTGGTAATGTTTTCATTATTTTCTCCTATAAAATGATAGATCTGTACTTACATCTGTTCTTTGAACAACAGGTGCAGAACCATATGAATCTTGTTTGTCATTATTCTCACATCTCTCAAGAGCTGCTGAATACATACCTAGCCATTGTTGCGTT
>Ga0181406_1000972_pt1 | contig 10620 bp, 17 predicted proteins | sample 29SPOviralmetaG_FD_130135 | JGI IMG/M metagenome (GOLD analysis project Ga0181406, IMG submission 130135) | Marine viral communities from the oligotrophic San Pedro Time Series (SPOT) site, San Pedro Channel, CA, USA - 29 SPOT_SRF_2011-12-20 | ecosystem: Environmental > Aquatic > Marine > Strait... | reverse complement strand
GCTGCTTATTTTCATGTTGGCAGTAGCACTATCCAAGCCAGTCTGCGAGATGTACTCCAAACAGTTCTGCGTCTTGCCTAGGTTCCTCCCTAAGTTCAAAAGTTAAGAGGGGTCATTAATGGCTTCGCTGAGATCTCCCTGCTTTCTCCGATAGAATATACCAACACCGACAAAACAAAAAAAAACATCATGTCTATCGAGACGGTGAGTTTTCACGTACTTACACCCGAGGATGTCCTCAAGCTGTCTGTCAAGGAGATATCGAAGATCAGTCTGCATAAAAAAGGACAACCCCACTTCTGTGGACCCAACAGTCTTTTTTTGGGGTCGACGTCCAACGAGTTTGTGTGCGCTACGTGCAACCGCCGACCCGATGAGTGCACTGGGCATACCGGTCATATAACGCTGAACAGGAGAATATTGCACCCTTTGTATGTGGGCACTGTTCTTCGCATCCTTCGCGGCGTCTGCTTCAACTGCCTTAGTAAACTTCCGGAGAAGGGGAAATGCACCGTATGCAAAGCGAAAAAACAACCCAAGCTTCTGAAGAAGGGCATACGCATACTGCGTGACGGACACGCCATGAAGGGAGACGAGATATGGGAGATCCTCCAGGCGGCTGAAGTCACAGAGGCGGCGGGTCTAGTACTAGAGAACTTGCTCATCCCTCCAGTGATGATTCGACCTAGTGTTGCTAAAGTGTCCGGATCGAAGCTCCGGGGTCAAGACGACCTCACCATGGCCTTGGTCAACATCATACGCACCAACAGGAAGATCAGAGAGGCCGATGAGGAGGATAACGTCGACGCGGCGGAGAAGCAGGAGGAGGCGCTGGCCTACTACATCGCGTGCTATATGGTCTCAAATTTTTTTTCGGTATCACGTATACAAATGGCATCCAAACTTTACGGAAAGTTTGAACAGACGGCGGTGATAACCAAGTACACTGCCTACCATTTCTTGTTCGGCTACCTCTGGGGCAAACTGACCAAACTAGGATTCATTCCTATGATGCTAGTACACATAGGCTTCGAGATTTACGAGAACACACAACCTGGTATAGACTTCTTCCGCCGCCTAGGGTACAGAGAGTACGGTGGTGACGCTGCGGAAAACGTGGCGGCCGACTTGATGGCCGGTGTTTGTGGATACGCCCTTGCACGTAGTACTACTTAAGAGAGTTTATCCCATCTTCAATGCACTAGATATGAACTGTTCGAACCCAGATTTTTCCCTTGGAACGGTAGAGCAAACACCGCCGGGCTTGTACCTAGGGTCATTCACTTTGTCGTCCGTATCAAGGCACTGAGCGCGCATGCCGCTGAAGACCGCGTTCATGATGATAATCAGAACAACGATTACTACCAAGGACGCCACGATGGCTACGATGCCTAGTGGCTTGATGTTGTTTATCATGTTTGTTTTGTTTGTTTCTGACGCGCGAAAAAAACTCCAACCACCAGGACAAGGAACCCAGGTTCCATCGCCTTAGCAACGGGAACAAGAAGGGCTCCGGGAGATCTACACAGATCAAGTCCCTTGCGGTCAGGCTGACCGGGAAGCGCGGAAGAATGCGCTCAAATATAATGGGAAAAAGAGTAAACTGGAGCTCCCGTGCGGTCATCGGTCCGGGCGTGGGGCTCGACGCCAACGAGCTGGGAGTCCCCGAGTTGGTATGGCGGACCCAGACGGTGCCCGTGAGGTGCACGGCCCTGAATGTTCACGAGCTGCTGACATTACTGCGCAAGGGAGAGGTGGAGTCGGTGGACCTTGTCGACACGAAAAGGAACAAGAGGGCCAAGTGGGTGAAGAGAGGCGACATCCAAGTGGGATGCGTCGTGCACCGCCTGCTGCAGACGGGCGATTCTATCGTGTTTAATAGGCCTGTTTGTCGTCACGCGGGCGCAGTATCATGTAGATCACGACCCCTAGGACCAAAGCCATGATGAGCCTGTTGTGTGCCCTGCGCCCCCCGCCTGCCAGCCCGCCCGTTGCCGCCATAGCTACGACGGGAGCGGCGGCCGCCACCGCTGCCGTTGCGGTCGACCTTCCTTTGGGCCTGAGGAATCCGATGTTTACCATACCTTCCTCTAGATTCATGCCTAGTATGAACAACTGTTCGTCCGTGTATCTTTCTAGGTTTACGAGGCTATCTAAGTTTGGAGGAGATGTCCTCATCTTCTTTGAAAACTCCTTGAATTCCTCCGTCATACGCGCACGCACTTGTGACATCGTCGTATCGCCAAGGATATTAGCCAAGTAGGACATCCTCTTGTCGAATTTCAGTAAACCCCTAGAGTTCATCGCATCGGGTAAGTTGTTCATTACGTTGAAGTAGTTGAGGCCGTCAAATTGTCGGGCGAACTGCCCTTTTCGCATCAAGTCCGCCTCGGGTTGGATGAAGACACCGTTGGCTATCTGCAGACCTTTTGGTGTCAAGAATTCAGGAAACCTAGGTGGTAGCATCGGCGCCGTTGCCGCTGGTGGCGCTGGTGGTGCTGTGCTTGGTGTAGTTTGTACGGTACCCATGGGTGATTTTGTTTTGTAATCTAGATAAAAAAAAACTTAAACAGGCAACCAAGCCTCCACAAAGAGAGCATGATGTCCCACAAAGTTAAGCGCATAAAAGGAAACGTCTTCCGACTCCCGTTGTGCTGCACGTCGCCCTACAATGCAGATTTCGACGTAAGTTATGGGACAAACATGGCAGGTGAATTCATTCCGTAACCTGAGACTCTAGATACAGCACGGCTTGCCGCACGGCTTGACATTGGTGGTGGTGGTGGTAACGATGGTGGTCCTGCCACTGGGCTCAAGGTTCGTGGTGGTGGTGGTGGTCCCGATGGTGGTCCTGCTATTGGACTGTTGCTTGGCGGGCCTACGCCTTGTGGTACTGGGGCGTACATCGTTCCCCCAGAAGTTACGTATATTGGTATTTTACTCTCGTATGGAAATAATGCATTGGAGATCATAAATGAGATTGGAATAGCGGCGGCGAGTAGAATAAGTACTCCTATGATTAAATAGAAAGTAGTCTTGTCAAACACACCGAATATGAGGTCTTCTTTGCTTTCGTGGCCTGGCATAGTTGGGTTTTTTTTTATTATAACACATACATAATAGGGTGATGAAATGAACGCCCACGTCCCACAAAGCATCGGAGCCACCGCCGAGCTACAAGAGGTCATGGGTGTTAAGGATCAGATCGTGTCCGCGGAGAACAACGGCGTAATGATATCGCTGTGCCAAGACTCCCTTGTCAGCGTGTACTTGCTCACGCGCATCCGCAACTCTGGCCCTGGTCTGACTTGTTGCATTTCTTCTTCTTAGGCTTGATGAGCATGTAGACTACGAATCCAACTAGTACCGCAAGAAGGAGGCGGTTCATCCCGAACCTGCCACCACCGACCAAACTCGTAGAAACTACCGCTGCTCCTGCTCCGGCACCGATGGCCGAAGCGGCTAAGGAATCCGCGCTGCCCCACCGTCCATCTTTGTCTCCGTCCCTTTCACGGAAATATATGCCGCAATAAGTCTTGCCTTTGTTGAACGACACCGAGTGCATTTCGTCTGGTCTCTTACAGCATCCCACACAAGCGTTGGGATCGCTTTTGTCCATGGAACATTGTGATCCGCGTGGTATGCAAGACATGTTGTGTTTTTGTTTTTATGTTCCAGAAAAAATTAACGAGGACCTCTTCAACGACTGCGTTTGTTATGCGAATTACGACCTCCAAGAAGATCACGGCGAGCGGACGGGGAGGGATTTAGTGTCCTTGTGTCTTCCTGGAAACCTGAACGTTCCTAAGCTTGTGGATCAAGGGAGAGTGGTGGCCACCCTAGGGAAAAAATCCATGCGAAAAATCGTGCACGCCTGTTGGTTGGATTTCTCTCCTGAAACGTGCATGCGCATGCTCAGCGATCTACAACGTATACTGGGGCGCTGGCAGCAATCCTATGGTATGTCGGTGGGCCTCGAAGACTGCCTCGTGGACATAGTAAGTTTTACACCCACTCGAAGAAGTCGACGATCTTTAGAAGCGGTCGCTTGAACCTTAGGCGTCGAACCCCCTTCAGCTGCTTTTTCTTCCCGCGCAGTTTTCTCGCAAACTTCCTCCGCTCTTCCCGTGAACGAAAGAGGTGGAACGTAGTAGTAGCATCCTCGTAGAGAACCCACTTGATTAACCCCTTACTCGCGGTCCAATTGTAGCTGCGGAGGCCTAAATCATTTGCGGGTCCATCCAGATGGTCAGCTATGTCTGTTTTTTTCCACGGCATTTATTTACAGGGCGAAGAAAAAACTCCAGAAGGGTTCCAGGCGGCGGCCCAGCTCGTGGAGGAGCACATCGACCCGGACAACTGCTTCAAGACCATCGTCGACTCGGGCGCCAAAGGCAGCATCGTGAACATCGTCCAGATCTCGACGTGCGTTGGCCAGCAGTACGTGGAGGGAGCACCAATCGAAGGCGGCAACGTGCGTAATAGTTTCATATCGGGGCTCACGCCGGACGAGTTCTTCGCTCACGCGCGCGGAGGCAGAGAGGGTCTAGTAGACACGGCGGTAAAGACAGCAAGGACGGGGTACATCCAGGTAAATCATTACATGAGAAAGTCGATGGGATTGTCACTGGCCTTGCAGTAGGCGCAAGTTCCTCCCCATGCCATTGCTATTACCAGCATGAGGATGACGGCTGCAATGACGATGTATAGTATATGTGCTTGTTCCTGTCTGTCCTCTTTGTACATTTTTACGGGTCTTTTTTTTCTTTTATCCTGAATAAAAAAAAACACCAACAACATGGATCGAAGAGAAGAAGAAACGTATTATGTCCCCATACTAGTCGGAATCGCGTGCCTTGTTGTCGGTTTCCTTCTCGGATTCATGGCTTCCAGTATGATGCAGTCGAATATTGCTGAATCCATGAATGATACTTACAACGCCGAGCTTGACAAGATGGCAAAGCGAGGATCAGCACCGCCTTTGGTACTCGATGCACGACCTAAGGTTTTAAAGAGTGTCCTGGGAAGCACCTCATCATATTCTGGTGACGTAATGCTGTAAACACTTCAATAAAACCAGCGGCGCCTTGTCAAACTCATGGAGGACCTGAGCGTCCATTACGACGGCACGGTGCGTGACGGCCGCGGGAACATCGTCCAGTGCGTGTACAACGGTGACAACTTGGACGCCACGTACCTGGAGAACGTCGGAGGCAAGATCGTTCCTCTGAACTTCGAGCGCGTTGCTCTTCGCTACGATGGCCTGACGCCCCTTGAGGACCTCCGGGACGACGTCGAGGAGCTGGCGAAAAAAATACTGGGCCCCGCCGTCGCTGAGGACCTGATGGAGACCTGGCCCGAGGAGAAGAAAACCTTGGAGGTAAGTAAAAAAAAAAACATGAAACTCTTCGTGGACAACACCCCGGTCATCGTCGACCCCTTCTTTGCCAAGCTATTTAAGCTCTTCCCAGACAGACCTTTCGAAGTCTATCCAAGCAGCCCCGGTGTATGGGTTTGGTATCCTAAGCATGGTGTCTGGCCCGAGTACAAGAGGGGAGAGAAGGTCGGGGACGAGCTAAGGAGGGGCAAGATCACTATTAAGAAGGCTTTAGATTTCGTCAAACGGGTTAGAAAGATGCCGGATAAGACCAGGAAGCAGTTGTACAAAAAGTACCTGGCCATCGCTGGTTTTGCGGAAACCTTTGGCCAGTACAATATCGACATCGTGGGGCAAGTGAGTTGGAAGAGGGTAAGAGAAGATGTGCGATTCAACGTTAAGGAGTACATAGACATACTCGTCAACCAACATAGCTTAGTTAGGCGTGAACAGAGCCGCGCCAGACGTCGTGGATCTGTGTAGGTGGCCGAGGAGCCCTTTATCAGGGAGTGCGAGCGGCGCATGCACAAGGCGCTCATCGAGCCGGGCACCATGGTGGGAGCTCTCGCCGCGACCGCGATTGGGAGTCCCACGACGCAGGTATTCCTTTTTGTCTGACCTTGAAAGTAAAATCATGGACAAGGAGTTGAAGGATAGATTGGACCGCATCGAACAAAAGCTTGATCTTCTGATCGAGCTGGTTCGTCCCGTCCATAATCATGCCGACTGGGTAGGGGGGCTTAGGAGGGGTCTTGCGCGCATGAGACTCATCAGCGACCCCACTCCCCCTGCTCTACCTGCTCCTCCAACACCAGATGAACCTTAACTCCTTCCACCTCGCCGGCTGCGGTGGAACTGCCAAGCTTACGGCCGGCGTCCCCCGGTTCCGGGAGCTCCTGAACGCGACGGAAAAAATATCCACGCCGAGCATGACGTTCCCCACGGAGGACGTCCTTGTGCGCTACGTAGTGGTCGGGGACCTGATAGATGACACGACACCGGGTGCGGAGATTCCAAGTGCGTTCTACGAAGCCCACGCACGGTACCATCGCCTCGACAAGCCCGTCAACAGGGGTAACATAATACAATTATGCAAGGACAAGTGCGAGGGCTGTACTTTTTTGGAGATCAAGAGTGCGATAATCAACGCTTGCAGGGAGCATGTAGTAGGTACAGTCAGCACGTCGGAGTTCTGGCTCTTCGACGTCCATGCAGACGACATGGAGAGCGTGAAAAGCGCGGTCGTCGGGGGTATAGAAGGTGTGAAGAAGCAATTTTCACACCACGGGAAAACGACAACAGAAGGCACTTCGAACTTGTATGCGGCCCTCTCATTACACGCCGAGGCCATCACGAATCATGTGCTAGAAACCTGCCGCATCCTTGGGGTGGAGGCGGCCAACAGTGTGCTGCTAAGCGAGATGAAAGCAGTCATGGAGGCCGCCTGCTACATCAACGAGCGTCATATCCAACTGCTAGTTGACACGATGACGCGCACCGGAAAAGTGGTTGCGGCGAGCAGGCATGGTATGTCGAAGACCAAGCAACCAGTACTACAGCGGGCGAGTTTTGAGGTGAGCACACAAAAAAAAAGATCTTTTGGGCCTGTTTTGGATCAAAATTTTGGTCCAAAACGTGCCCAACAGCTTCCCCTGAAAACCCGCCTCAGAGAAAAACAAAATCTCAAAATCATGTGAAAAAAATTTCTGAGCGCCAAAAAATCCGGAACCTGTTGGGCAAGTTTTTGCCCAAAATTTTAATCCAAAACGTGCCCAAAAAAATCTCGCATCGGGGCATGAAACACAGGAAACCCGCGAAGTCTTCTGCAGGGCCGCATTTGAAAAAGATACGGATAAATGTACCGGGGTAAGCTGCTCTATCATGCTGGGACGACGTCTCCCGGGTGGTACAGGAGCCTTCGACGTCGTGGATGTTTCATCCAAGACACGTGAAGCACCGTGCGAAGCACCGTGCGAAGCACCGTGCGAAGCACCGTGTCCAATGGAGTATCACTGGGATCCCTTCAATCCTTGGTCGGACGTCGACTTTTCGGTGGACACCTTTGAGGCACCGACAATTGACGAAGAACTGTCGGTGGAACCGTTCGCACCAAGCAGCCCGTCCTACGTACCCTCTAGCCCTACATATGCACCCGAGAGCCCGTCCTACGTACCCTCGAGCCCTACATATGCACCCTCGAGCCCGTCCTACGTACCCTCGAGCCCGTCCTACGTACCCTCGAGCCCTACATATGCACCCTCGAGCCCGTCCTATATTCCTTCGAGCCCTACATATGCACCCGATAGTCCTCTGATTTTCTACCCTAGGTCTCCAGAATCAAACAGTACTGTGTTCTATCCCAGAACGCCATAATCTAATATTTTCGTACCTGTAAAAAACAAAAAATCATAATCACGCCTCGCTCTGTATTAAATGTAACGGGCGGTGGTGGTGTTTCCGAAGCGGTAAACTTGTTGTCCACGGGATAGAGCTCTGGATTAGCTTACTTGAGAAGTGACGGCGACGGGACGGTATCATGGCAACCCATCCAGACTTCCACGACCACTGTGCCGGGCGAAGACGAAATCTTACATTTAATGTCAAATACAGGACTAGGGTTAGCCATGGGTATACAGCCAAAAAAAAAATGAGCTAGTGTTTTTTTGGCGCCAAATGTTGTGTTTTGAAATAAACTTAGTGAAGGGTGTATACAAATTAAGCGTATGTATTGTGTAACGGCTAACTACCATAAGGACCCTAAGCTAAACTGCGGCGATAGATATCTCTTCGAAGAACAGCTTGTACACGGTCGGCACATCGCTAGCCGCGAAAGGGCTATCCGCATGCAGAAAAGGGACCACCACCTTGCGGACAAAGGACTCTAGCTGGTCCATCTTCGACTCAAAGTGCGTTGTTGCTTGGTACCCATAGTTTCCAGCCGTAGTCTGGCGCTTGCTCAGCATGGGCTTCGTCCCGTTGGGGTTAACACGAATCACAATACCTGGGCGGTCGCCCATCGCCTCGTTTATCTCTCGCAGTCTCTCGCGGTTGTCCTCGTGTAGATTTCCCCACTCGTCGACCTCGAACTGAAGGTACCACGTCCACATGTCGTAGAGGAGATCAGGCTTCTTCAGAGTGCACGAATTCGGCACGGCGCAATCCCAAACTGTGAAGAACTCTGCCAGCTCGGGGAGACGGCGCTGGATCTCCGCCAGAATGAGATGCTCCTGCCGGACTTGCATCTTGGCCAGGTCGGGGAAGAGGTAAGCGAAGCAAGAATGGCAGTACCTCTGTCCATCTTTTTTGAAACCTGCGTGGGGAGGAATGGCATCGAGAGGATGGTAGTCTGCGCGAGAGCACCGATGACCTCCGCCGTGAGCAATACACAAGCCGCCTTTTAAAGCTATTTTTTCGCACCCTTCGATTTGGCAGCGCTTTGTCTTCGCTCCATGTTTTATACACACGCCGCCTTTTTGAGCTTGATTCTCGCACCCTTCGATTTGGCAGCGCTTTGTCTTCGCTCCATGTCTACGACACACGCCGCCCTTTTGAGCTTGATTCTCGCACCCGTCGAATTTGCAGCGCTTCAGCTTCGCTCCATGTTTTACACACACGCCGCCCTTTACAGCCCCGTTCTCGCACCCGTCGAATTTGCAGCGCTTCAGCTTCGCTCCATGTTTTACACACACGCTGCCTCTTACAGCCCCGTTCTCGCACCCGTCGAATTTGCAGCGCTTCAGCTTCGCTCCATGTCTACAACACACGCCGCCTTGTATAGCCCCGTTCTCACACCCGTCGATTTGGCAGCGCTTTTTTCGCTTTGTCTTCGCTCCATGTTTTATACACACGCCACCTTTTACAGCTATGTTCTCACACCCGTCGAATTTGCAGCGCTTTCTTTTCGCTCCATGTTTGATACACACGCCGCCCTTTTGAGCCCCGTTCTCACACCCGTCGAATTTGCAGCGCTTCAGCTCCGCTCCATGTTTTACACACACGCCACCTTTTTGAGCTTGATTCTCGCACCCGTCGAATTCGCAGCGCTTTTTTCGCTTTGTCTTCGCTCCATGTCTACGACACACGCCGCCTTTTACAGCCCCGTTCTCGCACCCGTCGAATTTGCAGCGCTTTCGCTGTCTCTTGGAAGACGAAGACATCATATGTGTTTTGTTTTTATTCTGTTCAAATAATGTAGGTGGCCACAGCCTGTCACAGCCCTTTCTTTTGGGGCCGCGCCAAAAAATAATTCAAATTTCAGATCGAGCTAGCCAGTGGGTATACAAATTATCTATCGCCGCAGTTTAGCTTAGGGGGCCTTTCCTTGCTGCCCGACACTCGTGTGTATAAAATATATTGATACAAAACAAAAACAAACACCATGGACATACTCGTAGCCGCCCTGATCGTCGACACTGTCACCGCCTCCTACCTGCTTGGTTCAGGTAGAGGTGGAACAGAAGTGAGAAACTGGTACAAAACACTGAGGATTGGAGCATACTCCATGGACGTCCTCAGTCTAGTAATAGGTACTTATCTCGCACTACAAATAGCACCAGACTCGTCCATCTGGGGGCAAATACTCGCCGTTGTAATAGTACAGATGGTCCACGACATTGCATTCGGGGCCTTTGTAAAAAGTAAAGCGGCTAAAGGACCGCTGATGGGTTTATTCAAACGATATGCAAACGAGATGGGCGTGAGCATCCTGATCGCCGATGCGATCATGATGGTAGCCACGTTGTTACTTGCGAAGCAACTAACGGGCAGAAAGGACCTCTGGTTCCTCGGAGCCGTGGCTGCCTACGTAGGTATGCTAGTTGTCTACTCCTTCTGATTGAGTTTCAGGCGCTGGACCTTCTGTGCTAGGAGCATGTTGTCATGGAGTAACTCCATCGCTACGAGCTTGAGGGTATCATCACGGTCCTTGTCGTAGTACAAATCGTGCACGAATTCTGGATCGTCTTTGTCGTCCAGACAGCACGAGAATAGGCTTCCCATGTGTTTGTTTTTCATTCACTTAAAAAAACCGTCATCCGGTGCAGCCGTCGCTCGGGCTCGTAGAGCTCGACGGCTGCTGGGCTTCATCCGTTTCAGGGCTCCTTCTGGCTAGGTTCATATGTGCCGCGAAATATTGCAACATTTAAAATCTTTTTTGGATACGATTGCAACTTACAACAACGAAAAATCTCTGTGTAGTACTAGCATCAAATACCATCAAACACTCAAGAACTTAAAGCGACAAT
>Ga0181406_1000967_pt1 | contig 10651 bp, 23 predicted proteins | sample 29SPOviralmetaG_FD_130135 | JGI IMG/M metagenome (GOLD analysis project Ga0181406, IMG submission 130135) | Marine viral communities from the oligotrophic San Pedro Time Series (SPOT) site, San Pedro Channel, CA, USA - 29 SPOT_SRF_2011-12-20 | ecosystem: Environmental > Aquatic > Marine > Strait... | reverse complement strand
TGAACTCAAAACCTGAAGAACTCTATGCTCACTGCATCGATTCTATTATGAAACCGGATATGATTGCCATTGACCCTTTTGCAGGCAGTGACCCGCTTGCAAGAGCCAAAATGAGGCGATTGATTAAAGGCACTACTTATTCAAATGTGTATAGCACAACTGAAGGAAATGACCCCGCTAAATGGGGCAAAATATTGCAAAATAATTTATTCAACTGGGGTGCTTAAAATGAATAAAAAGGGGCGATTTATCAAAACCATTTGTTTTCCACTTCATGTTCAAGCAATAGTGCAAAGGTTAAGTGAACAAAGGAAACTTTCAAGCACTTTGGCTGAAATGTTATGGGATAGATATGGGGAAGAGGATATATCAAAAGAAGAGGCCATGATCATTTCTATGCAAGAAGAAAAAAACCGCTTAGAAAAGGAAATTGAGCGAAAGAAAGCTGAAGTGGGGAGAATTAGACCACAGGCTGAAATAAAGAAAAGATTGAACTTTATTGAAGACTGGAAGGGAGAAAATGCTGAAAGTTATAGGATAGTGAAAAAGGCGATTAAAGTGGGAAGGTATATGATAAATTCACCTGAGCAAAAAGAAAAAGTTGAAATGGCAAAGATTAGATGTGAAACCTATGGAAGTGCTGAAGAATTTGTGCAACTTTATGAAGAAGCCCTCAAAGAATCGGGCGCACTTCAACAGTTCTTAAAGAATCCCGCCAGTATTCCTGAAGACTTCACCTTCAATAATAATAATAATAATAATAATAACATATATTGTTTAATTAATTATAATAATAAAGAAATTGTTATGGAGAGTTTAAGATGATTCTAAATGTGAAATGTAATCAAAAGATTTCTTCAAAGAAATTCGATTATGTAAAAATTGCATATATTCTAAACCATTTCAAATATGATATGAGTGCGAATCAAATAAACTACTGGTTTAATCTTGTATTTTCTAACACTTACTGCAATGGTCAAAGAATATCGCAAGTGGTCAAACAATATCCGGAGTATTTTCAAATCATACCTTCTATAAATTCAAGTTCACCAAGAACTTATGCTTCAAGCATTGAAATAATTTTGCACCCTACCACTAAAAGATTATGGCGATTAAAATTTGAAAACATTTCATATTAATGATCATTCAAAATTAATAATATAAATAACCCCTATGGGGGTTATTTACCAAACCCGAGCCGTTCATAAACTTATAACCCCCATGTGACTCACATAGTATAAGTGAATAATATGAGTTGGCAAAATACCACCGCAAAAGTAGCAGGCGCCATTGCAGTCCTTTCAGGGATTTGGATGGCTTTAACAGTAGGAATAACCGATGTTTTCAACATCATCGCTTCGCCCGATGATGTCGATGCAGCAACCGCAGCCAGTCTAAATGGCGTGGACTTCATCGACAGAATCGCAGTGGCGGGCGTTCTCGTCACCATCTTAGGTGGCGCAGGTCTTGGAATATTAGCAAAATCAGCTGATAATCCACCTTTCTTGAATACCACTCTTCAATACCTTCCAGTAATAGTTGGTTTCTTGGCTTTCAGCGCATTCGGCACTGAAGTATGGGAAACAATCACTGGTGGTCGTGACTGGTCAGCAAACGACGATATCAGCAATTCCTACATTCTTTTCTTGGCTTCAAGCCTTGTTTCAGGCGCAGTTTCTCTTCTTAAGAGATAAGCCCAAAATGGTGAGATTTACGCAGGGGTTATAGTGAAAACTGGGGAATTAAAATGAGAGAGAGAAGAGGTTATGAAAAAGTCGTTTTCCCTCTCTTAGTTTTTGTTATAATAGGGATGGCACTTAATGGTTCAGTTTCTAATGTTTCCGAACCAGTCACGCCTTTAATGATCATTCATGAAGATTGTCAAGAATACACAAAAGATGCTGATGGAGATGGGGCAAACGGTATAATTGAAGACCAATCGTGTCAAGATTATCCTTATTCAGATGGTGGTGGAGAAACCGACACGCCAAATGGTCAAACTTCTCTCAATCCACCATACCAAACTTATTGGGATTTAAGCGTGGACTTCACAAGAACTTTCATTAATTTGCAATGCGGTGGAATTTTAGCAAATTGTGCTGGCACTAATTTTCAAAATGAAGTTCAATTTTATTGCTGGTTCGACCAAAATGTGATGACAAGTGACTGGTATTCGATATTTGATAGAGCATTTAATCAAATTCAGTCTATACCTGATGATGGCAGTCAGGGAGTTTATGCAAACACTTGTTTGGCGTTTCCTCCTTCTAATATGCCAACAACAATGCCAACCAATGGCGGGCAATATGAAGCACCTATTGCCGACAATCCCAATGGAAGTCGAAATGGTGGAGGCGGCGTGAAATGATCATGCTTAGGAATGGAAAAAATAAACTAAATTAAAAGAAGTGGTGAAAAATGTGGAAAATAAACCTAAATTAAAAGGGCTTTCTTTCAACTTATTTGCCATAATTGGAGTTCTGGTGATTCTTCCTTTAGCCACTGGCTTTGTTTCAGGCCTCGCCAATTCTTATGATGAAGAATACATATCAATTTCAAAGGAGTATCAAAATGAAATAAAAAGTGACCCCGAAGGGTGCATTGATTATTATAATAATGGTGATTTTTATTCTTGGGCAATGAGTGAATGGGTTGATAAAGGAATAAATCAAACACACGCTTATGAAATAGTCGAGCAAACCAATGACCCATTTATTTATAGAGGTATTTGGCAAGATGATTACAGAAATTATAAGTTTATGTCTGTTAATTGCAATAATCCTATGATTTATCGAGATGATTATGTTTTAATTAGAAGTGCTGATGACCACCGTGCGGTTAAACTTCAAGGCTCTAATGGAAACATCCCAAATTATCATGGTTATATCGGATATTCAGGTGATGATTTCACCATAAATATCACATCTAATTTTTACAAATACCTTGAAGATGGTCAAGACATTGCTAAAATAAAAATAATATTTATGGATTATGAAATAGCATACAATTGTGATGATTCAATTTTTGAAGATATTTCTTTCAAAGCGGATATATTAATGAGAAATAATTTTCATACTAAATCATATAATAATTTTGAATTTGAACAAGATAATTCAATTTTTATTAATTCTTATCCTACCATAAGTGGTTCTTTTTGCCATGTAGGTATAGAGGTTGAATATGACTTTTCACCCTTTGAATCAATAGAAATTGGTGAATTATTTTCAAATGATTATCAAAACTTATCCACAGAAATAAGGCTATATGATTTTGACATTGAAAACCGTTCTTATTCAGGGCAAACAGTTGGGCAACCGAGAGCTGCACTGCCATTTAATGGTGATTCTTATCACGGTTTAGATGTTCAAATAGGTTATGTAGATACTTCAAGGGTCAACTTTTGGTTAAGTGGGGGCACTTTAATTATGGGCATTGCACTTTTCTTATTAGCAATTGCAAACACAACATATTGGAATCCAGTGGTGGAATTTTTCAAACCTAAAGGGGGGATATAATGATCATTCTTTTGATGTTCTTGGGAACTATACTGGCAAGTGGTTCAATTATGTCATCAGCGGCCAAAGCGGGATATTTTAATGGTGCTTTAACAAGAACTGTGGCGGGCGGTTCAGTCACTGTTGCTTCTTCAACTTTCTTAACTGGTTATACTAACCTTGAATCATATATTAATGCAGCAGCAGTTGGTAATTTAGGTTTTTCAGGTTATGTTTTCATAGGTGGTTTAGCGGCTTTAATAATCACATGGATTTCAAATTTAGTAGAATACGAGGTGGCAGTTAAATGAGTGAAGTGGCAAACCCTGAAGGGATAAACATTAACATCAATAATTCCGATTCGAGTGAAGGTGGCAATTCATTAATAGATAGAATTTTTAATATAGGTTTCAAAGTTTTAATTCCAGTCGGTTTGATAATTGCATTGGGTGGAATTTTATTAATTTTCACCTTTGTTATCCCTTTACTTGAAACGGTATATGGCGCATTTAGTGATTTTGGCGGTGGCGGTGTGGGGGGTTTCTTAAGCACTGCGGGGCGTTTTATTCTTGGGCCAGTTGGCCCGATAGTCACTGGCTTAGGGGTTTTAGTTAGTTGGACTGTAGGAAGGTGAAATGATCATGTCAGTAAGTCAAAAAGAAAGTTTTAATGAAAATGGAATACGATTCAATTATTATACTGATTCAAGAAGTAAAAGAGATATAAAAAAGATTCAAAAAGTAAAAGGTGAAAAAAGGTATTCAAGAGTGAAAAAAAATAATCAAGGCGATTATATTTTATATTTAGGAAGAATGAAAAAAGGAAGGAAAAAAAATGGAAGAAATAAAAAGAAAAAATAAACATTCATGGTTCGGTCAAGGGCGGCTCACATCCGGCATTTTAGGGGTTCTTATCCTTCTCCCCTTTCTTTCATTCTCAGCCCTTGCCGAACCTCCTGAAGAAAATCAGCCCTGCATAGCCTTTGCATATACTGAAAGTGAAAATCATTTATTTCTTTTGGGGTCAAATAAATCAATATTTGGAACTAAACTGACAGTTGAACATAATTGTGAAAGCGTTGAAATTATTGCCAATGGAAATTTCACTGGTTATAGTGAATTAAATAAAATAGAGGTTTCATTAAATGTGGGAATAAATAATGTGACAATTTCAGGTGATAATCAAACTTTCAATTATTACAATGTCACTGTTATGCCTGACCGATTAACTTGGGCGTATGATTATTATGAATGGAAAAGGGGTGATGCAGTTGAATTAGAAAAATTTATTTCAATAACTGCTGCAACTGCTCAAGCAAATTGGGCTTCGATTCTTTCAATAGTGGTGGTGTTTTCTTTAGTCACTATGGTTTATTGGAATTTGATTAATTCATACATCGATAAAAATTATTGTGAGGAAGTGACAAAATGAGTGAGCCAACAAATGAAAATAATGGCCAATCACCCCCAATTGTGGGAAGAACAGTGTGGGATATTGCTGTGGCATCTTCCTATATCTTAGGTGGGGCTTTATTTGTGGTTGGTTTGGCTTTGATGCTTTGGTTATACTTGGATGAAATACCCACATGGTTTTTCATATCAGTTGGCGGTTCTCTTGCATTTATTCCTTTCTTAGTTGATAGAGCAAAAGAAGATGCAGACCTTTTCATGGTTTCTTCTAATCCACTTGAATTAACTGAATACCGAGTGGGGAGAAAATATGGCCTGAACATTCAAGGCAATGGTGTTTTATTTTCTTCTAAATCAGGCACTTATAGAACTTTATTGACTAATTTTAATGAAGAAACAAGAATGGCAACAGGTTCAACTTTTGGTGGTTATTCTCAAATCGACCAAGTGCGTGACTTGAACACTCTTCAAGAATTAAGTGACTTACTTGAACAAACTCTTAGAGAATCAAGAATGACCGCACAAACAGTAGGTGTAGAAGTAGAAAAACAATCAAAAATAATAGTTGACTGGGCATTAAAAACAATTTATGGTGCAATTATTCCCACAGAAATTTCCGAGATATTTGGAGTTAAAGATGAACAAACCACATTTAATGATCATGCCATTGTTGATTCAATAATTGAAGGTGAAGTGGTCGAATGAATAAAAATCAATTCCCGCCTTCAATAACGAATTTACTTTTACAAGAGGGGCAAAGGTTTGAAAAAAATGGTGAATTTGTTGAAGCATTAGGCACTGGTATTATTCCAATAGTAGGCACTGCAAGGGCAGGGAAAACTTCACTGGCTTATTGTTTTCTTGATTATGTAATAAAACACACAAAACGGCCAATTATTTTGGACTCTTTCCCTGAAAAAGTGATAAAAGAAGGAGTGCCTGAACACTGGAAAGGAAGAGTTTTCAACACTCCTTTTGATAATATAGCTGAAGTTGAAGAACCCGCAGTGTGGTTGGTAGATGACACTGGTGCTTCATTTAATAGCCGTGATGCAATGTCTTCAAAATCAAAAACACTTGCGAGGGTGGCGGGCGTTTTAAGTCATTTTGCGGGTGGTATGACTGTTATATTCACCACACAATTACTGAGTGGGGTTGATGTTTCATTTTTTCGTTATACTAACATTTCACCCGTCATTAGATTCGTTGACCGTGACTTAATTAAGCATGAAAGACCTGAATGGAAGGAAGTGGTTAATGAGGGGCAGTATAAATTAAAATCAGTTAGCACAGGGCTTTTTAGAGATTATTTTTATTCAGTTAAAGATGAATATTTATGTGCTGCACCATTTCCTGACTGGTTAAACAAAAAAATTGACCCCAAAAAAGCTGATTTACTAAGTAGGCCGATGAGATACCACACCACTGAAGATAAAATGCGGATAATAGGAAAAAAAACCACTAAAAAGGTGAAAGAAAATGAACAAGAATAAAAACCGAGAGTATGACCGCATCGCTGGTTCAAGAATATCAAAAATGAAAGGTGGCATACCTTTGCATGTTGCTTTAGGAAGCCGTGAAAGTATAATTTTGAGAAATAAACTCAAAAGACTGGGATTGAAAGGTGACCACATTAATGATTTGATTTCATTGGTTGATGAAATAGGGATTCAAGAAAGCCTGAGAGAACAACCACTGGGTGTTAGATTCGCAACAGTGAAAACACAAAAAAATAAGCCCAAAATTTGGAAGTCTTAATGATCATTCTTTTAGTTTTAAATTTCTATCAATTACTGATTCGACTGCATTTATTAAAACTGAAGCACAAAACTGGTTTCGGTTTGCATAAATTATCCATTCCTTTTCAATTAATTCATCAATTTTTTTTACAAGTAAAGTTGGCAGATTTACCTGCACCCAATTTCTTTTAGTCATATAATCCCTATTTTTGATTAAATTTTCGAGGTTTATTAAATTTTGCATACCTTTCCAATATAATATATTTGTATTACATTTAACCCACAGTTAATATATGGGTATTACAACACAAGGGTGTAAGCAGACCCCAAAAACGGATAGCAAACAAAAAAAAAGAAAAAAGGAAGGATAAAAATGCAAAAAAACACAGCAATATTAGAGAGCGAACAAAAATATGGTATTCAAGCAGTATATTTTTGGGATGAAGAAAACACATGGGAAGAAGTGCAAAATGGGGAATGTCAAGTTATAGAAGTGACCCTTCATTCAGGGTATCGGCCTTCAGGAAAATTAATGACCATAGGAGATACAATGTTTTGGCCTTTAGGAGAATATGACAACCCACATAATAAAAATAAGAAATATTATCACACGGCCTGTAGAATTTTAACAAGAGAATCAAACACATTAACAACTCAAATAGAAGTTAATGAAATGGGCAACCCAGTAGTGATTCGCAAAAATAAAGAGGAATGATCATGGCTGAAATAGAAAAAATATGGGATTCATTCAGTAATTCCGATAAGCAAAATTGTAGGGATAAAAATTATCATTGTATTGAATGGGGCATTTATTCTGCTATGATGAAAAACGGTTGCATAAAATATTACTGCGGGTGTGGTCAAGAATGATTAAAAAATATATAATTGAAAAAACAATAAAATTAAAATTTGAAATTATAGCAAATAATTCAGATACTGCAAGAAAAATGGCAAGAAAAATGGAAGATGAAAATAATTGTTCTGATTATTTACTGATGGATTATAAATTAATGGAGGAAGAATAATGAAATGCTTTAACTGTGGAAATAGAAAAACAGTGACCATTTACCCTAAAGGATATGTGCAAAAATTATGCACCCAATGTGGTTGGAAATCACACCCACTAAAAATTCCTGATTCAATAAGGAGAGTGCAAACATGAAAAAAGATACAAGAGTTAATTTGAAAGTGAATAAAATAACAAGAGATAGATTGATGGCATTAAAATATGCGATGGCGTTCAAAAATATGGATGAACTTTTTAATTCATTAATTGACCATTATGGCGACAAAGACATGGTGATGGTCAATGAATGATCATGACCAACACAAGGCCATACTGAACACTTTGTGGGCAATAAAGGGCAGTCTTGACCGAATAGCTGAAGTTTTAGAATATCAGGCGGGAAAGGTATGACAATGCGTGAATGTATCAAAACATTATCAATAGCCAAAGCCATTGCTCTTGTATTCGTTTTAAAAAAAGAAAGAAACACAAATGAAATTGTAAAACACTTGCAAAAAGAAGTGGGTGAAGAATGGAAAAAAATTCAAACAATTAATTTACTAAATTTATGTGATGATGTTTTTGAAATAGCAGGTTTTGATAATAAAGGCACATACTGGACAATTAAACAAGAAGTATGGGAGAGATGTGGATGAGGTTGAATGGGAATAAAAACAAAATTCCAACCAAAAATTTTGGATTTAAGGGGAAAAAGGCAACTTTAAGAAATTTAATTTTAGAAAGTCCTGAAAAAAAACTTTCAACTTATGACCTATATGAAAAATACAACAATAAACACCCAAAAAGGGGAGTGACTATGCAAGAACTTGCCAACATCTTATCAAGAAATAAATTCATATTTGTTAAATTGGATGAAACCATTATGCCTCATCGAGGTTGCAAATTAAGAAGTGGGAGAAAGATATGCATGTGGGGTTCGGTAGATGAATGAATGGTGCATGAATAGGGTGAATAAACCACATCTTATTGTGCATGATCATTCTTTGAATCGATGTTTTCACTGCGGTCAAAAATTGCCACACTTTTCAGTTCTTCATTCTATCAAGGTGAAAAAGGATGAAATTCAAAAGCCTCAATAATGCAATTAAGAAATGGTTGAAAGAATTGGAATATGGAAGAGATAAGAACACAATAAGAAACCTCAAAAACCATTTACAACGACTCACCAATTATTTTGGCGATGATATTGAAGCGATTACCTTTGAAAACTATCACAAATGGCTTCAAATGGCTAAGATTAAGTGGAAATCATCAACTGTAGCAAAAACCCATCAAACGGCAGTAAGGCTATTTATGTGGGCAAATTTGAAAGACCGCAAAAAAATAAAAAATATTAGGGTCAAAATAAGTTGGTCAAAAATAGAAACTTATTCATTAAATCAAATAAATTCTATTTTGAAATGGTGCTTTAATCAAAAAGAACCAAACTGGAGAATGAGAGTGGCGGCTTTTCTTTTGATTATTTCATCTTCAGGTATGAGGGGTGGAGAATGTCAAAAACTAAAGTGGGAAAATTTTGATGAAAAAAATTGTTTATTTCATTTGACTGAAACTAAAACTGGCCGGTCAAGATTTTCAGCTATTCATGAACAAATTGTGCCTTATTTATTTGAATACAAAATAAAAATGCAAGAAAGAATGCAACACATTTCACAGTGGGTTTTTCCTTCTTTTATTCATCCAAATAATTATGTCACATATAATTCGATTACTTCAAAACTTAATCAAGAAGTTTCAAATGAATTAGGTTTTCATATTAATTCAAAGAAATTTCGCTCAACTTTAGTCAAGTTGGTTATTGAAAGTGGTGCGGGTTATGAAAAAGCCAGTGCAATAGTTGGCCATAGTAATATTGGCGTGACTCAAAAACATTATCACAGAATAACTATGGATGAAGGTGCAAGAAAGGCACATGAGAATGCGTTAAGCGGTTTTGAGTTTAAATGATCATTCTTTTAATCTTTATTTTTGTATTACATTTATCCCACATTTAATATATGGGTATTACAACACAGGGGTGTAAGCAGACCCCGAAAACGGATAGCAAACAAAAAAAAGAAAAAAAAGGAAGGATAAAAATGAATAAAAAAATACCGCTGGGCTGGTCATCATTTAATGATAAACCCACAAAAAAGAAAAAGAAAAAGAAAGAACCAAAATGTGTGATTTATGAAACAAAAGAGGGAAAACATTGTTTATGCATGCTTTTTGAAGGCATGCATAATTTACCGCATTACTGTAAATTAAAGGAGGCGATTCAATGATCATTTACAGTGTTTTAACAACGTGCAGTTTTGATTCGGAAGATTTAATGTTATTCACATCATTAAGGCAAGCAATAAAATATGCTTCACGTCAATTCGATTCGGCCATACAAGTTATGTTGCCTAATGAAGAAACGAGAGAAGAAGAAGACAATGAAATTTTAAATCAAATTTATGAAGAAGAATACCCACGATATCATAAAGTAAAAGCTGATTTAAACCGAGAAGAAGTATGGGATAAAGATGAATGGACTGGTGCAATTAATGGTGGAACTTATGACTCATTCTACTGCAACATAAAAAGACACAATTCATTACAAAAAGATGAGTTTAATTCATTTCAATGTGGAGGGTTCTAAATGAGTGAAAAATTTGACCATAATATACTGAAGGCACTTATTCAACTCGATAACATAGTTGAATCAGATGGATATTTAACAAAAAAAGAGTTGAAAATTAGGGCATTAAGAGCAATAAACTTGATTTATAGGGCGCACCCTGAATTTAAGCCAAAAAAATCAGGAATATTTACGGAAGTGGTCGAATGATCATTACTCAAGAAAAGCAAAGCAGCTCAGCAAATCGGTTAAATGGGTCCGGAGGGAATCAGGCCGGAAGCCTACAGAAAGGCAAAGGATATATGAGTGGCGACTGGATTTATACCGATTCGACTGGAAAAAGGCATTTACTTGAAAATAAAGGTTATTCAAGCCACTTT
>Ga0181406_1000966_pt1 | contig 10651 bp, 10 predicted proteins | sample 29SPOviralmetaG_FD_130135 | JGI IMG/M metagenome (GOLD analysis project Ga0181406, IMG submission 130135) | Marine viral communities from the oligotrophic San Pedro Time Series (SPOT) site, San Pedro Channel, CA, USA - 29 SPOT_SRF_2011-12-20 | ecosystem: Environmental > Aquatic > Marine > Strait... | reverse complement strand
AAGAAAACCTAAACTATGCGGCTTTTCTATAATCTTCGTGACATCCACAATTGTCAGAATGTTGATTACATATGACAATAGCTTCTAACCCGCATGATTTAAGAATATCTTCTAAATTGTTTTTTTTCATAAACATACAATAGAAAATAGCTACGACAAAAAATTCTAAATACCTAGATCTATAGACAGTTTCGCAATAATATAGCAATGTAATGACTAATGCTGATTTATTTGAATCAAATATGTATAAAGAAGTCATCAAGCAATATGACGAAGTATCCGAATTCATTAATTTGGATTCAAACATTAGAGAAAGACTTAAATTACCTCAAAGAGCTTTAACTGTAACATTCCCATTTAGACGAGATGAATATGATGAAGTAGAAACAGTAGTTGGTTTTCGCGTCCAACACGTCCTATCAATGGGACCAACTAAAGGTGGAATTAGGTACGATTCTGATGTTACTTTAGGTGAAGTTACCGCCCTTGCAATTTTAATGTCTTGGAAGTCAGCAATTGTAGGTCTGCCCTATGGAGGAGCAAAAGGAGGTGTAGCCATTGATCCTAACCCGTTATCACGTACAGAAAAACAAAGAGTAACAAGAAGATATACAGCAGAGTTACTACCTGTTATAGGTGTTGATAAAGATATACCTGGACCTGATCTAGGGACTGATGAACAAACCATGGCTTGGATAATGGACACGTATAGTAATTTTGTAGGTTCACCCCAACCTGGTATTGTAACTGGCAAGCCAGCTTCGCTAGGTGGATCCATAACAAGAAGAGAAGCTACTGGTAGAGGTGCTGTAGCAATAGCTAATGCAGCATTAGAAAAACAAAGTAAAGATTATAAAAACTCAACAATAGTTATTCAGGGCTTTGGAAATGTTGGAAGATATGCAGCATTAGATTCCTACGAGAGAGGGGCTAAAGTCATTGCTGTTAATGATCTTGGTGGTGCTATTTATAACAAAGACGGAATAAATATACCTGAGCTATTTAAATACATTGCAAAAAACAAATCTGTAGAAGGTTTTGACGGAGCAGATAAATTAGATGAAGAAATCCTTGAACTTGATTGTGATATATTGATTCCTGCAGCAATTGGAGGTGTAATAACATCTAATAATGCCCAGAATATAAAAGCAAAAGTAATCGTCGAAGGAGCAAATTCTCCAACAACACTTAGTGCTGATAAAATTCTTAAAGAAAATAATGTAATGATAATTCCCGACATTCTTGCAAACGCTGGTGGTGTCACAGCTAGCTATTTCGAATGGGTACAAAATACACAAAATTATTTATGGAAAGAAAAAGAATTACATGAGCGTTTGATTGATGTATTAACTTCTGCATTTGAAGAAATATGGATAATTGCTCAGAAAAATCAAGTAGATTTAAGAACTGCAGCATTAATTAAAGGTATAAAAAAAGTTGCAGCTGCTAAATTAACTAGAGGATTATTTCCGTAAAAGATTTTCAATTTCTTTAACGATCTCATCCTTTTTATTTTCAAGTTCTTCTAATTTTTTATTTATTTCTTTCAAATCAGTATTTTTAAGAGGGCTATTCTCAGGAAGATTTTCTAACCCACCTAACAAGTTCACAGCTTCAATTGTTTCATTTATCTCATTAATTGAATTGTTACATTTTTCTAGTTCTTCTGTGTCCGAAGAATCAGAATTAAACTCAGGACATATTGGTTTGTAATAACACCAATCGCAGAGCGTATTTTTTATTGTTGGAAAATCGTTGTTCTTAAATGATTCTTTTATGTTATTCCATATTTCAAGAATTTCAATTCTTGCATTTTCTAACATTTCATCATCAACTTTCATGGAATGTATTGTTGAATTTTGTAGATAAATTAGTTTAAGTTCTGCTGGTGTTTCACCAATCTCATCTTTTATCAACAGAGCATATAGTTTTAAGGCAAAAAATCTAGGTTCTTTGTACTTTGCAATTGGAGCCTTCCCAGATTTGTAATCAACTATTATTAGCTCACCTTTTTCATTTTTATCCATTCGATCTAAAATTCCACGAAGATTTAAATCATCTATAGCACCTCTTACCCATCGTTCCCTTTCTAAAGGTTCGAACTTAGTAGGATCTTCTAATGTGAAATAATTTGATAAAAGTTTTAATCCATCGATACCCCATTCTCTCTCCTTATCCTGAGTATCGAATAAATGAACATGCTCGTCATTATTTCTTACATCAGTCCAAACTTTTCTAAACAAATTATGTAGATTATCTAAATTTCTTTCATCTTGAGGTAGGTCATATAATTTTTCTAATGCTTCATGCACAGTTGTTCCTTTAGCTTGAACTTCATTAGTTGGTTCTTTTATTTTGTAAACATTTGCATATTTAAATTGCATAGGACAAGTTTTAAACTGAGATGCTCTTGATGGCGATAAGTTTTTTATCATATATAAATCATAACTATTTATTGTTTATTTTATTGTCATGTAATCTTTGTCTGTGGAAAAATTTTTAAAAGTTCTACAAATTATAGGTATATTGTCTTTTATTTTATATTTTATTGTTGCTATTTTATACAATTCAGCAAGTTGGTATAACTATATTTTTGGTAATTAATTAACTCTATTCATTTTTGTTAAAACTCATATCAGTTAAGGTTAACAAATGGCTGATAAGAAAATAAAAATTGCAATATTAGGTGTAGGCAATTGTGCTAGTTCATTAGTACAAGGCCTTGAATATTATAAAGATAATTCTGAAGAGGATGGTCTAATATCTGACGTTATAGGTGGATATAACGTCTCTGACATTGAGGTTGTATGTGCATTTGATATAAACACAACAAAAGTTGGGAAAGATTTATCTGAAGCTATTTTTGAATCACCAAATAATACAACTAAATTTTCAGAAGTACCAAACCTTGGGGTTCAAGTGAAGCCTGGAAAAGTTTTAGATGGAATAGGTAAGTTTGTTAAGGAAATAATTGAACCCACTGAAGATTCTGAAAATATCATTAAAGAGTTACAAGAATCTGAAGCAGAGATTCTTGTAAACTTATTGCCTGTTGGTTCTGACGAAGCAGTTAAGTACTATGCAGATTGCGCCATTGAGGCAAAGGTTGGTTTTATTAATTGCATACCTGTATTTATCGCAAGAGATAAAACATGGTACAAAAAATTTAAAGATAATAATATTCCTCTGATCGGTGATGATATTAAAAGTCAGGTTGGTGCGACCATAGTTCATAGAGTTCTTGCTCAGCTATTTTCTGATCGAGGAGTCAATTTAAAAAGATCCTATCAATTAAATGTTGGTGGAAATATGGACTTTTTGAACATGCTTGAGGAAGATAGACTTGAAACTAAGAGAACCAGTAAAACATCATCAGTTACTTCAGTAGCAAATAAAGGAAAAGGTATGGAGCCTGGAAATGTAAGAATTGGTCCATCAGATTATGTTGAATGGCTTGAGGATAGAAAAAAAGCATTCATACGTTTAGAAGGGGAATCTTTTGGTGGCGTTCCATTAAACATTGAAGTTCAGCTAGAAGTTTGGGATTCTCCAAATAGTGCGGGAGTTGTTATTGACGCAATTAGATATATGAAGTTTTTTAAGGATTCAGATGACTTGGAATCATTAGATCTAGTATCAGCTTGGTTAATGAAAGCTCCTGCAAAAAGTGCAAAAGATTCGGAAACTTTAGATAAATTACACAAATTAACGCATCAAGGCGATTAAATTTTTTCTAATGCTTGATTAAACATCTCCATTGCTTCTTTAATTTGCTTTAGAGGAGTTGTTAATGGTCCCATAAACCTTATAACATTCCCTTCTTTTCCACAACTTACCAAAAGTAATCCATTTTTCTTTGAGTTGTTAATTATTTTTGTAGCCAATTCTTTTGAAGCTTTCTTATTATTTTTATTGTCTACAATTTCAACACCTTTCATAATCCCATAACCTCTGACATCTCCAATAAATTCAAAATTCTCTTTCATATTTTCTAATGATTTTTCCATAATGACTTTTTGTTTATTGACTTTTTCAAGTAGATTATCTTTATCAAACACATCAATCACACCTAAAGCAGCCGCACAAGATATTGGCGAAGCCCCAAAGGTACTGCCTATTCCTGCATCATGGACTGAATCCATAATTTCTGCTCTACCTACAACTGCTGCCAATGGAAATCCTCCTCCAATACCTTTTGCTAATGTGACCATATCTGGCTCTACGTTGATTTTATTAGCACCAAACATTTCTCCAGTTCTACCAAATCCCGTTTGTACCTCATCAAAAATTAGTAAAATATTATGTTTTTTAGTAATTTTTCTTAGTTCTTTTAAAAATTTTTCAGTTGCTGGGATATATCCACCTTCTCCAAGTTGAATTTCGATAACTATAGCTGCAACATCTTTTGGATTAAGTTTTTTTGATAGGGTATTTTCAACTTGTTTAATTACTTGTTCATCAGATATATTTCTGTAATGATACGGATAATCAACATGGCTTATGAATTTTGGAAATGGTCCAAATCCTTCTTTATACGGCATCTCCTTACCTGTTAACCCCATTGCTAGATATGTTCTTCCATGAAATCCTCCTTTAAATGCGATTATCTTTTCTTTTCCAGTTGCGTATCTGGCAATCTTTATAGCATTCTCAACTGCTTCGGCACCACTATTTACAAGAAAGGTCTTTGTTTTTTCTTTGATTGGATATCTTTTATTTATTTCTTCACATAATTGAACGGCATTTTCATGAGGCGCAAAAGCAAAACAAGAGTGAGAATAATCGTTCAGTTGCTTTTTTACTCTTTGAACAACTCTTGGATTCAAATGTCCAGTGTTTAAAACAGCGTATCCTCCAACAAAATCAAGGTAACGTTTGTTATTTTTGTCCCATATTTCCGCATTTTTACCTTTTGCTATGAAGGAGTCCATAGTTGGATACCAGGCAGCTGGGACATTTTTTTTAATTGTATTCATGTTTTGTCCAGGCATAGATTTTACTGTAACTGAAATAGGATAAATACTCAATTTAATACCTATTAAAATGATTTAATGGATACAAGCACCTTAAATTTAATAGGAACGTTAAGTGCTACAATTTGTGGAATAAGCGGAACAGTTATGTTATCAATGAATTTCTTGAAAAATTACCAAAGCAAAAAAATAGGAAATATTTTAATTTTTATTTCAGTAAGCTCATTAATAATTCAATCTCTACTTGTTTCCTATACGTATACATTGAATGAGAATATTGGATCATTCTATTTATTTTATGCAGTCGTTGTACTTTTCACTCTCACATTTTTATACGTCTATAGATTTCAAATGAATGAGAAGTATTATCTTTATTGGGGTATCGCATTACTTTATCTTATGGGGTTAGAGATAAGAACAATTGACACAATTGGAGAATATTTAAACTAATGATTGCAAAAATTTTATCTGATGATTTAACTTATGCACAAGTAAATTCTGAAAATCCAAAAATTTGTTTTTTACACGGATGGGGCGGTAAAAGTTCTGATTGGAATAACATCTCAAAAGAATTTGAGTATATAGCAATAGATATTCCTGGATTTGGAAAATCTGTTCCGTTTAAACATAGTTTTGCACCTGATTTTTATGCAGATTATCTTGTCGATTTAATACCGGAATCTGTAGAGATAATTGTTGGCCATTCATTTGGTGGCACAATTGCAATTCATTTATCTCGATTAAAAAATTATAAAAAAATTGTTGTTATTGGATCACCTCTTATAAGATCACCTTTGCAGCAAAACCCTTTTTCTTTATTCAACATTTATAAAGTTCTAAATAAATTCAACATTATTAGTGATGAAAGGATTGAAAAGATAAAAAATAATTATGGATCTGAAGATTATAGAAACGCAAATTCATATTTAAGAGATACTTTAGTAAAGTCTGTAAATCATGATCTTACAGAAATTCTTCCAAAGATAAATACTTATGTAGATCTTATTTATGGAGAATATGATGTTATTGCTCCTCTTGATAATGCAACTATAGCAAATAAAATAATTCCTGAATCTGATCTAACAATTCTTTTAAAAGAAAATCATTTTTGTTTAAATTCATCAAAAGAAAAAATAATTGAGATAATAAAAAGATGAATTATGTTTACATAATCACTTTAGCCTTAATAACTATTGCAACTTGCATTAATTCAACCAGGTGGGAGAGAATAGCTCAAAGAGAGCATTACATACCTGGTTACGTGTCAAAATTTTACTTTCGTTGGGTCAGATCACGAGGATTAAATAGATTTATGTTTTTTATTTCCCTAATACTTTGCATAGTCTCCCTATTCTTAATTTATATTCCCATATTTATTAGCGCTATAAACTTAGTTACTCCTAAAGGTTTATCTTTTAAACCGCGTACAAGCAAAGTAGAAAAAACTGACAGACTTAAAAGAGCTACTTATCTTTATTTCTTTTTAGTTATCTCAATCTCGCTCGCATCTTTTACCCTGGGTTACGGTTATTTATTAGCTTTAGCTGCAAATATGTTCTCACATTTCATATATGATCAATCTTTAAGACTTTTATTTAATTACGAAAAGAATAGATCTAGACACTTTGTTAATGATGCTTCAAAAAAATTAAACTCTGCACAAATACCTGTTATTGGAATCACAGGATCTTATTCAAAGACCACTACAAAAAATGTACTATCTCAGATTTTAGGTAAATCAAATAATGTATTTGTTACTCCTGAGAGTTACAACAATCGCCTTGGAATTGCTAAGTCAATTAATGAAAGTTTTCAAGCTGATCAAGAGCTAGCAATTATTGAAATGGGAACATATTCAAATGGAGAAATTAGAGAGATCTGTTCATGGGTGAGACCTCATGTATCTGTTATTACTGGTATTGCACCTGTACACCTTGAAAGAATGAAGTCATTAGAAAATATTTTAGATGCTAAATCAGAAATTGTTGAACTTGCTGGCTCTGTTGTTATAAATGGTGATGATGAAATGTTATTAACTGAAGCAAGATTATGGACAAACCAAAAAAATGTTTATGATTGTTCAATTACAAGTAGAGAAGCTACAGTGTGTGTTGAATATGATGATGGCAAGCATGACATATATGTTGCAAATAATCTTCTAGGTTCAATTAATGGACCAAAATTACTTCAACTCTCGATCTCGTTATCAATCGGCGTTATGTTAGCTTTGGATTTAGATATACGTGAGTACATAAATAATTTAGATACTTTAGATAAATCTAAGCATCGCCAAAATATTCTCAAAAGTGATCTTGGACATACAATCATAGATAACTCGTTTAATTCAAATCCCATGGGTGTTGAGTTCAGTATTGAAACATTAGGAGAATTAGGAAATGATAAATCTCTTAGATATTTAGTTACTCCAGGAATGGTTGAGTTGGGCAGTGATCAATTCGCTATCAATTACGCATTTGCTAGTGAGGCTAGTCAGGTAGTCGATGAAGCATTAATTATTGGTAATACAAATAAGAACGCGTTAAAAACAGGTTTTCAAGAAAATAATATTAAATACCAATTTTTTTCTAATCGGGATGAAGCAGTCAATTATTTGAATTCTATAGTGAAATCAGAAGATATTGTTTTGTATGAGAATGATCTACCTGACCACTATCCTTAATATTAATGAGTAAAAAAATTGGAGTTATTTTTGGAGGACCCTCTCCAGAGCATGATATATCTATACTTACTGGGCTTCAAAGTGTAAGGATACTTTCAAAGAAATATGAAGTTTTCTCACTTTATTGGTCCAAAGATAACAAATGGTACTTAGTAGACAATCAAAATGAATCCGTAGATTTTTTGGATAATAACGAGATATTTAAGAAAAATCTTGAATTGAAATTTAATGAAAATCCAGGATTCTATCAAAAAAGAAAGAAGATTGACCTTGATGTTGTTGTAAACGCTTGTCACGGAGGACCCGGAGAAGATGGATCGCTTCAGTCTTTATTGGATATATTTGGCATTAAATATACTGGTCCAGACCAAATATCAGCCCAAATTTGTATGGATAAATATGCATTTTATTCCCTAATGAAGGAAAATAATGTACCAGTAATTGACAAAAAATTAGTAAACCTTGAAGAAAATCAATTTAACGAAAATCATATACTTAAGCCAAGATTTGGAGGATCATCGATCGGTGTTGAAATCATAAATGACATTGATACAGCTAAAAGATTAGTAAATAATTCTGATTTATATTCCAAAGGGGCAGTAATTGAAAAATATCTTGAAAATTCAATGGATCTTTTAATTGGGGTTAGAAACTTTCCAAAGCTTGATGTATCTGAGATCGAAAAACCAATAAAAAATGAAACTTTATTTTCATATTCAGACAAATATCTTGAAAACGGAGGTCTTGAAGGTTCTAAAAGAGAATTACCTGCAGAACTAGACAAGGATTTACAAGAAAATCTGATTAAGTTAGTAAAAAAAATAAATAATTTAATTCCTACTCGTGGAATTTATAGGTATGATTTTTTACTTCATGAAAATGATTTATATGTAAACGAAATTAATGCTATTCCAGGAAGTCATGCACTTTACCTATGGAAAAATTTGAATCATTCAAAATTTGAACTTTTAGATAATATGATCGACGAAGCATTATCTAGTATCTCAAATAGTTGGTCAATTACTGGATCAGATGGCATTGCATTAAAAAGTGCAAAAGACATTGATTCAAAATTGGGTTAACTCATGTTGGGAATCTTTTGGGATTGTGATGGAACAATTATGGATACTGAAAAATCATATGCTTATGCGTGGAAAGATTATTTATTCTCAAAAGGACTTGATTTACCTGTAGAAGATTTTGATAAATTTATTGGTGTTGATGACAGACTTATCCATGAGCAATTTTCAAATTTAGTAGATCTTGATACCTTTGAGTCAACGATGGATGAACTCCATAAAATTATGAGAGTTGAATTTTCTGAAAAAATATTATTTAAAGACGCTTTAAATTGTATTCAGGAATTCAGTGGTGATATCCAACAAGCTTGCGTCTCCGCATCCCCGAAAGAAGTTCTCGAGTTTAAATTAAGTGATGCAAAAATTATAAAATATTTTGAATTTGTTATTGGTGGCAATGAGGTTGTAAGAAATAAACCTAGTGGTGACATATATAAAAAAGCTATTGATAAATTGGGAACTAATAAAAATATAATTATTGAAGACAGTCCAACTGGTATTCAGTCTGGAAAAGAGTCAGATAATTTTGTAATTGGGATTGATAGAGGGATGTTTAGTCATGATCAATTGTCTGGAGCAGATTTAATAGTAAATAAATTAGAACCGAATGAAATAAAAACTCTTTTTAAAAGCCTTTAATCTTTGAATATTTCTAAAATAAATTACAAAACTGACTTAGGCGCATTTTGTGACTAAGTTATTTCTAATAACAATACTGGAATAGACCTACTTGTTCTTTTTTGATATTGAGCGTAAATACCATTATTCATATAATCCATTTTTTTCCACCATTCATTTCTCTCAATTTCATAAACTTCTTTTGCTAAAACATTAAAACGATCTCTTCCAATTTGTATCTTTGCTTCAGGATTATTTTTTAAATTATGATACCAACCAGGATTTCTCGGATTACCTCCTTTTGAAGCTACTACACAGATAGAATTTTTTTCTTTGAGAAATACCAGAACATTCTTTCTTAATTTTCCAGTTTTACCTCCTATAGTTTCAAGTATTAAACATGGTCTATCAGATATAGTCTTTCCTATTCGTCCTTTCGAGTAAATGTATGTGTAATTATGTATAAAGAGTACAAAAAAAATAATTTTTCTTCTCATGATATAATTTTTGTTTTTTTTCTCCACGAGGAAAAACTTCTTGGATAAAAATTAATTGGTTCAGCAAGTCTCTTTGCTGGAAATTCAATAGTTGGTTTTACTTTATTGGTTATTTTTTTGTATTTTGGAACAGGAGCAAATGTTGATGCAAATTTTTTATTACTAAGAATATCTACCGGATTATCTAAATATACTTTGATTTCTCTTTTGTGACTAATTTCTTTCAATATGTCTAATAAAAAGATTATTCTCTTAGTTGATAAATTTAAACTTTTTAGAAGGGTTGCATCAAAAATAAATATTACTGGTAGTTCGGGTAATTTTGCTAGTGCTGGATCATCATCTCCTAATGATTCACCGTTAATCCATACATAATCAGGTTGATCTTTCGAAGTTTGTATTGATTGTGGACCAAAATTTTTTTCTATATTTAAATCTATGTTGATATCTTTGTTTGTAATACTTGAAACTTCTGGCCAATTCTCTATTGGGCAATTGTTCATTAATTCACACTCATTACATAATTTAGATGCTCTTTTTTTTACCTGGAATTTTGAGAAACCATAAATTTTCCCTGTTTGCGAACCCATAACCCAATGCCATCCGAGCCTGTTGGCAAATCTCGACCCATCTATTAAGTGTTGATACATATAATTTTCAGCTTCTAACCAATCTTGATTTGTTCTAAACATTTGATGTGATGAATACCACATCCTTGTTTGATTAACCATATAACCAGTTGATTCAAGTTCATCTTCTATCGTTGAAATACAATTCATTTTTTCTGAATCAACTACTTCATTT
>Ga0181406_1000959_pt1 | contig 10710 bp, 19 predicted proteins | sample 29SPOviralmetaG_FD_130135 | JGI IMG/M metagenome (GOLD analysis project Ga0181406, IMG submission 130135) | Marine viral communities from the oligotrophic San Pedro Time Series (SPOT) site, San Pedro Channel, CA, USA - 29 SPOT_SRF_2011-12-20 | ecosystem: Environmental > Aquatic > Marine > Strait... | reverse complement strand
GTTTTATAGCTATAATATCTCTTTTGTTAACAATAACGGTTCCCTTATCTCCAGTAAGGTATACAAAATTCTCATCATCATTCGTTATCATTCCTCTTCCTACCTTAGTTCTTTCTTCTTCACGCCAAACCACTTTGACTTCTGCGTCTGACAAAAATGCAGACAACGGTTTATTTTCTTTTTCATCCATTTAATCACTTCTCCCCGAAGGGTATATATAATTATACCTTAACTTAGTATATAAAGTTTGCGGCATTAAAAGTCCTCTAATGTGGTCCTACGTGGGATATTTATAGAATTTAATTTATCTAATATTTCAGCTTCAGTATATTTAGGGTCTATTATTTCCCCTCTTCCCATAAAGTTTTTAGGGACACCCATCTGGCTGGCTTTTTTTGTTCCTATCTGCATATCTTTAAACTGCATCTCTATACCTTTAACATCTTCTTTATTAACGTCAAAGGTCTTTATAATTTTTAAACCATCTCCATAATTTCTTGTGTCCTTAAATCTTTCTTTTACAGTATTACCAGTATACCCTATTTTTAGATGCCACACATCTAAAGTATCTTGTACATTTACAAAGTAAAGTGTTGTTCTTTCTTCTTGACTCATCATAACCAATCCGCCAACACTTGTTGTTTTTTATCTAACATCGTTATAGGTGGTTTCTTTTTAACATACTCTTTTAAACCGAATTTTGTAAGTAGGTTAGATATTGTGTCCCAATAATATGTGATATCTATTTCATCTATAGATTTAATTTGTTCTTTGAGACGATAACCTTCCTTTGTTTTAGCATAGAAGTATGTTGTACCCTCTGCAGGTTCCATTCCTATTTGTTTACCTAGATTCATCAACTGTACAGTTAGGTCAGTTTCTGATTTATAGTCATCGTATCCTCGGTTTGTCGACCTACGCATGATAAAATCTTCTAGCACATACTCATCTAATTCATATAGTTTACTTATAAAAGACGAGTTAACGGTATTATTCAACCGTGCGTCTGATAACCTATCTAATACCTTATTATAGAATATAGAACGGCTCTTTGATTTAAAAGTACTTCCATGCTTTGTAACACTACCATCCAAGTTACGCAGTATATAATTACCAACTTGAATCCATACACCTTCCTTGAATACATCTTTATCCATTGTGATGTTCTCTGATTCAGCAAAAGGTATGTGATGTTTCATCAAGACTTGTAGTCTTTTAGTTAGCCAATCGACGTCCACATCAACATTAGTATTAATCCCATCTGTATGTACATATACCACAGAATCTGACCCATGTCTAGCACGGATGATGTCGACAGCCGATAATAAGAGCCAACGGGCAATTGCAGTAATAGCAATACCGACGCCCATATCGCCGTAAGAAACATAAGGATTAGCATTTGCACCATAGAAAGTGTTCACCATTATTTTAAGAGCATCGGACCTGCTCTTATCTTCTTTAGATGTACCAAGCTTATAAGGTTTTCGCATTTCTTTGAACGTTTTACACATAGTATATAAACAACTTCTGTTGTCTGTGTCTATTTGTAACATCAACCGTTTACCAACTTTGTTGTCAGGAACATAGAGGATTCCATCCTTAAACTCTATGTTTGGGGTATACTCATCATAGCCTACAATTCTTGTCGTATCAGGCCCTAAGTTGAGGGCCATAGCTATCGATGGATAGTAAGAACTAAAGTCTACTTTTATATTCTTAGACTCATAGCCTTGTCTATACAATTCGATATGTGCAGCCTGATAGTTACCCTTCTCGAATCTAAAGATATCTGGATGACGCTCTTTGTTTCTATCAAGCGCTACTATGCCCTGCTCGAATAAGCTCCTCCCCTGCAATATTTTCGTAATATAGCTACTGGGGGCGTTTACATAGGTTGCTAAGGGTACACATAGGACCTCAGCTACGTATTGTATTTGTGGAAAGTAGTGGTTATACATAAACATTGTACAGTCTACATCAGACAAAACATAGTCGTGAATTTCCTCAAGAGAGTAGTCCATTAGTGTCTTTGTGCTAAAGTCGAGCTCAATGGGGTCTAATCCAAAGGCTTGAGATACTTGTTTAAGACCACGTGGTAGTCCTGATAGCGAATAGTCTAGTCGGGCCCAACGCAATAAATCTAGTATGACTCGACCACCTGAGCTCATCTTCAGGTCTCTGTTGTCTTTAGGAGGTTCATACCCCCAGTTCGAACCGTCTCGGTTCAGGTGTTTTTTATATTGGGTTTCGTTTATATGATTATACCGAACTCTGTGTAGTATTTGCGGAATATCATATCCCACCAAATTCCACCCCGTAATAATATCAGGGTCATAGTCCTGTACAAAATTAGCGAAGTCCCATAATAGTTGTTTATCATCTTCTGTCTCATTATCCCATAGGAATACTTTGCGCTCTCCGGTAGAAGTTACAATGCCGATGGCAACGATAGGGTACTTCTCTCCAAAAGGAAAGGTCCCATCGGGGGAGTGTGTCTCAATATCAAACACAAGGCATTTTACATCTTGGTCGTTAGGGTGGTCTGCAAAGAACGTTGGATGTTCTATACAGAGTCTTTCGAGTAATGCTTCCCTTCCACCATCAAAGAGTGCGTGGTTCGGAACGTGGTCCTTACCGGGTGTGTAGTTGTATTTCTTCAACTGTGCTGTCTTATCTGAGGCTATCAGTTTCTTTGTCTCCCCATGAATTTTGTCTTCCATGTAGTAGTATGGAACAAATGGCGACTTTACAGCCGTAGCTTGTCCATTCCTGTACATTTTGACCATAAGTTCTTTAGTCTCTAAATTGATTGTGCGTTTGTTAATACTAGCAATTAGTGGTACTTTCATTTTTTCTCTGGTGTTACGTTTACTGCGTTGTCGGGTGTTAGTATTTCATCTGATGATTCTACTTCCCACATATTTATTAGTGTCACTGCATCTTGTATGGCTTTACCCCATGCTCTGTGTATGTCAGCGACCTCTTCCATTTCTGTGTTACCTAATATCTCTGGTCTGAATTGACCTGACATATCGTAGTGGAAATGACTTGCTTTAGTTAACAATTCCATCCACTGTTTGCGTTCATCATCAGTAGATACTGTTAGTTGTTTAATATCAACGCCCATCTCTGAATTCTTCCATTTGTTCTTTACTCATGCGATTAAATAATTTATCCATGTTATTGACCATCAGTTCTGATATCTTGACGTCGTATACATCACACAATCTTTGTAGATACCATAGTACATCACCCATCTCATCTATAATGAGGTCTGTGTTGTCTACTCTATCTCTTATTTCTTTTTTGAATGCTCCGCCTACTTCACCTGCTACATTCATTAATCCTATCATTAGGTATTCTTTCTCCCTTCTCTTAGGGTACTTAGCTGTCTTTCTTGTGAAGTCTAAGTATGTTGCTTCTATTCCTTTTACCATATGTTTAACTCCTCTGGTACTTTTTTAATTATATTTTTCCTCTCTGTTGGGAGGTATCTGTATACTAAGTCAGCCTTCTGGTCACTCTGTATAATCCAAGGCTTGACTATGATTAGGTCATTCTCTCTACACCACATTCTTCTCTTTAGTTTACCACCAATGCGTATCATGCGTATCTTACCATCGCCACACAGTGCTCTCATTCTAGAGCCCCCTGTCATCTCAGTAACGACAGCAAACATCTCATCACGCTTTGGTAATCTACTTCTCTTGAAAGTATTGTTTGATGGTTTCGTATTCTTCTTCTTCATAGTCTCCTTCTGCTTTTGTTAGAAATTCTGCAAAGTCTTTACAGTCTGCATCCTTAGCTGATTTAAAAAGCTTTGGGTAGTCTGCGCTTACAACGTCTAACGGCGTCTCTGCTCTCTCACCCAACTCAACGTTGTTCCCGCTAAACGGGTCAGTAATCTTGACACTGCTACAACAGCGCCCAATGTATTCATCAGCCACTTCAGGCCACTCTTTTCGTACAAATTCTTTTGTTTCATTTATTAGTTCACTCCAATCTATTTTAGATGCAGGTTCTGTGAGTAGGGGGCTCTTGTAGTAAAGCTTGTGTTTACCATCGTCTTCTATTTCTAAGAAGCCTGTCATAAGTAATCCACTTAATACAGGTCTCAACTTAGTAAAAGGTAGACCGGCAGCCTTAGCTGCTTTCTTGAGTTCACCCTCTGACATTTTTACTGTCTCGCTGTCTGCGAAACCAAACTTATCTAGTCTAGTTTCTGGAAACAACTTCAGTATGTCAGTCCCGTGACTAGGCATATGTAGACATTCCTCTACAAATGAATTAAGGTATATTCTCAAAGCTAACCAATTGTGTTTTGGTGTAACTAATCCATATATCTTACCATCACGTTCAACTCTTACGATTTCATCTGGATAGAATCTAGCAATAGCATTTATTAGTCTCAGTACATATTGTACTTTCGAACGAGACACAGGAAATGCTGAAGGTATAGCGTTGAATAAGAAAGGTGCACAAGGATTTTTTATTATCGTTGCGTCATCCTCATCTCTTGCTGTGATAGAATCTACTATGTGTTTTTTCAGTCCATCCATTTCTTCATCTGACATTGTTGATATAGATGCAGTCTCTACTGCTGAATGCATCAACTTGTGTTTAATGACTCTTTCTGTTTGTTCTACTGTTGGGTTAGTGTGCATAATCATACACCTTCTTTCTAACTCAGCGTCAAACATGGCACTGCCCTTTTCATTTTCTACTGCTACACACATAAAGACATCTTTAGAAAAGAGGTATTGTTCTCTTGTCGATTTTGTTGTGACGTCAGTTACTTTGCGTGTTGCCATTCTATCATCAGCCCATGTCTTGATGATTTCCATAACACCTTCAGGTATCTTCTGTGCCTCTGGCACTGCTATGAAACGTGCTCTGTTGATACTATCAGCTTCATACCATACTGCTGTCTCAGACAAATGTTCAATAGTGTGAACATAGTCTTCAGGTAGTAGGTTGAATATAGCTTCCATTAGTACACTCTTACCTGTCCCACTGTATGCCTTTACACAGAAGTTAGTATCTTCTAAAAGGTATGACAGGGATGCAGTAAGTGCTAAAGCATCTTCACCTAGTATAGGGAATAATGTACCATCTCTTTTTTTAGCGTTGTGAAAGTATCTCAACAGGTCATATATTTCGTATTTTTTCATATCCATCGTTCTCTTGCATTCATTATATTTAAAACGTTGTGTTCGCATAAACGAACAGCATATTTCTTAAGTTCTTTATCCTCAAAGGCAGGGAACTCATTCTTTAATAGTAGGTATAAGTCTATCATTGTCATTGGGTCTCCATTCTTATCCTTTAGAAACTCTACTATTTCTTCTGGCACAACCCATACTAGGGATTGTTCCTCACTATTATTTAAACTAGGTCTAAACTTCTCAGCGACAAAAACCTCTGTCTCAGTTGATTCTAGTAAATATCCATTGGCTTTTCTACCACCTGTGGTTGATACCATACCTTTCTTAAATTCAAAAACTAAATCTGTAGGGTTTGTACCATTCTCTATTATATTACTAAATAACCGCTGTGCTTGTGTATGAGATGCTACGGTAAAAGAAATGTATTTGACTTCCTTTGAACCATCTATGTATATACCATATGTGAATTCATTAATCTTAGGTGTATTGTTTTTACAAAACACACATTCACCTTCTTTTGCCCAACATTTATTACGTTGTCTAGTTGTAGGATTCCAATGTTTCACTCTATGTATCGGTGCTATAAAGGCGAATTGCCCCAATGCTGTCATTGAGTTTTCTAACCAAACTCTCGAACTTCGGGGCGATTGAATCCAATCGTCGTATTTACTCATTCTATTTCTATTTTCTTTGCTGATGTTTTTTCTTTCTTTTCGATAGATAGGTCTAGTATACCATTCACCATAGTGGCTTTGGTTGACTCTGGGTCTAACTCATACTTGAAGGTCTCTTCCCATTTGAAGTTCTTTCTATCTGAGTTTGCTACTATAGTAACGGCTCTGTTACTTACCTCTACATCTACTTGTTCTTTGTCCAACCCAGCTAACTCTGCTGTGATTGTAACTGTTCCATTCTCTGTATTGACTGAGACGTCGTTGCGGTGTCTGAGAGGATTCATGTTAGGTTTGGATGGTAGTTCCTCAATTTGATTGAGTAAGTCTACCCACATGTCTAACATATCTTTATCTCTTCTACCCCACATACTCAGTCCTCCATAGTGGAAGATGATGGTCCATCAGACACACGCTTCATTAATCTGAAGTATGGTTTGTTGGAACCTTCTTTCCAATAGGTGTTTCTGAACATTACAAATTCGTCACCAGCTTCAGATTTACCTGAATAGTAGACGTTTCCGTTCTTATCTGTATTCCGGAACAATCCGGCTCTTAGTTCTAAACTACTTTTTTCTGCCATTTTTATTTCTCCTTTATTTATCCGTGCATATTTGTTGAGGGTGACACGGGTAACCCTTTGACATCTATTTCTAGTAACCTATCTCCATAGGCTTCTATTAATTTGTCTAATGTTTCATTGAAGAAAGCCCTAACATCAACATTTTCGTTAGGTGCTACCTCCATTTGAAATGTACCGATACGCATAAGGTGTGTCATCACTTGTCCTTTACTTGTATCTTGTTTGGCTGCCATGATGTCATGCATTGCCTTCTCTGATATAACCATATCAATATCAGAAGATGAATCGGTCATCGATTACCTCCAGCTTGATTAATATCTTTCTTAGGTTCTTTACCATTCCTTGTGTCTCTCCAATTTTATTTTCCAAATCATCAAAGCGTTGTGACATCTTATCTATACGTGCCAAGATATCCTCCACGTTCTGAACAAAGGGAAACCAATTGGTATCATTTTGATACGTTTCGTTTCTTATGCGGATTTCTTCTGCCCATCTTGTGTGATGGTTTACTTCCGCCTTTCTGTCTTCTTCTATTGTCATTCTTTTGATTCCTTTTTAGTTGTTTCATGAGTATTTTGTTCTTACGTGGGTTCACATGATAACCCTGTCCTGTCCATCCGTCGGTGTAAAATCGAATGTATCCCATCCAATAATCACGACAGTTTTCCTCAGTTGGCTCTAATCCTCTCATCATACATTTTGATTTGAGACGTTGAACCATCTTGTTGGTTTTACCTTTAGCCCATATACGGTCAAAGGCTTCCCAGCGTTCATTCATATCTGACCTCCAATTACTTGATAACATTGTTGACAGTATGGGTTACCTACACTGTCTTTGTATCTAATATATCTAGCGTCGAGTTGACACTTACATAGACCACAGTTCATCCGAACATGCTCCCGTCATACTCTGTTTTACTTGTCTTAGTAGATGGTTTTACATTATCCATCATATCCATAGCACCTGATTCTTTTGCTCTGCGAATCATCATCTCTAATATCTTAACATAAGCTAAGATAGACATCTCTTGCCATCTTTCTAATTGAAAAGTTTTATGAATTTTCTTTAAGTCTCTACCCACGTTCATTACGTCGATAGAGTCAAATGCTTTTACTAAAGTCTCCCACTCAAATCTTTCATCCTCTGACATCAAAGATTTAATAGAGAGGGCGTCACTTTTATCTTCTGCCATCTTTAGAAAGCTTTCTATTAGTTCGTTCATACTTACTCCACTACTAATCTATCTAATCTATAAGCTCTAGTGTGTTGCTTAAACTGAGAAGTATATTGTTTTAGATTGTATCTATTATCTTTACCTACTACATAGAAGTTGCCTTCTGAGGATATTCTAATGTCCTCGGGTAGGATTTTCCTTACAGACTCAGAATCTTTATCATGTTTCCATGAATCAAAACTAAATTGAGTTCTGTTTGCAGGGTTGTATTGAATACTTACCTGTTTGTGCTTTCCTGTCTTTTGGTAATGCTTAATTGCATCCATCAGACAATTGATTTGTTGATTTCTATTCATTTTAATCACTGTTATATCTCCAAAACCACCTAACTATATAAAGGTTTTGGTCTATGAACTGAGACGTTCATTTCTTACACTTTACGCAATATGATTTACCATCGTATGTAGTAAGTATGGACCTACTAAAACACGCTGGACATTCTGTAAACCTTGTACTCATAACTCATTCACCATTATGTTATATACTGACCATCCTAATAAGAGTATGCCTACAATAAAGTAGAACAATACCCATGCTTCTGCTGGTATTATGTTTTTCTGTTTCATTTTGCTTTCCTTTTTTGGTTGTTGTGCCCTAAAGTGAGGTAGTGTTTTCCAACACTCATCACACAGGTAAGCTCTCAAATGAGGTGCTTCGCTGGTGTAGTGAGTATAACATCTATTACACTTATGCCATAATACTTTGTAGTATGAGGGTTTAACTGTGTTCATTTGCTACTTCCATATATTTTTTAGTAGCCATTATGATTGGCTCTTGTAACTCTTTTGGTATGTAATCCAATCCATCCATACCATTCTCGATGTCTTGATAGAATATTTCGAGGTAAGCACTAAAGTTATCGGTAATATAATGATAACCATTAGCTACATCCTCGTCATAATCTCTTATAAAATTAATAATCTGATATGCTCTACCTAACGACCTAGCATGTATTTCGCAGCGTGGATGACATCCTAATATCTTTGACATCATCATACCAACTGATTCAGCTGAACCTTTACAGTATTCTAACATAGAGGCAACTGAGTGTTCTTTCTTTATCATATCTTGATACATACTGAGATGAAAGTCTGCTAACCATTGACCATCGAACTGATACTTATCACTTACTTTGTAAAACTCTTCTATTACTTCTCTCCATTCTTTGAAATCATATAGTGTCTTTTCACCCTCAACCATTTCATCACACACTCTGAGATAAGCATAGAGTTTGTATATATCTTCTTTAATATCTTCTGGCCACGCATCCAAACATTCATAGAATGTGGTGCTGTATTCTTTCATTATTTCTTTCATTTCTTTTTTATCCTTACTTTCTTAATAGGTTTTCTTTGTATTACTTTATTGAAGTCTACAAACATACCACCTTTCTCTGATGAGGGTGGTAGTGTATATCCTTCGTACGGTATCTTAGTTGCTCTTTTCTTCATATTGCTTCTTCGTATAGTTTGTGTAAGTTCCATCTTAGAGGTGCTTTGAGTCGCTCCACAATGTAAGCGTGTTCATCGAACCAAGACCACTTCACTGATTTCTTATTGTATGCCTTACTATATAAGTATTTCGCTTGACTAGGTGTGATAGCATAAGTTTTCTTATTACGGAATTCCTCTCTTCGTATTAATATAAAACTCAGTCCACCAGCTCTTTCCAACTTAGCACCTTCGTTTATTTGATGCTTTGCGATAGCAGGATTGTTACCATAATGTAAAGGAAAGCTAGTAAGATTCCTACTAGTCTTAGCCTCGAGCATAATTGGGGTTCCTCTGTAGACTGTGAAGAAATCAGCAGGTTGCTTCTCTGCAACAGCAATCTTAACAAACCTATTAATATCATTTGTATCTTGTATCCTGAACCACCATATGTGCCTACTTCCCTTAAGACTTCTACGTATTTCATTTTCGAAATTCTTTCCTGTATCTTTTCTTCCCATTGTATCCTCACTAAGCAAATATAGAGTAAGTATAGACTCTATGTATCAAGCTCTATATAGATTGCTCTATTATATCTCCCCTTAAGAGATATATAAAGCTTTGCTAAATAGAGCTTATAATGTCTTAACAGAGCATAAGATACATCTGCCTTGCATCAGTCCATCTTCTGCTATTGAAATGCGTTTACCACATTTACTACACTCAGTCCAAGCTAAACTCATAAGTTCCTAAATGTCCACCATAACATGATTGACCAAAAGGCCATACCAGCCATGAGTAGTGTTGCTACGTGCGCTTGATGGTCCATCATTCACCACAGTGTGGGCAGTTAAACTTATGTACTTTCTTCATACCAACGTATTGTTGTCCACATCTCACACATATCATTCTTTGGTCATGCCCCGTTGCCTGTTCATTGAATCAACTAGAACACCTTTGGCATGTTCTTCTTCCTCAGCTGCTATCTCTAAGTTTTCTTCAGCTCGTGCATAAACCATCTCTCGGACCATCTTGATTGATTCCTTGATTGACTCATTGTCTGTTGTCTCAGCGATGTAAAAGTCTAAGTCATCCATCATCATACGTGCTACTTTTGGTGAACACCAATCTAACACAATCTTCATGAAATGAATTGCTTCAGCTTTATTGGTAGCCATGCATACCTCCTTCATCTTCGGGGACTTCCCATAGTCCCTGTTCTATAATCTTTGCCAACCACCCATCATAAGCTTCGATAGGTGCTTGATAATAGACTATGTCTGCTATCTCTTGTACTGCTATTAGCAGTTTATCTGTGTAATTACTCATTTTTTTTATTTCCGTATTTTCTTGGTCGAAGTGTTAACTTCTTTTTGCTAAATCCAAATATAGCATCTAGTTTAACTATTAATTCTCTAATCATTGTTCTTTTCCTTTGGCCAATAGTAAGGATACTCGTCTATGACTGCGAGGTCCGTCTGTGCATCTGGCCCGAAATGTTCAGCATAGTATTCGTAATCCTTACGTAAAAGGTTCATTCGGTGCGACTTGTGCAACTCGGGATAGCCTAGCCATTGAGGATATACTATTGGCCCTTGTATGTCGTATAGTTGCATCGTGTTGTTG
>Ga0181406_1000956_pt1 | contig 10714 bp, 10 predicted proteins | sample 29SPOviralmetaG_FD_130135 | JGI IMG/M metagenome (GOLD analysis project Ga0181406, IMG submission 130135) | Marine viral communities from the oligotrophic San Pedro Time Series (SPOT) site, San Pedro Channel, CA, USA - 29 SPOT_SRF_2011-12-20 | ecosystem: Environmental > Aquatic > Marine > Strait... | reverse complement strand
TAATGATTCTTAGTATCGACGTAGGTATAAAGAATCTCGCAATGTGTTTGCTCAACGAAACATCAAACCTCGTGGTTGAATGGGATGTATCAGGTGTCCCACCTCAGCACTCCGATGGCATCTATGTTTCTTTAAGAAAACACCTCGATGCTCGTCCATGGGTACTCAACGCAAAGACAGTCTTAATAGAAAAGCAACCAGACAGAAACAAAAAGATGGTCTCGGTCATGCATTTCTTGCACGCCTACTTTATCATTAAGTGTCCAGATGCAGAAACTATCATCTATGATGCTCGACACAAGATTCCAGATGTCGCCGGTCCGGGTAGATCACAATATCTGAAAAGAAAGAAAGTTTCTATTGAGAGATGTGAAGAATTCATACGACAAGATGATGTCAATGCTCATTGGCTTCCAGTATTCTTAGAGTCAAAGAAGAAAGACGACTTGGCAGACACTGTCATGCAAGCTTTGAGTTTTGTCAATCGAGTCGAAGTCAAATCTACGAAAAAGATCAAAAAGTCTACAAAGTTGGTTCCGAGACGACCCAATGAAAACCAAAAGGCAACCAAATATTCAAAATCAAATCTCGCGTGGATTTATCTGAACGACGAAAAACATACACAAACCAAAAGATTTGAAAAGGATCTTAAGAGGTACTACCGAGATCTCGGTGACTTGATTAAAGAAATAAATGGATAAGGTTTTAGATAAGATGCAAAAAGATGTCTTGGATCACGGATTTGTACGCTTGGTTGACCACATGCCTCAACAAGACCTGGACACCTCAATCGTCCAGGCAGCGAGAGTCTCGTATGGAGATGGGACTAAGACCTCAAGAGGTGACCGAGGACTTTTACGATATCTCCTTAGACACTGGCACACAACCCCCTTCGAAATGGTGGAATTTAAATTTCACATCAAAATGCCAATCTACATCGCAAGACAACATTTTAGACATAGAACAGCATCCGTCAACGAACTTTCCGCCCGCTACTCCGTCGTATCGAAACAGTACTACAACCCCGGGGTTCTGAGAGGTCAGTCAAAAGTCAATAATCAGGGATCTGAAGGTGTCATTGAAATTGATGAAGAAAGAACTCAAAAAGTTGGAGAACATTTGGAACACTCCTTTGAAGTTTATGAAGATCTCCTTGAACAGGGTGTCTGTAGAGAACAGGCTCGTGGTAATCTTCCGCAGTGCACCTATACAGAATTTTATTGGAAGATCAATCTACACAACTTGATGCATTACCTTCATCTTCGTATGGATGAACACGCACAAAAAGAAATCCGAGATTACGCCAACGCCATCTATGAGCTCGTCCAACCGTTGGCACCTATCACCATGGAAGCCTTTAAAGATTTCCGAGTCAATGCCATGCATCTCACGGGACCAGAAATTGAAGCCCTGGTTAACGGCACATCCATCGAAAGTCCGGGTGAACGCCGAGAATTCGAAGAAAAGTTAAAGCGACTTAAATTAGATGCGGTTCGAAAAGAAAGTTCTGAGTAAGGCTTTGTGTGAAGACTTAATCAAAACCACAAATAAATACAAACTTGATATGTATCACGAACCAGTTGATGGCAAACCTGTATATCAAGTTGATATTTTCAGTGATTGTTGCGTCAAAAATAAAGAATTATGGGACAAATGTAAAAATCTCATTCCGTACACACCGGGTTTTGTTTTCTTAAAGAGATATGCACCTCACGAACGACCAAGTATGAATACACACACGGATACTAGTCGATACACTATAAATTTTTTACTGTCTGACAAAAATGATTTCAAAGGTGGCGAATTTTATATTTTTTACAATGACATATGTCTTCCTATATTATGTTATGATCAGGGTGATATGATTGCTTACGAAGGAACTAAACATTTACACGGTGTTTTACCTGTGAGGTCAGGCTACAGATATGTTTTAACTTTTTTCGTGGAACTAATGGCTTAAAAATTAAATGGTAGTACATTGTAAAATGCTTACCATCCAAGTAAGTGCATCCAAGACATTCTCTAAGAAGAAGCTTAAGAGGTTCGGTAAGAAACTTCGACAAGAAAGACGCGAAGATCTTCGACGCATGTCCGAAAAGTTCAAGGACATCGCCAAGGATGAAGAACGTCGCGTGAAGGACCTTTTCAAGCAACATCGTGAGTTCTTCGAAGAAAAGCAATCGACGTCTATCGATTTTTACGAGAAATAAATGTGAACCACAAGGTACTAAAAAGGAAAGCCCCGAATAAGAAAATATTCTCTTGATCCGCGAACCTATCAGCCATCATGGCACATAATATACTATACTGAGCCATTCGTATTTCTCGTCTCGTTTTATCAATCGACCTTTTCATGGCTGTTCTAGACTTTTCAAGGCCTAGAACAGCTGTACTTATATTTTTGACACGTGTTGGCATTTCAGCCGTTGTGGTGATAATATCTTTTACGTCAAACGTCTCGGTTATTTTGTCTCGTATCAATGGTTCAAGATATGTGAAATAGTTAAAGTTATCGTCGAGGCGTAAACATATTCCTTCGATAGTTGAAAATGTTTTGGCCAAGTAGATGAACGACGAAGGTATCACGAATGGTTTTTCATCTGCGAGAGTCTTCATGAGTTCATCTGACACGAGTTCATTGGGATTCAAACTTTCCATGTAACCCAAAATTAATTCAAAAAATGCTTGAATATCTTGAAGATCAGCCGTAGGAATAATTATTTTTAGACGGACCAATGTATCGACAATACTTTTCGTATCCTTGTTGATGATGTGAACCAAGAGTTCCATGAAACCATTTTTCAATTCTTCGGTGATTGGTATTACGAGACCAAAATCGTAGAACACCAACTTTCCCTTGTCGGAAAAACCAAGGTTACCCGGGTGAGGGTCTGCATGAAAGAACCCCTTTTCCATAGTCTGAATGACATACGAATTAATGATAGCTTCACACACTTTCTTTTTATTGACATCTGGGTCTACAATTTCTGTAATCTTAGTTGACTCGACATACTCCATGACGATGACATTTTCGTTGGAATATTCGGTATAAACTTTTGGTACCTTGAGCCATTTGATGTCACGCATATTCTTTCGAAAGTTTACAGCATTCTCAACTTCTTGAATATAGTTAGCTTCACCCAAAAGATTGTCAATTGTTTCATTAAGAACATATCCAGTGCCTGTACCAGTATCTATTCCAACCTTTTCTAAAAATTCAACAATGTCCTTGACATTTTTAGTATCGTACTCCATGGTTTCCAAAATATTAGGTCGTTTCACTTTGACAATAACATCAGTACCATCCATGAGTGTGGCCTTATGTACCTGCCCAATACTTGCAGATTTAAAAGATTCCCTGTCGAAATGTTTAAATATACGTCTGTCGATGTATTCATCTATATCTTCGTAGTCGACGGGGGGAACATTGTCTTGAAGTGATTCGAGTTCGCTAATAAATTCAGCGGGGTAAAGATCTCCCCTCGTCGAAACGATTTGCCCAAGCTTCACAAACGTGGGACCAAGGTCGAGTAGTTCCTTTTTTGTCCAACGACCGAGTGCTGCTTTATCTTTAGTAGTTGCATTCTTCAATAAGAACTTACCAGCAAATCTCCATGTCTTAACTCTTTGATGTGTTGGTGTACGACATGTCAACATCTTATTATAACAATACCTTTTTATTTCCTCATATTAGATCATGTGGCAGATATTTTTGACTTTATACTTCTCATATCTCATCTTAGGTCCACATTGGATTGCAAAAAGTATCCAGGGCAAACCTCTTGACATTGTCGACAGTACTCGCGAATTTGGTAGACGTTCCATCTTCATATCTTACATTGCACTGCTATACACAGCGTGGATGCTGTATGCTCCAAGCTACTCGTCATTTGTAAACGCCCTGATTCTCGCGTTATCGGCGGCCCTTGGATTTTACGTCAAGTACGGGAAAGAGGATTTTCCTATGCACGTTCTTTTAATTTTGTTCATACTTTACAATGGTAAACAATATATGGACTTACAAACGTGGTTGACTGTCGCTCTGACAGGATTTTATGCCGCGACACACAATATTTTATATCTACCTTAATATTAGAATGAAGATTCATATTGTTGGTGCAGGTCCCACAGGTATGTCGATTGCATGGGAACTTAAAAAATTTACAGATCACGAGGTCACCATCTACGATAAAAAATTATCCGCAGGTGGGTCGTGGTGGGAACCATCTGTGACAGAACGAGATATGCATGCTCATCGAATTGTTTTTGATAAAGCATTCATCAATACAAAAAGTTTGTTCAAAGAGATGAACATTAAGTGGGATGATATTTTTGAAAAAGTTGATTCGGATGTCATGGACATTGTCCAAAAAAATCTTTCATCCAAAGATTATTTGACACTCGGATCTTTGGCCACTCGTGTACTTTTGATGCCATGGAAGTTCAAGAAGATTTCTCTCGAGGATGCCATCGGAGAACTTTCAGAAGATGGTGAAAAGTTGATCAAGGCTTTGACACTTGTGATGGATGGTGTGACTTGGGATGTGATGACAGCCTATGAGTTTGTAAAAAGTTTTGATCACGTGGGTATGTCTAAGCAATACACTCAAAAAGTTTCAGGTAAAGTCATGTGTGATGCTATGCAACAAGCGTTGGTTGACAAGGGTGTCAAGTTTGACTTTGGTTCGGAACTTCAAGATGTTATGTATCTAGACAATGGATTTGCCGCACAATTCAAAAGTGGTATGGTTATCAAAGATGGATTTTTAATTCTTTGTGTCGACAATAGTCCGGCCATCCAATTGATCAAAGATAATTGGGGTGAAGACGCAGAAGATAAAATTAAGTCGAGTACATACGGTGCCATCAACATCATGTTAGAGTACGAAGAAGAGATGGACATTCCAAGTGATCTTCAATACGCCATGGATACTGAACTCAACCTTCAACCAGTTGTTCTCCCAAACAAGAAGATCGTGTCGTGTGTGATTTGCAACTTGACAGAAGATGTTTTGAAGATGGATGAAGAAAAACTCATCGAACAAGTCATCGAACAACTGGGTCTAGTCCAACCAAAAAACATTCGTCTCGGGTGGGGTGCATCATGGAATGGAACTCAGTGGGTTTTCGATCAGTCGTCGGGTGTTCTCAATCCAAATGGACAACTCCCATTCTTTGGAAAATCTAAAAAGGTCGCCATGTGCGGTATGATGTCTCCAAGAAATACACCTTACTCCAGTATCGAAGCAGCCATTGAAGTCGGACGTTCTTTCTGTAATCAACAATTTGGAACACGCAAACCACACGAGCCATTCATGATTACACACGTCATCATGCTACTTATAGTTTTACTTATCATACTTATATATGAGATTCGTCGGCACAATTCATGAACCGATCTACGATTTTAACAATAAAAAATACATGCGAGTCATTGTTCCAGATTCAATGATCGATCGTGTGGCAGCTAAGCATACAACATGGGTGAAAGATAACCCACTCGATGGTAAAGTTCTAACCATCAAAGTTCCATTCCGTTATAGGAGAGTGATGTGTAAAAATATGGGCACAAGGCCTCTTCAATCTCTTATAAAGGGTGATCTAATTGAACTAGAAATAGAATTCATGGGTCAATGGACCGCTGGTGATTGTACTGGCTATACATGGAAACTTAGTTCTTTTCGCTAGCTTCAGCCTCGGCTTCGACCTCGACCTCTGGTATATCAACTTCGGACAGACCATTCTCCTTGAATCCCAAGAAAACACGAAGGGACCCTTCAAGGCGAAGAATCTCACGAGTCATTTCATCAATCGTTTGGCGAATCTTACTAATATTTTCATCGACGTTAAGGGTCGGCATATTGTAGTAAATTAAAGTTTTTAGTCTTTAACTAAATAATGCTATCAAGGTCGGGCTATATAGTTTCAAATCCATCACCAGAACTTAAAAAAGATCTAACTGTTCGGCCATTGGTCAATACAGAATTTGGTTATCCACCACCACCGTTCAAGGTTTTTAAAAATGGGAAATCTGGAATTTGTGTTCCGAGGTACTACGCCGAAGAAAAATTTGGTAAAGCCAAAGAAGATCGTCGCCCCGAACCAACAAAGGTGAACCTCAAGTTTCATGGGAAACTTCGTGATGAAACCCATCAAAATGAAGCTCTCGCAAAAGCTATGGAAGCTGGTCATGGTGTGTTATCTCTGCCATGTGGTTTTGGAAAGACAACGGTATCATTGGCCATCGCATGTAAACTTGGTTATCGAACCATGATCATTGTACACAAAGAATTTTTGGCCAATCAATGGCGTGAAAGAATCAAACAATTCTGCCCGGGGGCCACGATTGGTCTCGTTCAACAAGACAAAAAAGAAGTTGAATGTGACTTTATCATTGCAATGCTTCAGTCATTGTCGCTGAAAGAATATTCATTTGGTGACTTTGAAACTGTTGGCACGGTCATCGTTGATGAAGCTCATCACATATGTGCAAAAGTATTTAGTCAGTCTCTCTTCAAAATGTGTCCCAAGCACATCTTCGGGTTATCGGCAACACCTGTTCGAAAAGATGGATTGTCCAAGGTGCTTCATTGGTTCATGGGTCCAATATTTTTTGCAGTCGAGCGTGAAAATCAAGAACAAGTGGATGTTTTTCCCGTGGAGTTTGAATGTCCAATGTTTAGAAATCCCCCACCGTGTAGTCGAACGGGAAATGTTTCACTCGTCAATATGATTACAGAACTTGTTGAGCATAGAGGTCGTAATCAAATGTTGGTACAGCTCGTAAAGAAAGCATCAGCTGGAACGAGACAGTTATTAGTACTCAGTGATCGAAGACAGCACTGTGAATTTTTACATCAATGCTTTCCCAAAAATTCAGGTCTCTACATGGGTGGTATGAAAGAAGCAGACCTCGAAGCATCTTCTAAAAAGAAAATCATCTTTGCGACGTTCAGTCAAGCTCACGAAGGTTTAGACATCCCAACTTTAGATACAGTCATCTTGTCGACACCAAAGTCTGATATCCAGCAGTCTATTGGTCGTGTCATGAGAGAAACACCCGGTAAACAAAACAACCCACAGATTTATGACATTGTAGATCAATGGTCTATACTTCACGCCATGTATAAGAAACGTCTGAGAGTATACAAACAAGGGGGTTTTAACATAACTATGAACCTTGAAAAGGAAGATGAGTCTCCTTTCCAGGGAAAGTGTTTAGTTTTATAATCTGAGTCTCTATTAGAAAATGTCTGGTGCATTAATTCAACTTGTCGCGAAAGGTGCCCAAGATGTGTTTTTTACGAGTAACGAAGGAACATCTCTATTCTCTGAAAAGTTTTCGAGACACACAAACTTTGCTCAAGCTCCAAAGTTTATCAAGGAGTTTACACTGGCCGACGATTCTTGTGTCATTCCTTCCTATGGAGATCTTTTGACGGGTCTCTGGTTTGAAGGTGAAGAACTTGTCGAAGCTTTTCAAGGCGCGACGCTTGATCTTTATGTCGGAGGACAAAAGATTGACTCTCAACCCTTTGACTTTGTAAGTGATATTTACCAAAATTACTTGGCGGACACATACACAAAGTCCCAGGAGATTAACAACAAGTGTTCGGTGACGAATACTAACTTTCTTCCGTTGACATTCTTCTTTAATAGTCGAAAGTCTTTTATTCCCATGGTGGCTTTACAATATCACCAAGTCGAGGTTCGTGTTACTTTCACTGAGACGAATACTCCAGTCAAAGCTAAACTTTATGGAAACTATGTATTCCTTGACACACAGGAAAGGAAGAAGCTCACGAGTCATAAAATGGATTTTATCATCACACAGACTCAGATGATTAAGGAAAATTTGGTCATCGGCTATAATGACATTGATATTTCCAGCTTTAATCACCCAGTCAAGTCTCTGTTCTTTGGTATCCCAACATTGACAGACAACGTCGCGACCGATCGTTTTACATTTGACTCGGCGGACATACTTTTGAATGGTACAACACTTTTGGAAAATATGAGTCCGACATATTTTCATTCGGTCCAGAATTATTACAACTCAGACTACGGTATCTCGGCATTCCATGAAGAATACAACGTGCCATTCTATACAAGATACTACGCGTATCATTTCTGTATGAACGCATCCGAATACAAGTCAACAGGTAACTGTAATTTCAGTCGTCTAGACAACGCTAAAATTCACATAAGAAATGCAATCGTCGGAGCTAATCGTTCGGATGAAAAAATTCGTGTCTACGCAGTGAACTTTAACGTGTTACGAATCCAGGACGGGATGGCTGGAATTTTATTCGGAAACTAATGTAGAATACCATGGTTGGAAAGACAACTCAGGTTAGAGAGATGATTATTAATCGCCTCGACCAAACTGGTGAAAGGACGATTATTGATCGGACGGCGACAAAGACGGACGTGATTGAAAAGGCTCAATTTATACAACAAGTTGCCGGCATACAAATACTTGCGACAAACAACTTTTCGAACATTTTGGTCTCACAAGCCGACATAACACGTATAGATGGTATCTTAACTGAAAACAATATAAATCCTGATTCATCAGCGTTCGACGATCTCCGTGACGATCACGACTCAAATGCCGCAAGAATTTCAATTCTTGAGCCTGTACATCTTGCAAATGCTTTGATCCTCGATAACACGTTCGCAAACGTCACAGTTCTTCAGTCCAATGTTGTTGATATCACAGCGAATGTTATAGAACTTGAAAGTAACTCTTTTGCTACACACGCCAACGTCGCAACACTTCAAACGAACGTCGTAACTATAGAGAATAATATAGTTACGATTGAAAGTGATGTTACCAGTATTAACAACCAGATTTCTGGTATTGCAAACTTTGGTGATATCGCGACACTTACATCAGACGTCGATGAATTAAAAAATCGCGTCGAAGGTACTGATTTTGTAAAAATTGGTGGTGGAACTACCGGTGAGGGCACCCTTGGAAGTCAGCCAACAATTGTAGGTATAAACAGTGGTCAGAACATAGGTAATTATTCTATTGCGGTTGGTTATCAAACACAAAATTTTGGTCAACCCAATGATGCACTCAACAACACAATAGTTCTTAATGCAACTGGAGCAGGTAAAAATCCATCAAGGTCTAGTGCTACATACATCACACCCATTCAGGAAGACAATGCGAATGTCATTGCTATCATGGGTTCTAATACAGCTACGCATGAAATCGTGACGACTTCTTTGCTTCGTCTCAAAGATTCCGATATTCAGTCAAATACAAATATCAAGGTGTACACCGATGACTTTGCGACTCTTAAAGCGTCTATAAGTAATGACTCTGGTAACTCTTCATTTGCTGGTAACATGCAAAATCAAGGGACACTCGCAGTGGGTGGTGTTTCATCCTTTTCTGGAAACATGTCTATTAAGGACAGCTCGTTTTTAGTAAAGTCCGGAACAGTCACAAAGGCATCGATCAATAAAGACGGTACGTCGTCGTTTGCCGGTGTGATGTCGGTCAATAATGACGCAAACTTTGATGGTACTGTCACATTCAAAAATAGTGGTACCGAAACTGCGAATATTAACGGTACAAACGGAACCTCGTCGTTTTCTGGTGCTATGCAAGTAAACAATGATGTAACTGTCGATGGGTCGTTTTTGGTGGCTAGTGGTGGTGCCACAAAGGCTCAAATTTTAAATGATGGAACGTCTTCATTTTCTGGCGCTATGCATGTAAACAGTAATGTAACTGTCGACGGGACCTTTTTGGTGAAGAATGGTGGTACGACAAAGGCTCAAATTTCAGATGATGGTATCGGTTCTTTTTCAAGTGGTCTGGTTTCTGGTACATATACTGGGTACGGTACTACACAATTGAAAGAGGCCAAGTTTCAAATAACCGATGCAACTGGGACTGACATTAAAACAGTCCTCGATGTCGACGGTACATCTTCATTTTTGGGTGCCATGCAAGTCAATAACAATGCGACCGTCGATGGGTCTTTTTTGGTGGCTGATAGTGGTACCACAAAGGCTCAAATTTTAGATAATGGTACGTCTTCATTTTCTGGTGCCATGCAAGTAGACAATGATGTAACTGTCGACGGGTCCTTTTTGGTGAAGAATGGTGGTACGACAACGGCTCAAATTTCAGATGACGGAACTGGATCTTTTGCTGGTGGTTTGACAATTAACGGAAGTACGAATATATACGACGATATTAACGTTTATAATGGAGCTACTCTTAAATTTAAAGTAGATTCAGCCACGGGTAACGGCTCCTTTGGTGGAACTTTACAGACCGCGGGTGTGGCTACATTTGCCAGCAATGGCTCCTTTGGTGGAACTTTACAGACCGCGGGTGTGGCTACATTTGGCAGCGATGGCTCCTTTGCTGGAACTTTAAAAACTGCGGGTGTGGCTACATTTGGCAGCAATGGCTCTTTTGGTGGAACTTTACAGACCGCGGGTGTGGCTACATTTGGCAGCAATGGCTCTTTTGGTGGAACTTTACAATGTAATGGGACCGCCACGTTGGACGATGTCACAACGTCTGGAACTGGTTCTTTTGGTACTTTGAAGTGTGACGGGGTCGCCACGTTGGACGATGTTACAACGTCTGGAACTGGTTCTTTTGGTACTTTGAAGTGTAATGGGACCGCCACGTTGGACGATGTCACAACGTCTGGAACTGGTTCTTTTGGTACTTTGAAGT
>Ga0181406_1000955_pt1 | contig 10715 bp, 19 predicted proteins | sample 29SPOviralmetaG_FD_130135 | JGI IMG/M metagenome (GOLD analysis project Ga0181406, IMG submission 130135) | Marine viral communities from the oligotrophic San Pedro Time Series (SPOT) site, San Pedro Channel, CA, USA - 29 SPOT_SRF_2011-12-20 | ecosystem: Environmental > Aquatic > Marine > Strait... | reverse complement strand
TTATCGGGGTGATTCTGTGCTTTCTTGTCTTTGTTTGGCCAAAGACCGCCCTCGCTTTTGTGATACTTACTCATTGGTTCCCTCCTTTTGGGTCTTCAATTGTTGCCGCAGAGCAGTGAAGTGGCCCTTCAGTTGCTCGTAGTGCTCGTTGTAGTTTTGATCCAGCAGATCGATGACCTGCTTGTTCTGCTTCCAAAAGTCGATCAGGTCTTGCTCTGTGCCTGTTGCGAACGTGTCAGCAGTACTGATCATGAACGCCAGCACGTTATCCGCTTCTTCTTTGGACCCGATGTGATTCTCGGCAGGCTGTGCCTGCTCGGCAACCTCTTCCTGCTTGATCGGCGTCACCTTCTGGGCCGGCTCCTTTTTCTTGGCAGGCTTTTTCTCTTGCTTCGGCTCTGAAGGTGGGCTGTTGTCTGGCGGCAAGTCTTCGCCAGCGTAGATGTAGTGGCCCAGCCCAAACATACCAATACACTTAGTCAAGCACCGCATGCGGGTGTCCGACACCTTGCGCATGTCGGGATTCTGAATCGCTTGATTTTTGTAGTCCATGACCGGCAACCACATGGTCCGCTCCAGATCACCGATCTTGATGCGGCACCAGACCTCGCAATAACCCTGCGCGTCACGTTGCTCATTGAAGAACTCGTAGGTCGCCTGCGGGTAATGCTCCATCAGGGTGCCCCAAGCCCAAGCCCACGACAGGTAGGTTAGGCCGTTTTTCTTTTCCGCGCGTTCGTTAACGTCAACCTCAGATAGCCTCTCCCATACCGACTGATATGTCGGCTCAGAGGAGGTTGTTTTTTTTGTGCTCATCGCTTACTCCTAGTGTTTTCCACACTTCCCTTGGTGTCATTTTGTAGAACTCTGCGGCGTTCACATTTCCGACATGCTTGTCGTTGATATAGAACGCCAGCACGCTCCCGTGAATCGTTATCTGCAACTTGTTTTTTGATTGTTGCATCATGCCGACAACCTTGAGATAAAAATCAGGGTCTTGCTGAATCATGCGGCCCTCCATTGGTCGCACCACTCAGCAACGCGGCACCAGTTGTCCTCGCATCTGGTGTGCCGTCCCTCTCTGGTCTCGACAATCAACTCGTCTTTACCATCCGCGTATTCACGCGCCTTTTCCATTGAGTCAAACACCCTCAACGCTCTTTTGTTGCCCTCCTTTTTGACTGCGAACTGATCAGGCTTTTTCCACCGCTCATCTTCAGAGCAGAGCGGCAGTGGCTCGCCAGTCAGGCGCAGGAACTCCGCTTCGTCGTGCAGGCGGACCCGCTCGCGGACATAGTTGTCCCTGACTTGTTTAGTCCAAAGTGGAATATCCACGACCACGATTGGCGCATTGGGATAATTCGCTTCGCCTGCTTTGTTGCGTTGCCAGTCACGCAGTACCGCCACAATGTTCAGAGCCGACACCTCGGCGTCATGATTTTGCTCGACCAGCCAAGCATAGAAGTTAAGTTGCCTGTCCCACTCCTTTTTGCCGTAGATAACAGACCAGACCGACGTACACTTGTAGTCGAGAATGGTGACGGTGCCATCTCCCTCGGAGCGTTGCAGATCGATAGCGCCACTGATAAGCCAGTTATCGACCTCGGCAAACAACCTTTCCTCCACGATGTGGCCGTCCGGTTGATGCTGTTCAAACATGTTGTGGACTGCCGTGCCAAGCACAGACCAGACCATGTCAGATGCGTCCTCCTCAATAAGTGCATCATGTTCAGCCTTGAGAATGCGCACACGCGGAGAGTCAATCAGTTGGGTGACGGATCGATTGCTATTGCCGCGGCTGTAGTCGCTATGGGTCAGCGCCTGATAAACAGGCTCTGGCAGGTTGGTGTGGTTAGTTATTCTCACTGAATTCTAAACACCCGCATCTGGTCGCCGTCACGGACCACGCTAAACTTCTTTGGTGGGTGTCGCCTTTGGAACCTCACCACTCTTTGGCGTAACGCTTGGACAAGTCGCGCCTCTTCGCAAGAGACGGGGGCGAGGAATGATTCGTTGATCTCCATCTCCGAAAATGGTAACTCTGGTAAGCGGGTGCGTTGCGGGATTGGAATGTCCTTTTCGATCTTGATCATGTTGCTCCTTCTCCTCGGCTTCTTGGAGTTGATAGACGTAGCGTCCCATTTTGCTCATGCAATGGTCCTCGTTTTGAACCAGTCGTAATGATAATAGCGGGAAGAAAAAAATGTCAAACAATATCGTAGAAATGGTGATTCATGGTGAGCCGTGTAGCAAAGCAAATAGCCGTAGACTTGTTAAGAGCAAGAGCGGACGACCGCTGTTCATCAAATCGCAAAAAGCGCTCGACTATGTCAAGTCATTTGCGAAGCAATGCAAGAAAATTGAGCCGCCAGTCGAGAAAGATGTAGCCGTTCGGATCGTAATATTTTATGCTAGCAGACGGCCTGACCTTGACGAATCTTTGATCTTGGACTGCATGCAGGGTCCGATATACAAGAACGACCGTCAGGTAAAAGAAAAGCACATCATCTGGGGCGGGGTCGATAAAGAAGACCCGAGGGCAGAAATTAATGTCCGATATCTATAGGACGGTTTACAGCAAAGTCATATTCCAAGCTATCCGCGATCTGGTGGGATCGGGACCGCAGGAAAAGGAAGACGCCATCAAGTACCTCCAATCACCTGCCTTTCTTTCTCACTGCGCTATGGCTGGATTTCCGGACGGGTTGCAGGACGCACTGGATGAAATGCTGTTGTTGAGCAGGACCGAGCAGAAGGTGGTCGCCAAAATGGTCATGGAAGAGCTTGCGGCTAATGCGTAAAAAAAAGCCCCCGATGGGCGGGGGCGAGATCTTAGGAGTGTACCAACACTAGGACTGTACTAGTCTAGAACATTACTATATTTAAATTAGTAAGGTTCTAAGCTGTTTCTTTCCTAGACTAGGACAGTACTAGGGTCTACCAATATCACAAAAAACAGGGGTAGGCAACTATTATGGACGCTCTTGAAGAGTACGTTCTGGGCCATAACAGGGACTCCCGAGTGAAATGTCCCGAGTGTGGCGATCAACGAAAGAAGAAAAACCAAAAAACATTTTCGATCACAATCAAGCCTGACGGCACCTTGTACCACTGCCACCACTGTGGCCTCTCCGGTGTCGTGAAGCGCGAAAAATTCTACGAGGCTTACATGGAGAAAGTAGTCAAGATACCAACTCAACTAAACTATAACGTCCAGCTTATCCAAGACTTTTTCGGCCAGCGCAACGTGCCACTGGATACTCTTGAGGGGTTACCAGCAATGACCACGGGTGAAAAATGGTTTGCTGGCGAACAAAAACAAGCCGTTGGCTTTATTTACGGCCCACGCGACAACCCTACCGCGATCAAGTGGCGCTCTGTTGAAGGCAAGGGATTTACTTGCGACGGCGCACCAAAAACATTCTACGGCATAGAGCATATTGACAGCGACGAAGAAGACCTGACAATCGTTGAGGGTGAGTGCGACGTTATCGCGCTTGCCAGTGTGGGCATCAAGGCGGTTTCCTGTCCCAACGGTGCGCCTGCCAAGGTCAGTCAGAACCGCGTATCTCCCGAGGAGGACAACAAGTTTTCCTACATCTGGGAAGAGCGTGATCGTCTGGAGCAGGTCAAGCGCGTGATACTGGCGACTGACAACGATCAAGCAGGCGAGGCATTGGCAGAGGAGATTGCCCGTCGAGTGGGTCGAGCCAAGTGCTGGCGGGTCAAGTTTCCCGAGGGGACCAAGGACGCAAACGATGCTGTTGACAAGTTAGGTGCAGAAGAAACGCGCCGGATTTTTGACGCTCCAGAGCCAGTTCCGCTGTCTGGGGTGTACGGGGCTTCCGAGTATATAAATGATATCAAGGACATATACGCAAACGGGCACGGCAGAGGGGCCAGTACCGGGTACCCCGCTATTGATGAGCTGTTCACAGTAGCCGAGGGTCAGCTCTCCATCGTCACCGGTATGCCGAGTTCGGGTAAGTCCGAGTTCATTGACCAGATCATGATTAATCTGGCGCAGAAAGAGTCGTGGAAGTTTGCGGTGTGCTCGTTTGAGAACCCGCCCCACATGCACATTGCCAAGCTAGCAGAGAAGGTGTCAGGAAAAGGATTCTATGACGGTCTGGGTCCGAGAATGACCGAGTCCGAGCTGGAGGAGTCTGTTGAGTTTATTAACAACCATTTTGTCTTTTTAGAATCAAAAGACGGCGGGATGAGCACCATTGACAGCGTCATTGAGCGAACCAAGCAGGCTGTGATGCGTCTGGGTGTGCGCGGCCTCGTTATTGACCCGTACAACTACATTGAGCAGGTGGGATCTGAGGAGCACAACAGCATCAGCCAGATGCTGAGTCGGATCACGGCCTTTGCCAAGGCCCACGGCATCCATGTCTGGTTTGTCGCCCACCCTCAGAAAATGTACCCCAGAGAGGACGGCACCTATGCCGTGCCAAAAGGCATGAACATCTCCGGTTCTGCGGCGTGGTTTGCAAAGGCCGATCTGGGCATCACCGTTCACCGCGGGGATGATTGTGTGGAGGTGCATTGCTGGAAGTCCCGATTCAAGTGGACGGGCCAGCAGGGGATGGCGTGTCTTACATATGACTTGTCAAACGGAAGATACAGGGACTACGTTCCGCCAGCAGAAATCAGGACGATCAAGGGAGTTGACCGGAGTTGGGAGGATTTCGATGAGTTCTGATAACTTGTTTGAAGTAGCCGCGCTCCCCGGAGCCGGGACCATCTCCGGGGTAGCCTATTATGTCTGACAAGTCGCACACAGACCTCGGAACGAAGGAAATCTACCAGCGACATGCCGTGATGGTCGAGGGCGGCACGATGCCCCGCGCCAAGGTCATGGATCAGACGTTGATTGATCGGTACTTGATGGACGGGTTGCTCACGCTGTCACAGCATCAGGCTGGCGAGTATGTCATGAGTCAGGCTTTGCAGGCGGGAATGTACACCAAACCCCTCAGCTCTGAGCCATCGTCTGGCGAGCGAGCTAAGGACTCTGTCGCAACAGAATCACTCATGCGCTACGGGCGCACTTTGGATTTGGTCGGTGACCGGTTTGGTCCGTATCACAAGTATCTGGTGGAGGAGGTGGTCTTGCATGGGTGGGATGTGTCTCTTGACGCCAAGAAAATGACATCGCTGAAAGAAGCGCTCGACTGGATATCTGAGCGGCGTCTAGCTGGTGGCCGCAATCCGCTGAGGAGGCTGAAGGGTGAGTAGTTTTGATGAGCAAGTAGGCGGGGATCATTACAAGCGGTTCAAGATACAGCCGCTAGAGTATGCATTGCAGAATGATCTGGGGATTTGCGAACACGCCGTGATCAAGTATGTGACTCGGTGGCGTGACAAGGGCGGTACTGATGACTTGTTAAAAGCAAGGCATTACATTGATTTACTGCTGGAGTTTGAGGGGGGTGTGGAAAACTAGGAAACTAAGAAACTGGGGAAACTGGGAAACTAACATGGGTGGGATGGACAACCGGACAGGCAGGGGCTTTGCTGAGGATAGACGAGCGAGCGCTCATCGGGCGAGGTCTTTTTACAGGGGATGTTACGAGGAGTTTTTGGCTGACCCGTCAGCGCAGTACTTGATGACTTACTCGGAATACAAGCGCAAATGGGCAAAGAAGAAAAGGGGCGGTGGATAGCGCCTGACCAATCACATGAACACGAAATTCATTGTCAGCCCCTGATCAGGTGCTTATACCCGCGCCACCGCACGCGGTTAGGAGTTGGGGCTAACCCAGTGTAGCACCAGCCGACTTTTTGCGTAAAGCTCGCTTTTCTGGTTTCGCAGAAAAACTTGGAAATCTGTTGATAAGTCCAAGGCGCTTTTTGCGCAAGTAAATCAATGTCTTGTCGGCTGGGCACCTAATAATTTCAATGCAGGGAGAATCTACCTCCTTTAGCAACAATACCGACAGGTTGTCCATTATTGCCACGTCCTCTCCGAATCTCTCGGCCATCTGCATCGCCGCTTGTACCGCTATCTGGTAATCGTCTGGGCCTTCCATCCATAATCCCCTTGCGTCTGAGAAATCGTGAGTAAGCGCCAGCCTCAAGGTCAGCGCATTTGCCTATCCCGCACAAATCAGTTGATTCGTAGATTGCAGGGCATGCGGGGGCGTGAACGCCCCCTTCCATGTCACAATACTGGCAGGTCATGAGACCAGTGCCAAGATAACAAGCACCAGAGTGGTGAATGACATCATCGCACCAGCGCCAGCAATCAAGGTCAGCATCGGTATCTGCTGAACCATGCGCTCTGCTTCCAGCACCCGCTCCATCATGGTGTCTGGCATCTCGGGCGCTTTGAGTGCAGGCTCCGCTTTCGGGGTAGGCTCCACCTTTTTCGCAGGCGCTGGCAGAGGCAGTGACCTCGGGTTGCCTTTGCGAATGTATGTCGCCCTCCACGCGACAGAGTCTGTTGTTCTGCCTAGCGCTTGGGCAATTACAATCTTACTGAGACCCTTATCCAAGCACTCTACCAGCACTGCATCGTCTTCCTTAGACCACCTCTTGAAGTGTTTTTCCATTGTGATTACTCCTCACAGTTGACGTTGGGGTTGTAAGCAGGCCAAACCTTGCCCTCAACCATTTCACAGTAGTGGCGTTCGGCGGCGACTGCATCTTCGTAGTCACCGTTTCCCACCACTCCCAAAATGAGCAGGAGTATCATCACCCCCACCCAGATAGAAAATACGTTATCCATCGTACCCTCCCATAGTCCACTCTGCGATGCCCACCTTCTCGCCGTAGCGATTCTTAACGATGACCATCTTTGTCTTGATTGCGTGGCCCTTCGTTCGCAACTCTGATATGCGAGCGGGTGCCTCCAGTATTCCTAGCTGTTCCCATGCGTTGAGGCGCGTCAAGACGTTGCCTGCTTGCAGGTAGTCGAGGATTCTCTCTTGCTGAGTCATATCTCCCCCTTACTATGGTTTTCTTCTGCCCTGTCGGTTGCCATTGAGATAAACTCACGGGCAATCTCCACGGACGGGGTAATGTCGAGCGCGCACCTGATTACTGCATACAACACGCCAGACATAGCACCGGAAACGCCAGCTTGCGTTTTATCGACATCGTGCTCGCTTAACTTATCGAACATATCCAACGCGGCTTGCACGCCGATTTCGTAGGCGGCGCGATGCTGGGTGAGCATCTCCTCCTCTGTTTCGGCTTCGCGCTTCAACAGCTCTGCGGCCCTGCGGCCCTCAAGATCGATCACGTCACTCATAGTCTCCACCCCCTCGCTTGTTTTAGGGTTTTGATTGCGGCCACTGCGTTCTGGTAAAACTCGGAGTCAGTCTCCACCCAGTCATCAAACATGATGTTGAGCGTGTCGCAGACAACATAGGTTGCCTCCGTCTCGGTCATCGCTGGGGTCTCGGGAGGGGCATCCTCCGCATTGGGGCAGTTGGGATGGTGCTCGCCAACATGCAAGCATTCGTTACACATTCTGATCATGTCATTCACTCCTACGTTGAGACATTGTTTATGTTACGTCCGCATGGACGCACAGGCAAGTACTATCATGCGATTCGCTCAGAAAATCCTCCAAAAACCCCTCGGCTATCGCGTAGTTTTCGGCGCGTGTTTGCTCGCTTTTGTCACCTTGCAATTCGCATAGGATTTCACCTATGGCGAGTTTTGCGGTATCGATATCCATGACCTACCCCTCCCCTTCTTCATCAAGTAGCGCCTCTCTCAGCGCCTTGCTTGCATTGTGAACCACCGACAGCATCTTGACTTGATCTGTCGTGTCCTGAGCCTGAGACATCATGTCTTGCAAAAGCTCATCGATAATTACAAACATGGTGGACTGGCTAAATGCATCACCGTCCATCACAACGTCACAAACCCGTGACGCAAAATCCGCAGACTCAATATCAATCAATTCCGAAACTGATTTGCTGGTATCCATTGTGATCCCTCCTAAGAGATAACTTGTTAAAAAGAAGGGGGCGCGTGGCCCCCGTGGGTTACGCCGCCTGAGCGACGATGGTGTCGGCACCAGAGACGCCGATCATTCGGCGAATGTAGGGCACCGGCTCGCTGTCGAGCACCACAACCAGATTGTCTCGCTGGCCCAGTGCGTTCCAGTCATCGTCGAACATCTCGCCATCGGTGAACACAATGACCAGATCAGACTCCAGACCGTTCTGCTCAAGCCACTCGACACCAGCGTTCATGTAGGTGCCGCCGCCGCAGGGTGCCTCAAGGTCGAGAAGCTCTGCACCGGAGTACACCTCGTCGGAACTGTGGAACTGGTGATTAGTCCAAGCAACCACAACACCGTCACGCGGCTGGAGCGTGTCGATCAGAGACGCAGACTCAATCATGAATTGATTGAGCATGTCACGGCTGACTGATGCTGAGATGTCAACGACAATAGAGACGCGCCCGATCTGACCAATCGAAGTGGGGCTGATGACGCCCAGCGTCGAGAACCGGCGACGGTGGATGCGAGACCATGTGGTCTGACCGCCAGCGCCTGCGCGGTTGAAGCGATCAGCAAGCTCTGCTCGCCAATCGGTGTCGGACGCATTGCTGGGGCGGTAGCGGTGCGAACCCTCGCGGATAGACTCAGGGAGTCGTGCAGGATCGCGCCCGTCAGCCTCAAGCTGATCGATGCCATCGTCCACTGATGAGCGGACATCATGCTCATCCTCGCGAGCCGCGGCCTCCTGCTCCTCATCGGTGCCCTCGTACTCGGGCGTTAGATGATGATCGTGACCGGCAGGCTCCGGCAAGTCGCTTGCTTCTGACTCGTCACCAGCACCGTCATCGTCGTCAGACTCGGGAGCGGGGTAGCCGCCAGACTCGTCGCCGCCTTGATCGCCGGACTCGCCATCGGGATCGTCACCTTTCGGCTCGTCTTCTGGCTCGTCTTCTGGCTCATCCTGCTTTTGGTACAGGTCAGCGTAAACCGAATCGACAATGTCATCGCGGCCATAGTCATCGGAGTAACAGCCCTGCGGGATAGGCTCAAAGCCCATCGCCTTGCAGTCGGAGTTGATGACATAGTCGGCGGCGCGGTTATAGGTGCCGTGATCGAATGACACGTTGGGTCGAAAGAACCCGCGATCCTGATACACCTTGCCGCGCTGGGGGTGACGCAGAATTATGTGTGACACCTCATGAGCAAGCAGGAATGCACGCTGTGAGTCTGACTCAAGCCCGCGGAAAAACTCGGGGCTGATGTAGACATACACGCCGTCAGTAGCGGCAGTGCCCACGGCGTCAGTCCAGATAACCTCAGTGGCGAGTAGCACACTGTAATGAACGGGTGCCTTGGCTTGCAGGCTGATCAGCGCCGCAATGTAGCGGCGCGAACTGGTGAGATCAGCAGTGGGTGCGAATAGCTTTTTGGCTCGCATGGTTACACCTCCATGCCGGCAGTCTGTGCCAGCGGTAAAAGATCGTGAAACTTCTGAATGAATGCCACAGCGACACTCGACGTGAGCACCCAGCCGTTGCGGGCTGAGGTGCGGAGCAGTTTGGAACCCAGCGACACCTGTAAGTCGGGACGCAGGCGCGTGATGTAGGCCAGTGCCGCCTCGCCAGTATCGGCATCGTGCGCGGCATTGATAGCGCGGTTGGCGGCGATCAATTGAAAGCCCGTGTCGTTTGGCACATTAGCGCCTGCGGGGTCGGCGAATATCTCATCCGCAGTCGGCACGTCACCAGCCATGTCGATGTACTGGCACAGCGTTCTCGCCGCTGTTGCCCCGATACTGGCGGCGATCAGCGCCTCAACGTATGACGGGATCATTGAGCGTTGCATACCCCGCTCAGGACTCTCGGGGTCGAGCAGTGCATCGTGGGTTTGATTGCCCGTGAACGCATCCGAATCCATGAAGACCGTCAGGTGCTGGGCGGCGCGTACCAATGAGCGCGGGGTGCAGAATGGCCCGTCCTCAGTGGGAACGCAGTCAGCGAAAAACTTCGTTGAGGTTTCCTTTGACTGGTACGCCATTGCGCAACCGACAGCGAGAGGGTTGACGCCATTTGCCTCAGCCCAGTTAGCCCAGCCCTTGACCTCAAACGTCAACTCAAACACGGCTCCGCGGTTGAGCAGGTGCGAGAGCAGGCGGGTAGCACCTGACTTGTCATTAGTACGGTTGCCGGTGAAGCAAACGATCCAACCGTCAGGGATAGCCCAGCCTGCCAATGTGCGCTCGGCAGGGTCGAGCACATCAGCGAGCACCTTTTGAACGTCAGTGCCAGCCTGCAACAGCTCATCGAACAGGATGATGCCGTAGTCGCGGCCAGTCTGCTCAATTTTGGTGATGAGCGGCGGCTTGGTGAACTGGGTGATGATGTTGCCGTCCGCGTCTTTTGATGGCAGTGCGACACCAGCAATCTCAGCAGAGTCGCGATTGGCAACGCGCTCTTGAATGAACCCCAGTTGATCAACGGAGACGCCAACGTGCTCCGCGTACAAGTCGCGGAATGGGCCTTTAAAGTACTGGGTCTTGCCCACGCCCACGGGGCCGATCAGGCCCACGGGAACGATGTCAGGTGCGCTAAATACCAGCGGTAGCATTTGGGTGACGCCAGCGATGTCAGTTTGAATATGTGCCATGTTGTGATCCCTCCTACGGGTGTGATTAGTCGATCAGGTCAGCGAGCAGTGAGTCGCCGACGATTACGTTTGATGCGGCGGGTGCCGCGGGTGTTGCGGTTGA
>Ga0181406_1000944_pt1 | contig 10767 bp, 15 predicted proteins | sample 29SPOviralmetaG_FD_130135 | JGI IMG/M metagenome (GOLD analysis project Ga0181406, IMG submission 130135) | Marine viral communities from the oligotrophic San Pedro Time Series (SPOT) site, San Pedro Channel, CA, USA - 29 SPOT_SRF_2011-12-20 | ecosystem: Environmental > Aquatic > Marine > Strait... | reverse complement strand
CTGTAATTTTAGAACCACCTGATTTGTAAGCTTGGATTCTATCTTGTAAGTAATTTATTATTTTCACATTGTCTATCATTTTATTTCTCCTTATTTGATTTTGTGTGGGAATCAATTCTATCATAAAACTAATTCCCACGATTGATTATTTTGTATCATCAGTTAATTTTGGGTAGTTTAGGTGATACCCACACCATTCGTTTATGTAAGGTCAGGTTGATATACCCATTCAGGTACATTGTTTTCTTTTATCTTATCAACAATTTCTTGTGAAAGTTTGTCAAAACCAATATCTGATATTATGAAAAAGTCTTTTCCATCAGCAATGATATCTCCAACACTTAAACTTTTCATGCCATAAGGTCTTCTACCAATGTTTCCTTGTGCATAAGCACCATTTAAATCTTCAGCATCTACACAACCTTTGAACTTGTAGAAATGTGTGTTTTCAGAAACATTCCAACCTTCATCACCTAAACCATAGTGTAATGAATTGTACATGTCCTCTGAATCTCTTTCGTAGTTTGTTTGATATATTTCGTATGTTTTCATTTGTTTCTCCTATTTAATATACCTTTAGTATACAATACTGAGAGTATAATGGAAGAACTAAATGCACGAAAAAGCACTTTTTTTCACTTTTTTTCTTCTTCAGGGGCTAATTTAATGTTATTTACCTTATTTATTGTGTCAATTAGGCTATTTATAGCCTTTATGTACTGACAACTGAGTTCTAATGTTTCTTCATTCCATTCTTTCTCATGTAGCAAATCATTCCATAATTTTTGATTTTGATTAAGGTCTTTGACCAATCTGTCTTTTGTCTCGGTCATTCTACCTAAAACTTCTTGTGCTGATATTGTCCACTTCTTTACTTCTTCATTCATAATTTTCATCTCCATGATTCTCCATTGACCCATACCACTAATGCTTTACGAACACCTTTAGTTACTTTCTTAACTCGATGATTAATAAAGCTCGTGAATGCAATCAATGAATCTATTTTTGTATCTATAATTATTTTTTCACCACCATGAAAAAACTCCAACTCTCCACCTTCAAAGTCATCGTTTAAAACAAATGAGATACTTATCTTTCTTAATGAACTTAGTCCATCAGAAATGTCAGTATGCCAATTATAATAATCTCCAACTTGATATTCTAAATATTGAATGTCTTGTATACAGGATATTCTGTAATTATAAATCTCATTCAAATCTAAAATAATAAAATTAAGAACCTTACCTATGCCTGATTCAATAGGTATTCTCCAAGCATCAACTTCTCTTATACCTTCTTTGCCTGAATTAACTTTTGCTTGTACAGGTATTTTTTTTACAGCAATTTCTTGTAAAAAATTTTTATGTACTTGCAAGTCTACTGCTCTATGTACCAACCCATAGATAGGGTTAGTATCATAATCAGGTTGGCAATTCTCCTTAAAAAATCGATTAGGGATTGGTGAATAACTACTCACTAGCATTTTCCCTGAGTGTAAGTGTTCCTTTTTTACTTCTTGATAATGTTATGCCATTGCCTAATGCTTTCCTACAATCATCAGGAACTAAAGATTTTATATCGTTTACAATTTGTTTTTGCATAGTTACATAAGGTTTAACTTCTTTTAATGAATCAATCAAGATATTCATTTCTTTATTGTCTTTCATGTCCAAAGTTCTCATGCCATCTAATTTGATTTCTTTAGGTTGTTCTATAGGTTGTATAAAGTCTGTAGGCTCTTTATCTTCTTCAACAAATTTCCAAAATGCCATCTCAGCTTTGTAAAGTGTATTTTGAAACTCAGGGTCAGATTCAATGGATGTCCAATTATGCTGATTGTTACCAAAGAATACTGTTAAATAAGTTTCATTAGCACCTGAGTGCATCATGTAATGTTGCAACTGACAATAATAAAATTGAGCTACATTTTCCAATGTGTTCATTGCATAAGTATGTTTTGCTTCTACAATGATATTAGGCTCTACAATGTGTCCATCTAAATGAGACATCATAAAGTCTTTTTGTTCTAAAGTAATATCTCTTTTGATTTCTGTATGCTTGTGATTGTTTTCTACAAGTCTTTTTTCTAACCAATCAAGATTGAGTTTTTCTGTAATGATACCCATTTGCACAGGTAATACATCTGACAAATCAACCTGCTCTACTCTTTTTGTTTTCTCTAACCATAGTGTATGCCAATCACCATCAATGATTCTTTTGGCATCTGAGCCACCAACACCTTGTGTTCTATCCATTCTGTAATCTCCTAGTTGTTTGTGAGTAGGTAGACTGAAGGGGTATGTACAATCTACCTACATTGGAGAAACGATTATGACTTCGTTTCAAATGAGCAAAATATGAAAAACTAGAAGGGAGTATCATTCCCTTCTGCTTTCTTTATATCATTATTTTCCATCATAGCCAAGCTAATGAACTTATATTGTTTGCCTGTGTTTTCTGATGTTCCCTCTTTTTGTGTAGCATAAACCTGATGGTCATACTTGTAGTTTACTTTCATAGCACCTGACATGTGATATTTCTTACCTGCTTTTGCAGGAGTTAGAAAACCTACTTCAACGAACATACGATGATATTTGTTTCCTGTTGCACCTGTTTTTTCTACCACAATGATATTAGTGCCTTCTTTGGTATGTTCCTGACCTGACTTGTCTGTATAGGTTTCAACAGTACCATCATCAATCTTACCGACTTTAACAATTCTATCTGAACTATTATCGTAAGGGTCATTGAGTGTTCCATTCATTATGTCTGTTTGATTATAAGAGCCATTCTCTACTCTCTCATCTATTGCTTTTGCTTGTTCCATTATGTTATCTGCATCCATTTTTTTCTCCTACATTATGTTATTTTTTACTTGTTCATTTACTTGTGGTGGTGTTGGGTTGGTATTATTTTTACCACTACCTGAACCATTGCCATCATCATCTTCCGATGGGATACCAAACAAGGTTTGAAGACCATATCGTTTAGCATAGGTCAGTCCTGACCCAAACTTATGTGCATCATTTGTATTAGCACATGGCACAGGGGTACATGAATCTAAAGTGTCTGTATCGTTTTCGTGTCTGATAACAGTCCTTATATATTCTTTTCCATCTGTACTTACTTCATGTTGAGAGAAGCATAAACCAAATTGTGTAGCTTCATTAACAACATCTATAACATCTTCGAGAGTAGAATATTTTGAACCATAAAATGAATTCTTCCCACTCTGCTTTGCTCTGAGTTTTAGTGCTTGGAACTTAACCAATGCACTTACTAATCTAAGCTCATTGTTTTGTTTTTCTTGTATTTTTGTTATTGCCATTTGTTTCTCCTTTAGTTAATTTGAGCAGTTTCGTAGACAGACTTACTCAGGTCTAATTATTTATATCTCCTCGTTGCTGATTGTAATGTCTCTGACTATCTTTGCTTTGATATCACTAGATACATGTAAGTTTTTATCTTCTTGAGTGTAATCAGGTACTACACGAGAAACATGCTTACAATACCCTGATATAGTTGGAATTGTATCTTCTTTGAAAAAAAAGCTCGTGATTTCACCTTTTACCCAAGAATTTTCCATAGTTTGTGTATACCTACTACTTGTTAATTTATCGGTATCTATATCTACTTCATATTCTATTTCGACCTGTCTAATAATTTTACGTTTCATAATATTTCTCCATTTGTTGATAACAAGATTACACCTAAAGTATATCTATGTAAACCTTTTTTTTATACTAAAAGTAATATATACTCATGGGGTAACAACAGGAGTAACAATGATATTAAATGATTATATTAAGAGGGAAGGGATATCAGTATCTAAATTTGCTGATAAGTGCAATATACCATTGCCTACTATGTCAAAGTATTATTATGGAGAGAAGATACCAAGACAAGAGAACATGATGAAGATTTACAAGCACACAGAGAAAAAAGTAACAGCTAATGATTTCTATGGTATTGGCTAATGTCTTTTCAGTCTATGGCATGGGCAGTACAACAAAACACTAATAACACAACAAGTAAGTTGATTTTATTGATGTTATCTAATTATGCAGATGAAGAACATGCTTGTTTCCCAAGTATCAATCATATTGCAAAGTTATGTCATTGCTCTGAAAGAAGTGTCAAAAGACATATAAAAGACTTACAGAAAAGAGGTTATATTAAGATTGGTAAAATTAAAGGCAGAGTGAATAATACTAACAGATATATATTGGGTAGTGCCAATAGTTCACTAGTGCCAAATACTGCAATCGGTAGTGACACAGTGGCACACAATACTAATATAAAGCAAAGCAACATTTTAAATAAGGTTAAGAAGAATAAAAACTTCTTAGCAGGTTAATTTATAGGAGAGATATATGAAGAAAATTGAAGGGGTATACAGGGCAAAAGATTTAACAGAAGATATATGGGATTTGTATAAAGGGAAATCACAGAAAAGATATTATTGTGGTTTTAGTTCTATAGACCCATTTTTTAAGATAATTAAACCTTCTTTCAATTTATTTACAGGCACACCTAATTCAGGTAAGTCTAGTCTGACATTAGAGATAGCATTGAGAACTGCAAGAGAGCATGGTTTTAAATATCTTATATTCTCACCTGAGAGTTCTTTAGCTGTAAATTTAAAAAGGTTAATTGAAAAATATGTACAGAAGCCATTTGATATTATGTTTCACAACAGAGCAGATGAAACAGAAGTATTAGAAGCTATAGAATTTATACATGAGCATTTTCTTTTTTTGGACATGGAGCAAGAATCTCCATCGATAGATTGGATATTAGAAAGAGCAAGATTAGTACATGAAGAATTTGATATCGATGGTTTGATTATAGACCCATATAATGAGATAAACAATGAGAGAGACAATGGGCTTCGTGAAGATGAACACATATCATCATTGATATCCAAGATAAAACGATTTAACAGAGAAACAAATACATTTACATTTTTAGTTGCACATCCTACCAAGCAAATAAGAAGTGCTGATGGAACATTTAAAGTCAATAGCCTTTTTGATGTATCGGGGTCAGCGAATTGGAATAATAAAGCTGATGTTGGTATTATTGTCACAAGAGACCATGAGAATAAGACCACTAATGTAAGGATTGCTAAAGTTAGAGAGATAGATGTTCAGGGCAATATCGGTGAATGTACTATCCGATGGAACAACAGTACCAAGTGTTTTGAGGACATTTCTGCCTTCTAAAAATAATCGAAAATAAATGCAAAAAGACTTGATATATACTTTAAGTATGTAATAATACTTATATAGGGTAATGAAACCCTAGTAAACAAAGGAGAAACAGAATGAAAGAAATAATAATAACAAAAATGACAGGTAAAAATGGCAGACCAAGCACTTATGAAATAGATGCATTTGATATGTCTAAAAAATACACATTGATAGACACTTGTAAAACCGAAAGACATGATGATGTTCAAGGCATTGTATTTTACATGCAACAAAGTCATGACATAGATAATAGTAAAATTACTTACGAAGCATATTGATAAATTAACTAAAATAGGAGAAACATAATATGACAACAACAGATATAAAACATACAGTAGATTATACCTCTTGGAGAACAAGAGATATAAATTTAGATAAATATAAACCAATGATTGGTGATGTAGTGAACTTCAAAGGATTCTTAGGTAGAAGCTCAAGAACAAGAAAAGATGTTCTTTTCAAGGTAACAAAAATTGTAAGAACTAAATCACCAATTATTGATTACATTGCAAGAAGGTCAGATGGAACAGATTGGAATGTTTATAAATTGGGTTACACACATAACTATCATGTTCATTTTGCAAGACTTAAAAAAGATGGAACATTAGGTAAAAAGTCTCTTGTTTATAAAGCAGACAACAGACTTAATAGTACATATCCAATCGATTTAGGTATGAAACCATTAAGCCTATTCAGAATTTATGATACAGATTCAGGATTTGGTTACTACCTATGCAATAAAGATGATGCATGGGTAAACTATAGTTTTTAAATTTACAAACAAAGAAAGAGAGCAGTCAGAAATGATTGCTCTTTTTTTATTTTTACTGTATAAAAAAGGTGTATGCCAAAACTAGTAGACAAGAATCAAGAGACAGCAGATACAATAGAGAGACTTTCAGGTCTTGGATTGAACCATGAGCAGATAGGTTATGTAGTCAATCTAAGCAAACCAACCATGTATAAGTATTATCATGAAGAACTTAAATCAGGTAAGGCTAAAGCTATAGCACAGATTGCTACTAATCTTTTTCAAACAGCATGTGGTATTGGTAGAGATGCTTTAGTTGCTCAGATGTTTTTCTTGAAGACACAAGCAGGTTGGAAAGAAACTAACATAGTAGAAGTGGAAAACATTACTGAACAAGATGATAAATTTAGAAAGCTCATTACAGAAATTCGAGACACTAGACCATCAGAGAAAGACAGCATCGATTCTATTAACTGAGTGGTATCGACACAAGGCTAGAGACAATCAAGTTGTCAATGAATCTGACAAGTACAACATACACTTATTCTTAGCAGGTAGAGGTTGGGGTAAAACCCTGACAGGTGCTTATGACATTATCCAATACTGCTTAATCAATCGTGGTGTTATGTGTGGTGTGATTGCACCAACCTATGGTGACTTAAAAAGAGTTATCTTCTCAGGTGATTCAGGATTTATGAATATCATTGACAGAGATTTACTTGGTGGCGCAGGATACAACAAGTCAGATAATGAGATAACATTTTACAATGGTAGTAAGATAATCGGATTCCCTGCAATAGAACCTGACAGACTTCGTGGAGTACAGTTTCACAGAGCATGGTGTGATGAACTTGCATCATGGAGATACAGAGAATCATTTGACAACCTTATGATGGCACTAAGACTAGGACAGAATCCTAAGTGCATCATTACAACAACACCAAGACCAACAAGACTAATCAAAGAACTTGCAACAAGAAGTGATACAGAAGTCATCAAGGGTAATACATTTGAGAACATAGACAATCTAGCACCATCAGCAGTTGCCATGCTCAAAGAAAGATATGAAGGCACAAGGATTGGAAGACAAGAACTTTATGCAGAGATACTAGAAGATGTAGAGGGAGCATTATTCAACTCAGGATTGATAGAAGATGCAAGAGTAAGAGAAGCTCCTGAGCTAGAAAGAATCGTTGTAGCAGTAGACCCTGCTGTAACATCAACAGAGAACTCAGATGAAACAGGCATCATTGTTGCAGGTAGAGATAAGGATAATCACTTTTATATTTTACAAGATGCTTCACAAGTAACCTCTCCTGATGTGTGGGTGAAAAAAGCAATAGAGTTATACAATCGTTACGAATGTGATAGGATTGTAGCAGAGGTTAATAATGGTGGAGATTTAATTGAAAGACTTTTACGAACACAAGACAGCACAGTTCCTTATACAAGTGTTCGTGCTACGAGAGGAAAGCAAGTTAGAGCAGAACCAATCTCTGCATTGTACGAACAAAACAGAATACACCATGTCGGCTATTTCAAGGATTTAGAAGAACAGATGTGTCAATTCACAGGAAATAATGTAAAATCTCATGATGACAGGGTGGATGCTTTGGTATGGGCTATAACAAGTCTGCAAAGCTCAGGTAAAGCAATTTTTAGGATAAGTTAAACATGGGATTATTTGATAGATTTTTTAAGGCAGAAGAAAAACCAACACAAAAAAAAGAAGCACCTAAAGTTATGTTTAACAAACTTGATGCTTACTCATCTAAGACTAACAGAAGATATAAAGACTATGCTAAAGATGGCTACCAAGAAAATGCTATTGTGCATAGATGTGTACAGCTTATCTCTAACTCTGCATCAGCAGTAGACTTGTGTGTCTATAGTGGTGATACAAAACTAGACAACCATGAACTCATATCATTACTTGCAAGACCTAACCCATTGCAATCAGGTGTAGAATACTTTGCATCACTATATTCTTATTTACTAATATCAGGTAACTCTTATATCCTAAGAGATACAGAATCATTTACACCACCAAGAGAATTATATTTATTAAGACCTGACAGAATAGAAATCAAGGCAAGTGAATCAATCATACCAACAAGTTATAACTATGTCATAGATGGCATAACTAGAAATGTATATCCTGTAGACCCAAAGACAGGTAGTGGACAAATCAAACAGATTAAGCTTTGGTCTCCACTAGATGATTTTTATGGACTATCACCAATCGGTGCTAGTGCATACAACATTGACCAACACAACCTTGCAGGGATGCACAATGTGGCACTTCTTAAAAATGGGTGTACTCCTAGTGGTATGCTTAAATTTGAACCCACAGATGAGACAGGGATGTCTACCCAATTAACAGATGACCAACGAGCTAGATTGCTAGAAGATTTAGAGTTTAGGTTTCAAGGAACTCATAACTCAGGAAGACCGATGTTACTAGAAGGAAACTTCTCATATCAGCAATTAGGCTTGAATCCAAAGGATATGGATTTCTTAGAACTGCTAAATTTATCAGCAAGAGAGATTGCCTTGTGCTTTGGTGTACCTGCTCAGTTGATTGGGATTCCTGATAGTCAAACATACTCAAACATGGAGACAGCTAAACTTGCACTCTATGAAGAAACAATCATTCCTTTACTAAGTAGAGTTGAATCAGACTTAAATGAATACCTAGCACCACTTTACAGTGGAGACATATCAATAAAATATGATTTAGATTCTATTCCTGCAATGGCAGAGAAAAGAAGACAAATCTATGACAATGTTACACAAGGTGTTAATGCAGGTATCATTACTCGTAACGAAGCAAGAGAAAGATTAGGATTAGAAGAAGTATCAGGTGGTGATGATTTATACATTCCATCTAACTTATTCCCAATCGGTGAGACAGAAACATCACCTGAAGATAGTGCTAAACCTGTAGAAGTTGATGAAGCAGAAAAGTCTTATGAAGAAGTCTATGGAATCAAAGAAGAAACATCTAAGGATGTATTCACTACAGAAGAAGAAGCAATTGACCGAGCTGAGGAGATAGGATGTGTCGGTACACATTCACATCAGCAAGATGGTAAAACAATTTACATGCCATGCAGAACACATGCAGAGTACGACAGGCTAACAGAAGAAGAAAAAGCAATAGCTGATTTAAACTTAACACCATCAGATGCAATGGTTACAGAAGCACAACGAGGATTGGATTGGAGAAAAGAATTTAACAGAGGTGGTACAGCAGTAGGTGTATCAAGAGCAAGAGATATCGTAAACAAAACTAGATTATCTCCTAACACAGTTCTCAGAATGTTCTCATTCTTTTCAAGACATGAAGTAGACAAACAAGCAGAAGGATTTGACAGAGGAGAAGATGGCTATCCATCAGCAGGGAGAATAGCATGGGCATTATGGGGTGGTGATGCAGGATTTAGTTGGGCAAAGACAAAAAGAAATCAAATCATGAGAGAGCAAGATAAGTCTTTCGATGATATGGAAACGAAAGTTGCAGGTGTTACAGGCTCGGCACTTAAAGGTTTAGAAAATAAGGTTAAAGACCATAACGATAAACATGGAGACAAAAAAGGTAAGAAAGTTACTGTTGGAATGTTAGCAAGAGTTTTTAAACGAGGTATTGGTGCATATCGTACTAATCCACAGTCTGTTAGACCATCAGTTAATTCTGAAGACCAATGGGCTATGGCTCGTGTTAATGCTTTCTTAACTGCTGTTAGAACAGGGAAGTTCTCAGGTGGCAAGTTTGATTTAGACTTACTACCAAAAGACCATCCTTTGTCTAGCAAAGACTAAGGAGAATTAAATGCCAAGCACAAACAGGTCTAGTATATCACTAGCCACAGCTCATGATATTGTCAGAGCATGGAATCTACCCAACATGAAAAGGCAAAAAGATGTCTTTGAATATTTAGGGTTATCAACCGATTCAGGAACAATGTCTTTTTACAGACAACAAGCTGAAGAAATGACAGGTATACAATTACTACCACACAATAATAATTCTAATGTGATAGTAAGAAGTGAGAGAGCCAACTTACCACCACTAACTAACAAAGTAGAGATAACAGACCATGCCTACTCAATGCTTGTATTTTCTGATGCACATTTTGAAGGACACGAAACAGTATCATTTAAGATTATGTGTGAGGTGCTAAAAGATTTAGTCAAAACAAGACAACTTAAATGTGTCGTAGCCAATGGTGATATCATGGATTTATCTATCCTTTCTTCATTTGCAAAGTTCCACACAGAGATAAGACCCAAAGAAAGAACAGTACAAAAAGAGATACTTGATTCACAGGCACAGATAAATAGAATCCAAAAAATAATAGATAGAGCAAAATATCCTATCAAGCAATTAGCAACCTTTGGTAATCATGAAACAAGACTATCTAAGGTAGCCATGTCTTGGGGTAGAGCCTTTGAGGACTTAGAGGCATTTAAGATACAAAACTTATTCCCTGATTGGAATTGGGCTATGTCACACCTAGTTGATGATACTGTAATCATAAAGCATAGAATGAGAGGTGGTGTACATACTTCTTATCAAAACTCTATGAGAGCAGGTATTCACATTGTCACAGGACATACACATCAATTGAACTTTAGAACATTTAACACTTACACATCAAGCTCAATGTCTATACAAACAGGACACTTATCAGAACAATATCATCCTTATCTTGAAGATAATGTTGCAAATGATTGGAACAATGGATTTGCTGTGATAACGAT
>Ga0181406_1000936_pt1 | contig 10802 bp, 16 predicted proteins | sample 29SPOviralmetaG_FD_130135 | JGI IMG/M metagenome (GOLD analysis project Ga0181406, IMG submission 130135) | Marine viral communities from the oligotrophic San Pedro Time Series (SPOT) site, San Pedro Channel, CA, USA - 29 SPOT_SRF_2011-12-20 | ecosystem: Environmental > Aquatic > Marine > Strait... | reverse complement strand
CACGGAACAGCATAGCATCATTACTTACAGTATTTCCTTCTACTACAACTACTAACAAAAAAGCTAATATATTCATCTAAACAACGTGTACATCCAAGCCATAAAAAAGAATAAAGACACACCACATATTGAATAAAATAATATTTGTAAAACCTGAGCAAGTTCTTTGTCTCTTCTTGCTCTTTTTCTTTTTAATATTTTCAATCTTTGCTCGTGTTCTAGTCTACTTTCCTCTACACGGTTCATAATCTCATGGTAGTCTTGAGACAGGCCCTGCATCAACATCATGTCTTTTAGTTGTTGATTAAAAGTAGATAATTGTCTTTTAGCTATCTGTATTTGCATACTGTCCTGTACAGATAATTTACCTACGTGTTTCTTTTCTGTAGTTAGTACAGCGTCATTAGCCTTAGCAAATTTTCCAACTATGTTTGCAAAAGCTGACGCATTATTACCAGCTTCTTTAGCTGTTGATATTGCATCATTTAAACCTTTGACAAGAGCAATACAAGCTGCTACTTCAGCTATAGCCATTTTTAACTTTAGTTAGAGCCATGACTTATACTACTCTTGGGAATCTGTATTCTGGTTCGCTTATTTGTCTTACCCCACGTTTAAACTGAGCTACCCTATCAGAAGTAAAAATGCTTTCTTCTACACAAGCAGCCATTACATCGTCAAACCTTGAACTGGTAACATCTACCATCCAATCTCTGTTGCTCATCAACAAAGCGGTATCTGCAATGATCTGTGTGGAGCTACGAAAAAACGCACACATTTCTGTTTCTGTTAAAAGGTTTAACCATACAGAAGCAGGGAATAACTCTATGCCCTCTCTTCCAATATCTTCGTATTTATAAAAGTCCATAGAAAACTCCCATCTCATCTAACCATGCGTGAACATCGTCTTCTAGAAAAGGAGAGTTAGCTCGTCCACGAGTATTTGCATAACTCGGAAAAAAATATCTTCCTCTCCATCTTTGAACGTGTTGGGTGGAGGTTGACCAAGGGACATCTATAGTCATACCTATCATGGCATAAAGAGTGTGTTTGCCGCTAGATGTGTTTACTAGGTGGCAGTAAGAACCAGCAGATGGATTTGACGCAATAAATCCACTATAAGTCATCAAAACCATGTTATTAGCAGTTGGGCCAATTAATCCATATCCATAAGGAGGATTTTCATTGGAGTAAGTAGATCCGAACATATTTGAATAACTTAAACTGCCGTCTGAAACACTAACACTGATGGTAGCTCCACGATAGGGTACACCTGCCGCAGCATTTCCGCCTGTTGTGTTATAGGTTGTGATGTTTAAAGCTCCTGATCCATCTCCTCCAGAACGGTAGAACCCGTATCCGTGATAGTCATTCCACGCCAAATTATCCATACTGGCATTGCCTAGCTGTGCATTTCCAATCATGGTGACAGTACCTGCTTCATTAACTGATGAGGTATACAGAGTGTTTGGGCTGGTTCCAGTATCCATAGTCACGATGTAGAGTTTGTTATCTGCATCATCCATGTAAAAACCAACCCATTCATCAGTCTGATCTGTATAACCTGCGCTTCCTGATGCTTCATCAACTGTCATGCCTCCATTCCATACGCCATCTGTGATTGCGGTTGAAGTTGGGGAATGCTGATGGACAGCAGTGGTGGTGTTGGTATAGTTTATTTTTATTGACCTTCCAGCAGTTCCGCCTGAAAAACCCGGAAAATAAAAGTTGCCATTTAACCCTTGCCCCATACCACTCCAGAAACCCAATGATGTGTCTGGCATAGGAAATATGGGCATTGTTCTTTTCATTATTGTATTTCTGCTTAATCCAGCCATCATAATCTCCTTCTATTCATCGTGACCCATAAGCGTCATGTTCACTGACGCTACAGTTGATCTGCCTATAATGTAGTCAGATGCTCCGCAAACGATTGGAGAAAAACTTAAACTTTCATTTGGAGCAATCTGGGTGCTTTCTAAAAGCTTCGTAGCATTCGCGAATGTAGCTGATGAGTCTCCGACTCCCAACTGCACAAACGCAGAAGATGAGCTTCGGTTTAGAATGTGGACGGTGTAAGTGCCTCCAGAGGAGCCAGCTTGTCCTATATTCGCTGTAGTGTTTGCGCTTAAATCAACGCCTGATATTTTGACTGCCATTATATTTGCCCCATAAAGAATGCTTTAGATGTTGAAATGGAAGAAGCAGTAGCCCAAGAGGTTACTCCGCTTCCATCAGTTGTTAAAACTTGTCCTGAATCACCGTCATTTGGGGGCAACGTAATGACAACATTACCAGCAAAATTAGCGTGTGCAGGAGCTTGTAACCTTACATAATGTGCATTAGAAGACTCACAAAAGAAATCAAGTTTTGATACTGTACCACTGTTTTTTAGCTCAATTTTTCCATTAGAAATAGCTACACCGTTTGATGCACCGCCTACAGTTACAGAAGTAACAATGTCTAATGCGTGTGCAAGTTTAGCACTTGTTACATTATCATCTAGTATCTTAGCTGTAGTAATTGCATCAGTAGCAATGTCTCCCCAAGACATTACTCCATTTCCGTCTGTTGTTAAAAACTGACCAGAATCGCCATCAGAAGATGGTAATGTTAGTGTAATATCTGCTGTAGATGCAGGACCTATAAGAGTTACTTTATTAGTTCCGTTATCTGAATCTTCAAAGAACTCAATAAATCCTGCCGAAGTTGCTCCGTTTTTTAACAATAAACCTGCGTTTACTGTAGGACTCGTAAATTCTGTTCCTGGTCCAGTACCTGTTTGTGCTAAAACATAAGCTTTAATAGACTGCTGTGAGGCCAATGAAGTTGCACTATTAGAGGCCATATTGTCTTCGTCAAGAAACGAAGTAATTCCATCTAGTATATTAAGTTCTGCTGTTGTAGACGTAACTCCATCTAGGATATTTAGTTCTGCCGTAGTAGCTGTAACACCGTCTAGGATATTTAGTTCTGCTGTAGTTGAAGTAACGCCATCAAGTATATTTAGTTCTGCTGCGGTAGCTGTTACTCCGTCTAGGATATTTAACTCTGCCGTAGTAGACGTTACTCCATCTAAAATATTGAGTTCTGCTGTGGTGGACGTTACTCCGTCAAGTATATTTAGTTCTGCTACGGTAGACGTAAGTGCAGTTGTTCCGTCATTAAGGGTTCCGTAAGTTAATGTACCAGTAAAAGTAGGTCCAGCAGAATCTGCTTTAGTTGCTATAGCTGTTGCTATATTATCAAACTCAGTCTCAAACTCCGTACCCTTAATAATTTTACCACTGTCACCAGACGGTAAACTATCTTTAGCTTCAAAGTCTGTTGTCTTTGTATAATTAGACATTAGCTAGATTACCTTAAAATAAAACAGAAACAAAGAGGGGCCAGTTAAGACCCCTCCGTGAGAGTTCGTTACTCAGCAATAGCGAGAACGAAACCAGCTTCAGGACGATACACCTGAACACCGTACAGACAGTCAGCCGTGTACAGAGTAGACAAGTATTCCTGTTTGTACTGGGTTTGAGAGCGTACTGACTGTTGCTCTGCAAGGACAATAGCGTCCCTGTGGAAGAGCATAGCAGCACGAGTGTCGATAGAAGACGCTGTGTTGTCACCTGCTGCTTCTATAGTAGCGCAGTTAGCAGATACATAAACATCAACACCGTACAAGTTACCAATAAGACCTGACTGAACAGCCTGACCTGTAACAAAGTCAGAAGACACATAACGGTCAATGCCCATAATCGTCTTACGAACAGAAGGAGGTATAACAAGAACACGTTCTTCCATGGGAACATTGTTGTCGTCCATTTTTTGAATCATGTCACGGAAAAAAGCGTCAGAAAAAACGTCAGCAGCAACCGCTGTGTCGTCTGTGTACTGAGTTGTTGTACCACCGTCGTTAAAGAAACAACCTGTGTGTTGATAGTCAGTAGGAGCTACTGAACCAGTGTGTACGATTGCACCACCGTTACCAAAGCCAGTACCTGCTGAGTGTAAGTCAGTATCGACTCTAACAGCAAGTGAGTACCCAGCGTCTTCAGTATAAAACTGACGTAAGCTACTGAGTGCTTGAACTTCAACAATGTCTTCAATTAACCTTGAGTATTCAAAGTGTCGATTAATGTCAATCGTGAGTTCGCTTTCGGTGTTAGCAATGATAGTTACTGCTGTATCGGCAGCTTTCGCATTTGCGTCACCACGAGTGGGCTTAGGAATATGTAGCTTGTCTCCTTTCTTGCCTGACATTGATAGTTTTTTGACAAGAGGAGCCATCTTTAGGTTTTTTTGATAAGCAGCGATAATCTCGTCGGACCATATTTCAGGTATAAAAGTTGCTGCTTCTGTTAGTGCCGTGTTTCCACCAGCACCAGGATAAGTAGCTGTAGCCATTGGGTAATCTCCAAATTAGTTATTTAACTCGACCCTCTGAATACGCTTTTAGAATTTCTTCTGATAAAGCTTGGTATCTGTCTGGGTCTGTTCTCATTAGTTTAATAATGTCGGCCCGACGATAAACTTTTCTACGAGTTGCTTCAGCACTACCCTGTGCGTTACCTGTATTAGCTGCCTTAATTTGCTGCCTTCTTGCTTGTTTTTCAACTTGTGCAGTCTGGTCTGCTACTGTCTTACGTTCTTTCCATAAAGAAAAAAGTTCGTCAGCAGCGTCAGCATTGTAATGTTGGTCAGCTTCTACAAACAACTGAGTCCTAATTTTAGAAGCTTTAATCCATTCTGCAAACTTATTATCTTTTAGGATGTTTTGCATGTCAGGATGTTTATTTTGAAGTACTGCTAGTGACGCTTGTTTTTTGTACTGCGTCGAGTACTCCTGTGCTTCTTTAATCTTAGGATGATTCTCAATAGCACGATTAACGGCTGCTTGAGGGTCCGTAAAATAATCTATATCGTCTTCAGGCTCAACGGTCTTTTGTTGAGGTGCTGGTTGTTCTGTTTGACTCGTAATGTAGTCATCTACAACCTTACGAAGCTCTCCTACTTCTGAAGACTGACGACCTAAAAGCTTTTCGGCTTCTTGGTGCATCTGTACGACTTGTTCCAAGCTTTTACCTTGGTACTTGTCTGGTAAAGTAGGTTCTTCTTGTGGAGGTTGCTCAACGCCTAAGTCTAAATCTAGTTGTTGAATCTCGTTTGCTTCGTTATCTAAAGTGTCTGTTGTTTCCTGATCTTCTTCAGGAGGCAGATCAACCATAGTTGCTCTTGACATAATTAAACTCCGTGATCTTAGTCATTATGGAGATTGTGGTTTTTTCCTACCTGCTTCTTCATGTTCTTTCAACCATTTTAGATGTCTACCAGGGAAGTCCCCACTAGACCCATCTAAAACAAAGAATGGGGCAGACAGCATTTTTGTAGCCGTAGCTCCACAACTGCACCTACTAGTTGCTTCACTACTCTTTACAAATTTTTCAAATATATGTCCTTCAGGACAACAAAAGTCATATACTTTAATCATCTTCTTTATTTTCCTCCGCTTGTTCTCTAGCTGCGTCTATAGTGCCTTGTATATTTATAATAGCAGTAAAAGCAGTAATTTGTCCTTTACGAAAGAAAAGTTCTTCTAAGTCTTTAATGTTTTGAACATTAGACAGTGTTTTGATGTTGTTGGAAAGTTCGTCTAAGAGTTGTTTGAAACCACCATGATTAAATAATTCATTATAGTTATTAAAGTAAGTTTCAAGCTCAGGCTTCATAGTTTTCCTTAGTTGGACTATAGTTATAGTTTAACATATTTTATAACAAAAGTCAAGCTTTTTTCTTTGTTTTTTTCCTTCTTCTACCAGACGCAGTAACAGCGTGTTTGATCTTTGCTTTACCTGTCTTACGTCTAGCAGAAGACTCTTTCTCAGCTTTTGTCATTTTCTTTACAACAGCTTTAGGACGACAAGAAGGGTACGGACGTTTTTTCTTTTCTTTACCAGAACGTCCACACTTTTTACCTGTCTTAACGTCTATCCACTCTTCAGCAAACCATTTCTTAAGCCCTGTCTTCTTAGACTTAGCTCTAGGCATAAGTCCCACCACGTTTTTTGTACGTCTTAGTCAACCATGCAGAAGCATAGGCAGAAGGCCACACGTCAAACTTACGCTTGGCTTCTGCTTTTACTCTTGAGTACAAAGCTTTGTTCTTAGGTGTTGGCCCTGTCTTTTTTGCTTTTGCCATTACCTGTATCCCATTCCTCTTGTGGCTTTTTTCTTCTTTGCTGGTTTCTTTTTCTTAGCGGTTGGACGCATTTTATTGGAGTTACTACCATAATTCATTGCTTTCTCCTTTGCTTTTGCAGATAGTTCACTTAAATGAAATAGTTTCACAGAAGTTTTCCCATGTGTTTTACCTGAGTGTACGTCACCGTTAGGCATTTTATGGGTAGCACCTGTATACAGCGTACCATCACGTTTGTAATGGTTAACACCTTTAGCCAAAGATCACCTCCTACCATTTTTTGCAAGACCAGTACCTTGCCGTGAGTTTACTGGGTGGGCTAGTGTCGCACTTATGTCTAGCCCTGAATGATTTACGTCGTTTGGGTTGGTCTTTTTTAATTCTCATGTTAGCGTCACCAAAACGTATAGTCTTAGTTTTGTCACCAACTTTAGCAACCACAACAAACTTTTTAGTCGGGTGTCCAGGTGTCCTTTTGGGTTTATTGTAACCACTAACACCAGCCCTTGCTAATTTAGGGTCTTTACTTCTAGGCATTATTTTTTCACACTCTGTTTAGGTTTAGGTTTGGTTAGGTCTAGGAGTTTCTGTTCCAACGCTTCTAAGCGCTTCCATTTGTCCTCGAAGTTCTTGTCTATTAGGTTGAGTAGTCTCTGTAGTTCGTTGTCCGTTAGCATTTTCTTTACCTTCTATTTCTCGTTTTTTAAGGAGAGTGTTTGCAACTTTCATACGTCGCTCAAACTCTTTGTCTTCTGCATCACCTTCTTTCAAGTTTCTAGTGATGGCGTTTATACGATCAATTTCTAGCTCCTGTGGTACTGCGTTAGCTTCTACGGCTAACTTAACTGCCCTAGCAGAAGACTCTTTAGCCTGTGCTGACAAAGCTGCTGTCTGAGACTGCTGGAACGCTAGTTGTGCTTGTTGTAGAGCCTGAGCCGCCTGTGCTTGTTCAGGACTAGGTTGTGCCGCTTGCTGCATTGCTGCTATTAGTTCTTCACGGTTAGACAAGTTCATATTGTCTACAATGGACTGTACGAGTGTACTGTACATAGGTGAGTCTTGTTTCATTGTCTGTAACAACTGTACAAGCTGTGTTACTTCGTACTCTCTGGCAATGATACCCAAAGTGCTACTAGCGTTAAACTTGTAGTCAGAAACAGGGTAGTTCTCAGGGTCAAACTGCATATAACGGTAGGCTGCTTTCTTGACAAAAGGTATCAGGAAAGACTGCTGAAAGTTAATTAGAGTTCGCTTGTGTCGTTTAATGATAGCACCTAACGACATAGAAATACCTGCTGCCGTTGCTTCACCGTTTACTGAACCAGCGATACCTGCTGAATCTACGGCTCCTGTTGCTTGTTGAACCATCTGTTGTAACGCAGCCGCTTGTGTAAACGTGATCTGATTGACTGATCCAAAGTTAAACGGCTGTAGGACCTCTCTAGGGTCACCGCTAGTCAGTATCATCTTACCTGGGCGTATCTCAGGTTTTGCTCCTCTAGGGAGTCTGGTTGCGTCTACTGCTAACATAGGATGTACTGTCAGGCTTAGAGCGTCAATCCTAGCTCGTAACTCTGTGTCCAAAGCTTTCTGAGAGTTGTAACCTTTTTCACACACGCCACGTCCCCAGAACCTACCAGGAACCACGTCCCAAGGAAAGGCCACTACAGGACGATCTTGCATCATGTAAGGGTTAGCTTCAGCTTTAAGTAACACACCACCGTTAGCAACGACTACAACAGCCTCTACGTACCTAGACTTTGTTTCTCCCTCTTCTTCTTGTACTAATTCTTCTTCTTCTTCATCTTCTAAAGCACTTTCTAAAAGCTCACGAGGAACTAAACCGTAGTACTTAGTTAGACGGACTTTGTAGTCTTGGTAGATAGTTAGGTCTTGGTCTGGTTCTAAGTCTGTGTCAGGTGCTGATGGCCCTACGAGAACGTCTTTGTAGACTCCTTGTTCTTGCAGTAGTTCTACTTGGTGTAGACTTACGAACTCGTCAACTGCTACACCCATAGCGTCTTCAACAGACGTAGCTACAGGGTCAATAAGAAAGTTCTGAGGCATGACAGGCTTAAGCTTTACTTTTACTCTGTCCCTCATACTAACCCCTACAGCCTGTAAGTCACCACCCATGATAGGTTGTGTTGCAGGAGCCATCTCTTTCATTTCTTCAATAACAATCTCACCAACACCAGTACCAAATACGGCAGCGTTAATCAAACATTCTGCAACTGCTTTACGAACTTTGCAGTCTTCAAAGTCTTCGGTAAGTTTGTTACGTAAGAACAACACGTCTTGTCTGTTAGTGTCTCCTAAGTTGTCTGATACGTCAAACCATTTACCACGTCCAAAGGTAGCTTCTTCTAGCTCTGCTACGTTAGACTCAACTGCTTGCTGTAGGGCAGGAGAAATAATCCTAGAGCGTTCTGAGGCTCTGTCACTGTCTGCTGGGTCCCAGATGCCTCTCCACAGCCTGTAGTACTCGTCAAACCTGTAGGAGTAGTTAGACTCGTAATGGTCACGCCAGTCTTCACATTTAGTTATAACCCAGTCCTCAATAGACTCTTCTGCCATTAAGGGGTCTGCTTCGTATAGTTCACTCATATTTAGTATCCTGCTACTACGTCTAGTATTTCGTGGTTGTCGATTTCGTAGTCATAGTCATACGCTACGTTTGCAAGTTGATCTATGTAGGCCACAGCGTCAACTAAGTCGTCGTGTGTTAGTGGGTCTGGAAACTGAAACAACTGGTCCAAGAACCTAGAGTTCCATTCTCCTTTGTTCAGTGTTACAAAACCGTTTTCAAAACGCCCCTGTAACGCCCACATTACCCTGTCAGTCTTTTTCTTGTTACCGTGGGTTAGTTCTTCGACTCTAAAGAACGTACCGTACCGCCTCTGTAGGTCCGTTAGAGGAGACATTACAGCTTGCTTTGCAATTCCTTTTTCGATTCCCAAGCTAACTGGTCTGTAGTCTCTAACTGCCTGAAATATTTTGGCTGCTGTCTCGTCAAGGCTCCATCTCCCATAAATAATGTTGTCAATAAACCAACCGTCGGTATTAACCTTGACAACAGCGATTGCCGTGTCGTCCAGTCTTGTGTTTTTTGTCCTTTTCTTGTTAACTTCCTCAAACCCTGCCAAGTCAACAGCAATATAGTAGTCTCCTCCTTCTGGTTCATCTTCAGAAAAGCGTACCCACTCTTCCTTGAACATTTCGGAGCCACGAGCTTCAAAGGAAGCCATGAACTCCTGACGAAACGCATAGCTGGACATAGATTTCTTGGCGATGTTTATTTCTTCAGGGTCTAACAACGGATTGTCGTATGAGGTAAAGTGCCAAGTTTTGTAGGTTTCGTCTTCTCCTAATTCTCCGTACTTGTATAATTCATAAAAATGATTACGTCCCATAGGTGTACCGATAAACATAGCACACCCTTTTTGGTCAGTTAAGGCAGGACGTAGTATCTGTTCAAACACGTCAGGCTTCATGTCTGCGTATTCGTCCAACACAAGAAACTTCAAGCTAACACCACGCATTGTCTCAGGTCTGTCTGCGCCTTTGAGACTTATTGTTGCGCCATTCACCAGTTTTATCTGTAGGTTGTTTATATGACTACCTGAGATTACTGGGTGTCCTAACTCTAACAAGGTCTGCCACATAATGTCCCTGGCTTGTCCTTGTGTTGGGGCTACGTAAAACACATGGCCTTTGTCGGCCTGTAAAGCATTCACAATTAACATCCAAGCAGCCAGCCTAGACTTGCCTGTACGTCTACCAGCAGCAACAATCTTAAACCTAGCGGTGTCTTCCCAGACCTCTTGTTGCCAAGGCAGTAGCTGTATGTTTAGTTCTGTAGCATTGGACAAAACTTAGTACAACCAGACTACAGGAGTAGTACCTCTTGTATCAAGGTGTACAAAAGTTTTAGCCACGCCAATACCAGAGAATCCTAGTTTCATTGCTTCTTGGACAATAGTGTACCTATCACCACCGTTAGTAATACTTATGTCAGCCGCTATGCCCTGAGCATGAGTACCAGGGACTTCTTTAGAGGCTTCTATTGGGTGTTTAGTTGGGTGTCTGTACCCTGAGTTTACTTTAAAAGGAAAAGCACAGACTTCTCTTAGCTCGTCAAGTTTAGCTAAGAAGTCAATTTCCATGTTGTTCTCGCCTGTCTCTTGGCAGTTAAATTCTTCTACAGAAAAAAACTTAAGGTCCCTACCCAACGACTTCTCCTTCTATGACTTCTGGATCATTCATGTCTACAGTCCCTACACCACTTATGTTAATCTGTATAGAGCTTCTGCCTCCGTCTTTTATCACTTCACGTTCAAAAGCACCCACAGGTAACACACGGTCCATCACTAGCTTCCATGCGGCAGCTTGGTTCTTATGGTCGTTGTCAAGGGCAGCGTCAAAGATAGTTTCTAAGACTTTCCTGGACTTTGGTGAGGCCAGCATACGAGCTTTGTAGTCGTTGATAATAGCAGCGTCACCCTTTGGTCTGCCTACTTTACCTTTGTTCCCTGGTTTTACAGCAGCAACTTCTGACTTCGGGGGTCTGCCACGACCTCTCTTTTTTATTTCTTGGGTCATAACATATTGT
>Ga0181406_1000935_pt1 | contig 10823 bp, 4 predicted proteins | sample 29SPOviralmetaG_FD_130135 | JGI IMG/M metagenome (GOLD analysis project Ga0181406, IMG submission 130135) | Marine viral communities from the oligotrophic San Pedro Time Series (SPOT) site, San Pedro Channel, CA, USA - 29 SPOT_SRF_2011-12-20 | ecosystem: Environmental > Aquatic > Marine > Strait... | reverse complement strand
TTGTTGCTTCGGGGATATATGTAAAGGATCTTTCTGGTGCATTACTTGCATCACCACCTAAATCGTGATATCCAAAGAAACCTGTCTTTTGGTTTCCAGAACCTGAACTTGTATTATAGCCGAATGCTACACCACGATCAGTGTTCGTATCAACATTTGCAGTAACAGTTAATTGTGTGGTTGTTGCAATACCACCAACTTGAACAGCATTATTAATTGTAACTAATGCTTCACCTAAATCATAAGTTGAAATTGTACTTCCAGATGCTATATTTGTTCCAGAAATACTATCACCCGTATTAATACCAGCAGTTGTATCAAGTTTTATTGTGCTGACACCAGCAAGTGCTGTCATCATAACAGTTCTTGTACTGGTTGTAACACCTAAGTTAATTATTGGATCATTAAGATTAACTGTGAATGAGTCAACTGTTGTAGTTGTACCATCGACTTGTAAGTCACCTTTAACAATAACTGTACCTTCATTACTTAAACCATCTGGATAAGGGTCAATATACAGAAGATTGCCATGTCCTTCTTTAGTTGAAATTATGTTAGATGAAATACCAACTCCACCTAATCTTGCATCTAAAGCAGTAAGTGTTCCTCCAGTTTGGAAAATATCACCTTGGAATGTTGATACACCTGTAACCTTTAAGTTACGGATAGTCATCTCATCAACAAATAAATCATCAGCAATATGTAAATCTCCACCTACAAATAAATCACTAGTAAAGGTACCAATACCTGTGAATGTTGAAACACCAGTAACACCTAAGTTTCCACCTATATTAACACTCTTCTCTATACCTACTCCACCTTCTACTGTAAGAGCACCTGTATCTTTTGTAGCAGAATCAGTCACATCTGCCATAACAATTGCTACACCGTTCTCATAGACCCAATCAGCACCTGTTACATTGATTCTATCATCACCATTCTCATCATATTCTATCTTTGCGTCTTTACTATCACCAAAGGTTAGAAATATATCATCTCCGATGACTACTTCTCCAGCTCCATTAGGTGTAAAGAAAATATCTCCGTCTGTGTTTGTTGATGAAAGTACGTTTGCATCTAATCTTAAATTATCTACATTCCATTGATCTACTTTACGATCAGAAGTAAGAATAGGAACAAATCCATTTGATGCAGTTGATGCGTTAGCACCACTCGCAACTGAACCTGCTGTATTAGTTAATAGGTCTGTAAAATATCTACCACCAACTACCTGTGGATTACCTGCATTATCACCAACAAATAATCTATCACCACTATTTCCTTGAGTACCACTTCCACTCAGTGTTACACCAACTTCACCAAAGTTTAAAGATGATGGTGCTGATGTACCAGTCGATCTTTTTACTCTTATAATACTTGCCACTAGAAGCTACCTCCGTTTATGTCCAAATTCTGTGTTGCACCTGGAGTTAACTCCAAAGTTCCAGTCCACTGTTGAGTAGTACTGTTGTATACTAAAACCATACCATTCTGTGGATTACTGGCACTCACATCACTTAGTTCACCAATAGTTCCTGCTGCATTTCCTGCTAGTGAGGATGTAACCTTAACAGCATTCTTTTGACCAACTCTTACTTTAATTTCTGCCATTACCTTGTAACTCCTTCTCTAACTAAAACAGCACCTTCTAAAACTCTTGTTACTTCACCAGATGTATCTGTAATAAGAACATCATACATGAATCTACCAGGTTTTAGACCTGCGGTTTGACTGGTTGTAAGACCAACCCTTATTTTTCCACCAGTTGCATTTATGATTTGTGTGGTAAAATCAGTTGCTGAACTAGCACCAGGATGCTTTCGCATCTGTGCAGTTGCTGAAAAACCAGTCAAATCTGTAGCAGAGTTTGTATCTGCACTCTCCAATGTGAAAATTTGAGAAAATGTAGTTCCAGTATTAACAGTTAGATTACTTACGTAAACTGCCATTTAAAAACAATATCAGGATTCTAGATATATTTATATTTCCAGTAACCCGTCTATTTGGATGCTATCTGTTTGAGAAGATATTTTATTTCTTCAATATCTTTTTTCATATTATCAATTTCTTCTTTTTGGGTCAATTTTAAATTTTTTGATCTTTTATACTGGGCAAATCCATGACTATCGGTGCTTACGATAGCCCCAGATTTCTCATCTCTATATAAGTCCTTATGACCTTCAACTGGTATCATTATGCTAATGCGATTGTGCGTAAATCTTTAAACACTGGTGATTTTGCTTCATTAGTACCACTCATAACAATTTTGATTTTATATCCAGTAAATTCTTCAAGATTATCAACACTAAATTGATATTCTTTAAATTCACCACTTAAACTTGGAGAAACAAAGGAATCTGGTTTACCACTGTTTTTGGAAGAGTCAATTACTTGATCACCGAAACCATCACCATCTGTATCAGTTAGATTATCAAAACCAGGAAATAAATTATATTTTAATTCAGTATCGGTTCCATCAGGTCTAATTAATTGATAAAGGACTCTAAAGTCAGCAGATGCATCTTTAACTGATGCAATCAAAACTTTTAATGAAGTAGCTGGATTTTTTAAATCAACTTGATTACTAATGTAGACTGAAGCATGAGGATCACCAGATGTTAAATTAGATCTACCATCTTTTACATAATCTAAAATTGGTTTATTTAATCTTGATCTTTGATAAATAATAACTCCATTTTGAATATCAATGACTGGTGATATATTCACACTATCAGTCGAAAGAGTTATACCCAATGTCACCGATCTATTTAAAGGTAGATTAGTTAATCTATTAGTTTCATTAATTTCTGAGCAAAGTAATCTTGGAGTTGTCAATTTATTTTCATTATCTAAATTTATACTCTCAAATCCTTGATCTATAAATGATACTTCGTTTCCTCCAGCACTTGTTCCAGAAACAGTTCTTACCTGAGTCGTTAAGTTAACATCATTATTTGGTATTAATGTTGCAAACTGAGGTATAATTGTATCAAACTGATAATTTTGTGATGCAAATATGTCATCACCACCGAGATTAGCCTCATCAGTGAAACTTACTTGTGTATCACCAGATGGTAGAGAACCTCTATCAATACTTAAATAATAATTATCAATATTTCTTAAATTATTAATTGCTACAGGCATTAATGCCATATCATGATCTGTATTAATTTTTCTTAAATCGAATCCATTTAATTCATATTTAAGTGAACGATCACCTGTATTGTGAGTTCTAGTAATTGTTCCATCAACACCTCTGGTACCAATTCCAAGTTGATTTGTACCAATGCTATTATAGTAAATTATTTCACTATTAACCTTAACATATCCTTGAGATGTGGATATACCAGCATATGTTGAAAATTCAGACGTACTGGCAACTGATATTACTTGATCATTAATTCCTAATGCATCAGTTAGTAAAACTGGAGTAGTATCTGGTTCTATGTCAGCAAGAGTTACAAAGTTATTATCAGCTTGCATACTATGATTAAAATGATTTACTTCAATTACATTTCCTTCATATTTACTATCATAAATTGCAGATGAAAGAATAGTAGTAGATGCTAATGATATTTGTGAACCACCATTTGTCACAACTAATGGTTGACCTGTAGTGAATTCTTCACCTTGTACATTTTTAAGATAAAGTGTGCTCTTACCACTGGTTGCTGTCACACTGATTAATGCATCTGAACCTTTAATTACATTACTTGTTGTAATTCCAAGAACATCACCAATAACATATCCTGCACCACCCGTATTAGATGTGATTGCAGCAGAGGATATTTTACCGTCAGAGTTAGTTCCTATTGTTGCAGTCAAACCACTTCCATTACCAGTAATATTATATAAAGGAACATTACTATATGTTTGACTTGCTACAAATCCTTTTCCTGCATTAGTTACTGCAAGTGTGGATATAGGACCACCAACATTTTCAATATAACCCTGTATTGCAGTAGAAGAAGTAGAATCACTTACTTGAACACCATTTGTAATATTACCGTCAGTGTCAGTTGTAGTAATAATACCAACTTTTAATTTTCTTGGTAATGTTTTTATTGAGTTTGGTAATAATCTTTCTATATTTCCAGATTTAGTTCCCATCTTAGAATTATAGAAGAATACAGTTCCTTCACTTTCAGTAAATTCTGCTTTATAAAGTTGGAATTTTAAATCTTCATATTGACTTGGACTCCATACACTTCCGTTTTGTGATTTAAATAAACTACCACCAATATACTGCTTTGTTACAATTACACTTTCAGCATCAGGTAAAGTTTGTGTATTAACTGTTCTTTCACCCATTCTAGAGATCCACACTTCATAACTTATCGATTGTGTTACTCCAAGAACTAATGCATATTCCTCATGAGGTTCTAAGTAAATTGGTGATGGGAAAGTTACTCTAGTAGCAGATTCACCATTAGTAGAAACACTAATATCATCAGGACTCACAACAGCACGAGCAAAATCTTGCACTAATTGTGTGGTTGGTGTTCCTAATTCAGTTGTACGTATTTCAACAGTCACATTTTCATTAGGATCTATTCTTGCAAAGAACAAGTCTACAGATGTTAAAAATGCACCGTTCTGATCAACTCTAAATGTTTGTGATAAAGGATCTACACCTTTAATATTTCTACCTGGATATGTTCCTAAAGGAGACTTACTTGGTCTTCCCTTTCCATAAGTACCTTTACCAAAACTACCATTTTTACCTGTTCCAGAATTTGCCTGAGACTTTTTCTGAGCTGACAGTTTCTTTCGATAAGCAGAAACAGTCATCTTCTGATATCCTTTATAACTAAATTTATTAGTTATAACATGCTTCTGACCACCACCAGAATATCTGTAGAAAACAGGAGGTGGAACTCTAACTGTAACAGTGGTTGATTTAATTGTGTTTATAGTTCCATTTGTAACGTAGGAGGTGTCACCAGAACTAATTAATACAGAACCAATATTAGGATCTTCATTTATTGGACTTGAAGATAAAGTAAATGTACTTGTTCCAGTTTTAAATCTTAAAGATGGTGCTGGATCAGAAAGAGGATTTTCAAAGAAGAATGTACCAAATAAATCACCATATGTATCAGATACTAATCTAACGTTTGTAACTGTTGCTTGAGCACCACTACTTTGTCCTAATAAAGTTACACCACCACTTGTTGGAATGTAACCATAATAACTTCCTTTAGCCTCATCAGCTAATGAATTAACATCTACATTTAAAACTGTAGATGATGCTGAATAAGATGTTCCTAAACTAGATGATGTATCAAAAGGGTTGGCATTAAAAGTTGTTGATGGTGAATTAATATCTCCCTTTTTATGATTTGGTTGTGTAATTCTAAAAATTGCAACTCTTTTACCATCTTTCAAAGCTTCTACATTTTCACCCTTGGTAAATATACCATTTACCATTGTCATTTCAATTAATTTTGGTAATAAATTAATTCCACTTGTTCTATCAAAGAAAGGATAGAATCTTGTTACTGGTCTAAGACCATCTGCATTGAAAGCAACGTTTCTTGAACGAACATGAGTATCGGGTGTTGAACTTACTTGTTTTTTCTCAACATATGTACGTGCTACTGAACCAGTAATAGTTTTTTTACCACCAGATATTTCAATATTTCTAACCCACGTATCATTTGATGGATCTAGAGCAATTGTTCCATAAAAACCTGTCAAGTTGAATGGATTTACATTTTCAACTCTTGACGCTAATTGATTTCCTAACCAAGATACTTCTTGATAATCTAATGTTATCAAATCACCAGTTTTCTTGATGTTTGAATCTAATAATGGTAAATTAGTAGAAAAATCAGCAGTATCTGAGTTTATTGATGGATCTAATGCTAATTCTGGTTTTATTGACCAAAAGTTAACAGGTGCAATTAAAAGATTATCCTCTGTATCTACAGAAACATTACAATCATTATCATCAGTATCGATAAGTTTTGTATTTTTAAAATCATCTACAAAAAATCCAGTTTTAAATCTTGATAAACCATCTGCATCTTGAATTTGTAATGTTTTTGTGTCAAGTTCTAATAGACTAAGTGAAGATGTAACTTCAAGATTTTCGATTCTATCTTCTAATTTACCAATATCTTTCATAGTAAATCTGACATTATCAACCATTTTTATTATGGCATCATCAGGATCATAAAGATATGGAGGCAATGATATTTCACCCAATTCCATTGCATTATTCAGTGCATCTGGTGCTTGTGGATTAATATTTGACTCACCCATTAAAACAGCAAGTATTCCTTGACCATCTAAGAAAATTTTATCTTTTCTTGGAAGATAAAAGTTATAACCAATTATTGAACTTTCGTTTGGAGTGACAATAGATGTTGGATTTGGATTTCCACTTGTGCTAAATTTACGATTAGAAAATGCAAAAGGAGATCCAGATCCACCAAATGATCCAACTCTTGGTCTAAAATCTATTGTATCTGATGCTCGTAAACCATTTTTTAAATGGGGTACATCTTTTCCAAATCTTTCTTCGGGATATGAAGCAACTGTATAAAAATCTCCTGTATCATTAGATGGAACGTCATATCTATCATAAATTATAAGAAGTTTTCTTGATGGTCCAGGAAAATTAACCTTTCTGACAATTCTCGAATAATCGTAAAACTCTTCTCTCTGACCTTTATCTAATTTAAATCTATTTGTAATATTTAAATTATTTCCTAAAGTTATACCTTGTAGGGTAGTTGATATATTTGATTCTTCAAAATCAATTACTTCACCTATTGAAAAACCATTAGAAGATAATACAGACACTTCAATTTCTGTTGCAGATGTCCTACCAATTATTTGTCCAACAGCACCAGTTTCTGCACCAATAATTTTCTCACCTAAAATAGATGTAGTGTCTAAAGATAATCCAGATGGGAAAGTAAATTTATCTAATGTTGGTGAACTTGCATTGAGAGATTCATAAACACCAATTATTTTAACAGCATCTGGAACATTTAGAGATATTTCTCTATCCTCAACACGTAAACCATAATCATCAACTTGATCCATGCCTGTTAAAGCAGTATTAATTCCAATAGCAGTTTTTTCAACACTTATTCTTTGACTTCGTATATAATTTTTTTGTTTACTCTTTAAAGATTCTTTTTTAAGAGTTGAACTTACAACAACATTAGATTCACTTGTTTCTAATCCATTAATAGTAACTGTTTGACCATCAGAACTTAAAACAAATTGATCAGAAGTTAAATCTTCAATTGTTCCATTACTATAATGAACTGAATATCTTTCCTCATCAAAAGTTTCATAAAAAGCACTTGATATACCACTAGCAGATAGATCAAAAGTTAAAACACCAGAACCATCAGTGCTTTCACCAGTAATATTTTTCCCAACTAATAATGTAGCAGTTGATAAATCAATATCTGAAACATTTTTATTATCTATTTCTGCATATAATCCTCTACTATCTTCTAAATTAATGTTTGGTACACCAAAAGCAAAAGTAGTGCTTATTTTTGTAGTATTTAAAGCTCCATTACATATACCTGTTACACTAGGAACTGCAGAAAGAGTAACACTTAATCCATCTGCTGATACTGTTTCTATACGATTAAATCTTTCAACTGTCTCTCCTGATGGAGTATATTTTAATATAGTTCCAGTGCTAACCCCTACAAAATTATATGCTCCATTTGTAGTTGCACCTGCACCAGTAATAGTAATTTGATCAGCATTACTAAAATTAGGTGATATAACTCTTTGAAGAACTGTATCTGCAACAAAATCAGCAGCATATCCAGATAATGCAGAAGCATCCTGATAAACTGATTTTATATCTTGTATACCAAAAGTATTGACAGTTTTTATTGATCTAACAAATGATGTATCCTCATTAATAATAACCTGTTCACCTGCCATAAATTGACCTGTGACTTCACTTAGATAAATGCAACCATATCCACCTGAGACTATTGATACAAATCCTGTAGCACCACTACTTACTCCTCTAACAAAAGATGTAAGTGGTACTTCAGAGTTACTAACATTTTGATTTAATTCTACTTTTGTAAATACCTGAACATCAAATAAATGTAAATCCCACTCAGTTGTATCACCTGTATATGATGCATCTGAAACTGCAAATGAATATATTCTTGCTTCACCTATTTTATCACCAGTACCTGCGGTATTTGAATTAGTTCTTTTATTATAGAGTTCTACAAATTTAGTATCATCATTAATGTTTGGAGCTGGTACACCAAATACATTATTAACTTTAAAAACAGTTCCCATCTGATATGGAACTAAAGCTGAATCAACTATCTGTTTATCTCTTGGTTTTACTACATCTATAGTTTTTGAAGAATCTAGTGAAACATCATAACCTTTAACATATGCCTTTCCAGAAGATACTTTAACACACATCAAGTCATCACTTGGTACATTACCACTATCGGTTATTTCATTAGATCTATAAACTCCATCACCAGATATACCATCATTTAAACAATCTAATACATCTATTCCAAATTTATTTAATGTATAATTTCCTGATTCTTCAAAAGTTCTTTTTGCAAAATAATCTCTGATTAAATTATATTGAGTATCTTCATTTAAGACTTTTATTTCACCAAAATCAATTCTTAATAATTCTATAAAATTAGTATCATCATAATCTGTTAGTGCTTTTTTAGCAAGAGTTGTTTTTATTCTTAATCTATCTGCACCTGGTGCTGCATAATTAGAAAATCCCCTTGCATTATCATATAGAGAATCTTCATCCTTTGCGGTAATTAATTGTTCATCAATATTTAAACCAACTCTGTAAGAAGGCATATTATCATAAGGATCTAAAACTATTTTATCTGTAGGAACTTGAACAAATTGTCCTCTGATAAAGTAAACACCAGCAGATAATGCAACAGCACTTCCTGTTGCAGATGCAGGATTTTCAAATAATGTTAAAACTGTTTCTCCAGCATTTACAGCAGTATTTCCATAAGTAAAAGTTTCTTCCACAATAAGATTTTCTGTATCAAATAATCCACTATCTACGTTATCTGGTCCAGACTGTAAATATTTAATATAAAGTGTTAAATCAGTTACATCTGGATTATCTTCTGGATATTGATAATTATCAATTGTTACAACTGCTCCTGATGTTTCTCCTCTTAACCTTAAACCAACTAACTGATCAATGTATAATGACACTGGTATACCTAAATGATCATCAAAAACTCTAAGAGAATAATAATTACTGTCATATGCAATATTACCAGGTATTATCATTGAACCATCTTTGAACATATGAGATCCAAAAGATTCAATTTGATCTTGAAGAATAGATTGTAAAGTACTTAATTCTCTTGCCTGAACAGGAAAACCAGGTTTAAATAAAACTTTGTAAAATTGATCGTTAGGATCAAAATCATCATAGTAAGGACTTATATTTAAATTCGTTTTTTGTGCCATTTCTTAAAATTCCAAGATGATTTTAATGTCTTCTTTTTGTCTAGAGTTTCTAGTGATTAAAGGTCTATTATCTAAGTAAATTACTTCACCTGACCCTTTATTTATCTCAGGACTTGCAATGCCTGATTCAAAGTTAACTCCTAATGAAATAACCTTGTTTCCAGAAGGATTTGTACTAATACCAGAGAAGTTTGTGTCAACTGATGCTGAAAATCCACTTGTAGGAGCAGAAATTTTATCAGCACTAGATATAAAATCTAATACCTTTGAGTTAGTTGTAACACCAACATAATCAGTTTGATCTCCAGTTGTTTGATTGAAAAATAATGATCTATCCTGATAGTATTTAACAACGTTAGTATCAGTATCATAAGAAACAATATAACCTAATGCTGTTCCACCAGTTACAGATTGTTCAAGTTTTTCACCTATTACGGGTGTTCCTGTTGGTGAAATAACCTTTATAGCATTTACTGAAGAAAATTGATTGGCAGTAAATGTAGATGTAGAACCAATAGATGTTGGATTTTTAATAATACTAATTTGTGAAAATTTTGTATCAGTTGGGAAATCTTTTGTGGAATCATCAAATCTAGCATAAACTAAAAGTTTATCAGTTCCTAATTCTTTATATAAATCAAATCCATGTCCTCTTGATGGAGGAATGATTGGAATTAATTTTGCTCTTGTGGATGGTGTTCCCAAAGTTCCCAAATCCACCATTCCATAAGTATATCCCTGACCACCAGAAGAAACACTTGTTTTAGTAATTTTTCCTTCACTATCAGTATCAATAACAACTTTGGCACCAGTGCCATCACCTATAATATCTAATTCTTTACCAGTTTGATTTTGAGTGTAACCAAATCCTTGCTGATCGATATAAACCTTTTTAATTTGGTTATTATTTACAGTTGAATCACCATTTTCACGAACCGATTGTATTTGAGTGGTTGTTGAAGTTGGCCAATCACCAGGAACAGAGATGTATTCGGTTGAGTCAAATTTGATTATATCGCTTGGTGGAACCGTGAATAAGTATTTCCAAATATACCCATCTCCACTCTCACCTGCTCTTGTTGGTTCTAAATCTGTGAATAAAGGTTCATCTTGTGATGCGTTCCCAGTTGTACTAATTCCTGAAGAACCATTATCGATACAAACATAAACATCGAAGTTTTTATTCATTACATAATAACTAGAATCATATAGTCTTGATGAACTTGTTACTGGAGAAGGATTACTAATACTATAATCGTGACGGAACATTTCATATCGTGTTCCTTGTGTCCAGTTTCTTCTTGTTATTAATCTTCTTATATTATCTGATGTTACTTTCTTAC
>Ga0181406_1000931_pt1 | contig 10873 bp, 16 predicted proteins | sample 29SPOviralmetaG_FD_130135 | JGI IMG/M metagenome (GOLD analysis project Ga0181406, IMG submission 130135) | Marine viral communities from the oligotrophic San Pedro Time Series (SPOT) site, San Pedro Channel, CA, USA - 29 SPOT_SRF_2011-12-20 | ecosystem: Environmental > Aquatic > Marine > Strait... | reverse complement strand
TAAACCACTACGCTAGCGTTCTAAAGAGGACACTATAGATGAACAGAAGCTTCATCAAATTAATAATAACCAAAGAACCAGGAGGGTTCAGATGCAAAAAGCACAAACATATACTTCTCCTTTTGGTAAAGCCATATATCCACATTTGACAAAATGTGATGTGAGGTTCAAACCAGAAGGTGAGTACAAAGTAGACTTAAGTCTTAAGGATACTCAAGCTCAAGAGTTGATAAAAATTATAAAACAATATCAAATCAAAGCTGTCAATGAGGCTAAAGAAAAATCAAACAAACAAACTATAAAGGAACATAACCCACCTTATAAAAAAGATGAGGAAGGTAATGTTATCTTTAAGTTTAAAATGAAAGCCAGTGGTACCAATGGTAAAACTGGAGACACTTTTAAACAAAGGCCAGCATTATTCGATAACGAATTGAAACCTATTAGTTCAGATGTAAATATCTGGGGAGGTTCAATACTTCGTGTAAGCTATCAACCATTTCCTTGGTACACTCCAGCACTTGGTGCAGGTGTATCGTTAAGACTTAAATCAGTTCAAGTAAAAGATTTAGTTGAGGGTGGTGGACAAACTGCTGAAGCAAATGGCTTTGATAAAGTCACTGGCGACAGCTCAAGCAAAAATGGGTCGGAGAATGAGGAAGTTCAAACAGAAGTTTCCAACGCAACCGACTTCTAAATTCAAATCAAAGCTTGAGGAGGATTTTAATAATTATTTAGTCAAACAGAATATTAAGTTTGGTTATGAAGATTATAAAGTTTCCTACCTCAAGCCTGAAAAATTATCTAAATATACGCCAGACTTTAATTGTCCAGCATTAGATAATTTAAAAATAATATTTGAAACAAAAGGTCAGTTCCTAACTTCGGATAGGAAGAAACATTTATTCATTAAATCACAACATCCTCATTTAGATATTCGATTTGTATTCTCAAATTCTAAAACAAAAATAGGAAAAAAATCAAAAACAACTTATGCAAAATGGTGTGAGCTTAAAGGCTTTAAATACCATTGTGTTTATTCAACCAAGAAACTTTTACCAGATAACTGGGTTAAGGAAATTCAACAACAACAGAAAAAATTATGAGCAGAAAATCAACAGACTATTTTATAATACATTGTACAGCTACTAAACCATCTATGGACATTGGCTTCGAAGAAGTAAATCGTTGGCATAGAGAACGAGGATTTTTAAGCTGTGGCTACCATTTTATTATTAGAAGAAATGGTGTCATTGAAGATGGCAGAACTACAGATGCAGTCGGAGCTCATTGTCGTGGGAAAAATCATAACAGTATAGGTATCGCTATGGTTGGTGGTGTCACTCAAGATGACCACACTAAAGCAGAAGATAATTTTGAAGGAGCTCAATGGAATAGTTTAAAAACATTATGTGATGAACTACATGAGAAATATCCAGAGGCAGTTGTAAAAGGTCACTATCATTTTTCTGATAAATTCTGTCCTTCATTTGATGTAGATGATTGGGCTAAAACAGATTTACTTTGGGTAGAAGGAGACTTGTTGCCTGGTGATGAAGGTTATGAAGAGCCAGGAGAATAATTCAGAATTTGTAAAACACGAACCTTGTCCACAATGTCAATCAAGAAATAACCTAGCAAGGTATTCAGATGGTCATGGCTGGTGTTTTGGATGTGGCTATAGAGAGCCAGCAAGTGGAGAAACAAATGAATTTAATAATATAAAAATAAAAACAGATATGATTACAGGTCAAGTGGAGGCGTTATCAAAAAGACAAATTGATTTTGATACTTGCAAATTTTTTAATTATCAAACTGGAACTTACAATGGTCAGCCAGTTCAGATAGCTCCTTATTATAATTCTAATTACCAAGTTGTTGCTCAACACATTCGATTTCCTAATAAAGATTTTATTTGGTTAGGAGATATGAATGAAGTTGGATTATTTGGACAGCACAAATGGAAGGGAAATCAAAAAATGATTACCATAACTGAAGGTGAAGTGGATGCTATGTCAGTATCTAAAGTTCAAGGAAACAAATGGCCAGTAGTGTCAGTACCTTCAGGAGCAAAGTCTGCAAAAAAATATATTAAAAAGAATTTAGAATATTTAGAAAGTTTTGAAAAAGTAGTTTTAATGTTCGATAATGATGAAGCTGGTAATACTGCTTCAATCGAATGTGCACAATTGTTTACTCCAAAAAAAGCTCTTGTCTCTAAATTACCTCTGAAGGATGCTAACGATATGTTGGTATCTGGAAGAGGTAAGGATATTATAAATCATATATGGAACGCAAGACCATATACACCTGAAGGCATTATTGCTGGAGCTGATACTTGGGATTTAGTTATGCAAGATGACAGCAAAGAATGTACTCCATATCTTTGGGAGGGTCTTAACAATAAAACAAAAGGTATTCGTAAGGGTGAAATAGTTTTATTTACAGCAGGTAGTGGAACAGGAAAGAGCCAGGTCTGTAGAGAAATTGCATTTGATTTAATTACTAAAGGTAAGAATGTAGGCTACATAGCTTTAGAAGAAAGTGTAGCTAGAACTGTAAGAGGTTTAATCTCTATAGATTTAAACTCTAAAATTCACGAAGAAGAAATTAGAAGAGATTTTTCAGAGGAAACATTAAAGAAGTCTTGGGATAAAATTCAAGGCAATACATATTTCCACAAACATTTTGGGTCTACAGATAGTGAGAACCTAATGTCTAAAATAAGATTTTTAGTCAGAGGATGTGATTGTGATTATGTAGTATTAGACCATATCAATATGGTTGTCTCTGGTATTGAAGGCGATGAGAGGAAGTTAATTGATTATACGATGACCAGGCTACGAAGTTTAGTAGAAGAATTAAATTTTGGATTAATACTGGTATGCCACATGAAACGATTACCAGACAAAACTGGACATGAAGAAGGAGCCATAACATCTTTAAGTCATCTTAAAGGCAGTCATGGACTAGGCCAGCTTACAGATATTTGTTGTGGATTAGAGAGGTCACAGCAGAACGAAGAGACTAAAGATATTCTAACAATCAGAGTTCTAAAAAATAGATACAATGGAGATACAGGTGTCGCTTGCTCACTTCATTACGACAGGGAAACTGGGAGATTGTCTGAAGGCGATTTTTCTAATGTCCAAGAATAAAGAAAAACAAATAGATGATGTACTTCGTGAATATATAGAACAATGCGATGAGTTTGAAAACTTGGATGATGATGATAAAATTTTTATTTATTCATCATTAAAAAAGATTTTAAAATTATTACACTTGGTAATTAAATATCCAAATGTAAATCCAATTTTATTTGTTCACACACCGAAGACTAAAGATATTATTGAAGAAGCATTTTATCATGTTGCTCCTGTAATACCCACAATCTTAAACATAAAAATAATTGTAATGCACTAACTATGAAACTTATATTTGATATAGAAACCAATGGCTTCCTTGAGGAATGCTCTGTAGTACATTCAATAGTAATCAAAGACATAGAGACAAACCAAGTCTTTTCATATTATGGAGATAAAATTGGTAGAGGTCTTATGTTATTAAATGGTGCTAGCTTATTAGTTGGCCATAATATTTTAAAATTTGATTTAGCAGTTCTTAAAAAATTGTACCCAAGACAGTATGATATTAAAGCTGAAATATTGGATACGCTATTAGTAAGCAGACTTATATGGACTAACCAAAAAGAATTAGATTTCCAGAAAAAGGAACTTCCTCTAAATTTAGCAGGAAGACATTCTTTGGAAAGCTGGGGGTATAGACTTGGATTACGAAAAGGAGAGTTTGCTAAAACAAATGACTTCACTGAATGGTCTGAAGAAATGCAAAAGTATTGTGAACAAGATGTAGAAGTCACTCACGAACTTTATAACTTAATACAAAAACAAAACTATTCGCCTGAAGCAATTAGGCTAGAACACGACTTTGCCAGATGTATTCATCTGCAAGAAGCACATGGATTTTATTTCGATGTGGCTTCTGCAAAGAAGCTGTATGCCTCACTTGCAAACAGAAGGTTGGAGCTTGAGAAATCTCTAGTTTCAACCTTCCCTAATTGGAAGCAATATATTGGAACCTTTATTCCTAAAAGAGATAACAAAACTTTAGGATATAAAAAAGGTGTTCCAGTTAAGAAGTATAAAGAAATGACTTTCAATCCTAATAGCAGAGACCACATTAGTAATAGGTTAATGAATAAAGGATGGAAGCCAAATGATTTTACACCAGATGGAAAACCTAAAGTAGATGAAAGTGTTTTATCTAAATTAGATTATCCTGAAGCTAAACTATTAGCTGAACATTTTCTGGTACAAAAACGAATAGCACAACTAGCCGAAGGTAATAATGCCTGGCTAAAATTACAAAAGGATGGAAAAATTTATGGAGGCGTTATCACGAATGGTGCGAACACTGGAAGGTGCACTCATCAAAGACCGAATGTGGCTCAAACACCTTCAGTGGGTGTTCCTTATGGCAAAGAATGTAGGTCTTTATTTACTGTGCCTAATGGTTTTCAGCTTATTGGTTGTGACGCTAGTGGTCTTGAACTTCGTTGTCTTGCTCATTATATCGGTGCATTCGATGAGGGAAGTTTTACGAAGCAATTACTCGATGGGGATATTCACACCTACAATCAAAAACAGATTGGCTTACCAACGAGAGACTTGGCGAAGAGGTGCATCTATGGTGTCATCTATGGCATCGGAGATACAAGGCTTGGTTCAGTTGTTGGCAAAAGCTCTCAAGAAGGGAAACGAATAAAAGCTAAATTGTTTGAAGGTTTACCTGCATTAAAAAGATTAAGAGATAATGTAATTGTCAAGACTAGAAATCAAAAATATTTATTAGGTTTAGATAAAAGAAAATTAATTCCAAGGTCTGAACATTCAAGTTTAAATTTATTAATTCAAAGCTGTGGTGCATTAATTATAAAAATGGCCACTGTTATTTTACACAAAAAATTAAAGGAAAAAGATTATGATAAAGATACCTGTACTATGGTTGCTCATGTTCATGATGAGCTACAACTTCAGTGTAAGTCTGCTTATGCAACTGAAGTAGGAGAACTTGCAGTTCAATCAATTAAAGATGCAGGTACACATTTTAATTTAAGGTGTCCTTTAGATGCTCAATATAAAATAGGAAATAACTGGGCTACCACTCATTAAGTTGTTGGTGCCCTCAGACAGACTCGAACTGTCACTCCCAAAAGGGCAAGGATTTTCGTACCACTATAGCTTTCGCTACACTTTCGTTTTGTGGTCTGGACTATACCTTAAGCAGTTAAGCTTCCTAGTGTCTAGTCTCTACACCTCACATTCCTCAAAATGTTTTGGCTCGGTATTAGCATTTAAAAGCTTTCACCGAATTTACCAGGTTCTACTTCCGAGCTTTCGCTTGGAGCACTCAAATTAATATTTAAGTCCTTTGTGTCTACCAATTTCACCATGAGGGCATTCAACAACAAAGAGGTTTTACAAAATATAATCATGTTTAACAACAATAAAGATTTCGATTTTGACCTAGCTAGAGGAGTTCACTCCGAAAAGTCTATAGGTAAAATACTAGGATTAGATAAGGATAAATTCGAAGTTAAATCAGAGTTTGGTTTCTGGCAGAAGTCAGGAAACCTTTGTATTGAGCTAGCATTTAAAGGAAATCCTAGTGGATTAAGAAGCACTAAAGCCAAGTGGTGGATACACAGATTTATGCTGAATAAAGAAGTGTGCATTGGTCAATGGATTACAGAAGTAAAAGTTCTCAAACAGATAGTTAGAAAATTTATTAAAGATAACAAAAATCGTAAATCACAAATAATCAGAATGCTTGGAGATAACTACCAATCAAGGTGTGTCTTAATTCCAATGTCAGAATTTGTAAACCTTTGGAGAGAAATTGAAATCAAAAATAAAAATTCACAAACTAACTAAAAAGATATTTCCATATAGTTTTTATTTAGCTCACTGGATTGATTGTAATTCAACCTGCTCCTGGGAAAGTTTGAAATCAATAAAAAATTTCAAGCCAACAATTTGTATTTCTACAGGCTGGCTTGTCTCAACAAATAATAATTCACATACATTCGTTAGTGATGTGAATTTTGATGAAGATGGAACGATAGGTGATTGTGGAAACACAACAACAATACCAACAGTAAATATAATTAAGCTAACAAAGATTAGGATGCAATAATGATACAAAAAATAGATAGTAAAAAAAGAACACTTATAGTTGATGGCTCTATATTAATTTATAGAATTGCTTCAGCATTAGAAGAAGCAACACAATGGGAAGATGATGTATGGACACTCCATGCTGATTTAAAACTAGGTAAAAAAGTTTTAGATACTGCATTAAGAAATTATCAGGATAAGTTAAATTGTAATAAAACAATTATAGCTCAAGACCATATTAATAATTTTAGATTAGATTTCTTTCCTGCTTATAAATCTCATAGAAAAAAAGTTAGAAAACCAATTATTGTAAAACCATTAAAAGAATACCTAGCTAAAAATTATGAAACATTAACTTTACCAAATTTAGAAGGTGATGATGTTTGTGGAATATATGCAACTAGACCAGAGAATGTGGGTAAGGTTGTTGTATTATCAGGTGACAAAGACTTAAGAACAATTCCTGGAATACATCATTTTGTACACGATGAAAGCACAGAAGTAGTTGATGAAAAAACTGCTAATTATAATTTTATGTATCAAACACTTGTAGGTGATTTGACCGATAATTTTGGAGGATGTCCAAAAATCGGAGGAGTTAAAGCTTCAAGAATATTAGCAAATAAAAAAGACTTACCTGAAATGTGGGAAGCTGTTCTTGCTGAATATAAAAGACAAGAACTAGATGAAAAATATGCACTTACTCAAGCTAGATTAGCTAGAATATTAAGAGCCTCTGATTGGGATAATAAGAAAAAGAAACCAATACTATGGAGCCCAAATGCCTAATAAAGATATGTTTGATGTTCTTAAGTATCAAGAAGGTGGAGACCATTATAAAAAATTAAAGGTTCAACCAGCTTATTTCATAAACGAAAACAGACTTCCTTTTGCTGAAGGTAATGCAATTAAATATATTTGCAGACATCAATACAAAGGCAAAGAAGAAGACATTAACAAAGCAATTCATTATCTAAAAATGATTTTAGATAGGGATTATTCATAACCAATAATAGGACACTTTAGATATATGAACGACAAAAACTTAAAAGTAGCTGGTTTAACAAAAGAATTACTAGCTGATTTAGACAAAATGTTTCCTGAAAGAACTCCAGAGATAAACATGGAAATGAAGGAAATATACTTTCGTATAGGTCAAAGAAGCGTAGTGCGTTTCTTACATCAACAAAAACAAGAACAAGAAAATAACATTATGGAGAAGAGTTAATATGTGCGTATCAGTAAAAGCTCCCAGTCCTCCACCAATGCCAGAACCAGCTCCGATGGCTCCACCTCCAGTGACACAAAATACACAAGGAAGTGCAAGACCAGCAGGATATTCTGAAAGTCAAGGCATGAGTAAGAACAAGGCGAGTTCTTACGATAGGAAGAGAACAGGTGCATCTAAATTACGAATACCAGTAATTGGTGGTCTATAATAAATGGCAAACATTTACACTGGTACTAGCAATAGTACACAAGGAATAGAGAGTAGATATAATTCAAAAGCACAAGCAAGAGAAGTTTATCTTGATAGAGCAAGAGATTGTTCTGAATTAACTATACCTACACTTATACCACGAGACAGCTCAACAAGTTCTGAAGAGTTTGCGACTACCTATCAAGGTATCGGAGCAAGAGGAGTAAATAATCTAGCCTCTAAATTATTATTATCATTATTGCCTCCAAATGCTCCATTCTTTAGATTAGCTATTGATAACTTTGCAGTTAGAGAAATAGAAGAAGATGAAAATTTAAAAACACAAATAGACAGTGGATTAGTTCAAATAGAAAAAGCTGTTATGGATGACATTGAAATGTCTAATGACAGAGTTGTTGTCTTTGAAGCTTTAAAACATCTTATTGTTGCAGGCAATGCTTTACTATTTGTAGATAAAGAAGGCTTAAGAGTTTTTCCATTATCACAATATGTAATTGAAAGAGACCCAATGGGTAATGTTTTAGAAATCATTACTAAAGAAAGTATTCATTATAATGCTCTACCTGATTATGTAAGAGAACAAATTCTCAAACAACAAGGTGATAATAAAGAAGATGCTATTTGTGATTTATATACTTGTGTAAAAAGAGAAACAGACCATTTCATGGTTCACCAGGAAGTAAAAGGTATTCAGATTAAAGAGAGTTATGGTAAATACAAATTAGACCAGTCTCCATACATACCTTTAAGAATGGTAAGAATTTCAGCAGAAAATTATGGTCGTAGTTATGTTGAGGAGTACCAAGGAGACTTGGTGAGCTTGGAAGGATTAACTAAAGCAATTGTAGAAGGTTCATCTGCTTCAGCAAAAACATTATTTATGGTAGCTCCTAATGGAACTACTAGAGCAAAAGCATTAGCAGAAAGTGAAAATGGTGCAATTATTGAAGGTTCAGCTAATGATGTATCAGTATTACAAGTTGGTAAGTTTGCAGACTTCAGAGTAGCTCAACAAAGTATGGTCAATATTGAACAGAGATTGTCTTATGCTTTTTTATTAAATGCTTCAGTTATCAGAGACAGTGAAAGAACAACTGCTGAAGAAGTAAGAATGACAGCCCAGGAACTACAAGATAGTCTTGGTGGTATCTATGGTGTGTTATCACAAGAATTTCAATTACCTCTAGTTAGAAGAAAACTAGCTTTATTAAGTAAAACTAAAAAATTACCACAACTACCAAAAGGAATTGTATTTCCAAAAGTTATTACTGGAATTGAAGCTTTAGGAAGAACAACAGATAGAAATAAATTAATTCAATTTTTACAAACATTGGCTGGCACTTTAGGTGCTGAAAGTATTGCAAAGTTTGTAAATGTCACTGAAGCAATAAAAAGATTAGCTACAGCAGATGGCATTGAAACAAAAGGTCTAATTAGAAGTGAAGAAGATTTACAAGCTGAACAACAAGCTCAACAACAGTCAATGATGGATGAGCAACAACAGTCAGCTATGTTAAGAGCAGGTGAAAAAATTGCAGGGAACATACCACCAAAAACATTAGGTGAAACAATCGTAAACCAATCATAGGAGAATTAAATGGTCGATAAAGTAGAAATAACTCAAGATGAAAATAATCCATCTATTGAGGAGCAATCAAAACAACAAGAAATAAACTCACAACCAGAAGCTTCGACACAGGAGACTTCTAGTGAGGAAAGACCTTCATGGCTTCCAGAAAAATTTGCTAACGCAGAAGAACTGGCTAAAGCTTATGGAGCATTAGAAACTAAATTTTCTCAAAAAGCAGAAGATAAAACTTATGAGAATGAAAAATTAGATACTAAAATACCTGCACCTAAAGAAGGTGAAGAAACTCAAGCAGGTAAGTTAGATAAATTTTATAATGAATTTGCTGAAGAAGGTAAACTTACTGAAACAAGTTATGGTGAATTAGCTAAACTTGGTTTGGATAAACAAGTTGTTGATGCCTATATAGAAGGCCAAACAGCTTTAGCAGACCAAAAGAACAATTCAATTATGTCTACTGTTGGAGGTAAAGAACAGTATACAGAAATGGTTAATTGGGCTTCAAAGAATATGTCTACAGAAGAAATAACTGCTTTTAATAATACTATTGAAAGTGGAAGTTTAGAACAAGCACAGTTAGCAATAGCTGGTGTTCAAGCTAAATATTCTAATAACAATTCAGAACCAAATTTATTTTCTGGAACTAAAGCAGATAGTAATGTGGGATACAGGTCAGTTGGTGAAATGTTAGCTGATATAAATGACCCAAGATACACTACAGACAGTGCTTATAGAGCAGATGTAGAAAACAAAGTTAAACACTCAAACACAATATAAATAACACCTATTAAGGTGGGAAGGAGAAATATGTCATTATATAAAAATATTAATGCGAGGAAACGTGCTGGTACATCGAGACCGAAAAGTAAAAGCACAATATCAGCTAAATCATATAAAAATATGAAAGCTGGATTTCCTAAAAAGAAAAAGAAGTAATATGTTAAATTTTATTTTGCCTTTAATGAAAAATCCACTCACTCGGATTATCGCTGATAAAACTGTTTCAGCAATAAACCATTCGATTGAAAAGAAGAAAGTCATTAGGGCAAAAGAAATTGAAGCAGAACAAAATGTAAGTATTGAACAAATTAAAAGTTCTAATAACAGTATTAAGGATGAAGTATTAACTATTAAAATAACTTTAATTTTTATTGCTTTATTTATTCCATACACACAGCCATGGATGGAAAAAGGATTTGAAATACTAAAAAACGCACCAGAAGAATTTTGGTGGGCTGTTCTAATTGTCTACTCTGGAAGTTTCGGTTTATCCACTGTTAGCAAAATTAGAGGAAAGAAATAACTCACACACTCTTCTTCAAGAGGAGTGAGCCTTCACAAAGATAAAAATTGCCTCCAAGATTTACTTGCGAGTAAATCAAAAGAGATAACTCTTTGAAGTATGTGCAAGGAACTAAAAACAAACCAATCATAATTTAAAGGAGAATAATTATGTCAAACGCAACAGTGTCCAGACTTGGACAAGTAAATGGTGCAAATGATGCCAATGCTCTTTTCTTAAAAGTATGGTCTGGTGAAGTTTTAGCTACTTTCATGAGAGAAAACAAAATGCTTGGTATGACCCAAGTAAGAAGTATCTCTTCTGGTAAGTCAGCACAGTTCCCAGTAATTGGAACAACTTCAGTT
>Ga0181406_1000927_pt1 | contig 10919 bp, 7 predicted proteins | sample 29SPOviralmetaG_FD_130135 | JGI IMG/M metagenome (GOLD analysis project Ga0181406, IMG submission 130135) | Marine viral communities from the oligotrophic San Pedro Time Series (SPOT) site, San Pedro Channel, CA, USA - 29 SPOT_SRF_2011-12-20 | ecosystem: Environmental > Aquatic > Marine > Strait... | reverse complement strand
GTACTTCGGGATTTCTCTCCCAGATTTATTTATCTTCTTCCTTAAGTCCATCTTTTAACATCTTTGCTAGATCTGCAGTTGATCCAACAAATAATGCATTGTTCACAGTTGATGGTCCTTTTGTTTGTTTCTCTTCCTCAACGTCTTTTAGTTTTTTCTGAAGATCCATTAATTTGTCAGTAGCATCAGCCACGTTTTTAATTAACTGCCCAGCAACTTCATACGCCCTAGGCATTTCACTCTCTTGTGCAAGTTCAAGAATACCATTAATTGCTTCTTGTCCTTTTTCAATTATAGAATATAAATTACCTCTTGTATAATCATAATCTTTTTTTACATCATCAACAGCATTTTTAATTTTTTCAACTTTTTTTTCTATAACTTCTGGATGAAGAAGATCGTCATTGGTGTTAAAAGTTTCGTTTAGTCCGTCAAATTTTTTTGTCATAGGTGTCATTAGAATCCACCACTAAATCCAAAGTCATCTCCAACCTCGATCAAAGCATTATCTGCAGCATCAATTGTGTGAACTTCTGCTCCACCCAAATGGGTTGTAATAGTGCTTCCATCTTGACCGCGATTGACGGTAATTTTGTTTCCAGTTATAGATTTGATGAACATCTCCTCTCCATCAATATCAATATAAGTTCCCTTAGTCAAAGTAGAACCATCCGCAACCTCAAATGTTTTCACAGATATGGTTATGTCTGCAGCAAGAGTAGTTGCCGCATCTCCAGTGTAATTTTTGACTGCTCTTGGAGTTGAGGAGTAAGAAACTTCTCTTGTTGTATTTGAAGTATCTGTTCCAGTAAGATAACTGATAGTAGCCTTTTTGACAATATCTTTGGTTGCATTGGATGCAGGACCAAATAGATATGTTTTTGCAGTAAATCTAAATGTATAGAGAAGTACTCTTCTAGATGTAAAATCCCCCTCATAATCATCTTGCATGGTAATATTTTCCAAGACGACAGGAATATCTCTTTTCTCTTTAATTGCCTCAACCAACTCTACGGATAAATTATATGCTGGTTGAAAATATGGTAAAATTTGCTCTACAATTTGAAGGGCATCATCATTTAACTTTGACATAACAGACAGTTCAAACTGCATGTTATATGGAACTGGCATATATGATTTCTTAGTCTCAGTCCCATCATTTGGATCTTTTACAATAAATGTCTGAGTTGTAGATACTTTTCTTGATGGATCATAAGTTAATCCAGTAAACTCAAAAGACATCCTTGGCAAAGTAATTGCAAAGGGTTTATTGAGGTCTGGAGACTGCTCTAGTCTTGCTAAAAACTTCTGGGTAGGTCCATATGCCAAAGGGACTTTTACAACGCTTACAACGTTATCTGAAGAGTCTTCATGCTTAATGCTAATGTTATTGAAAAGCGTACCAAAAGATATAATGGTCCTCCTCAATATTTCGTTGTAAAAATATTCAAACATTGTTAATCCTACAATATCTCAAGTATAAGATATTTTTATTTAGGGCATTCCAAATGGGTTCTGCTCACTAAAGTCAATTATCTTGTCTGCTTCTATTTCAATATTAATATTATCAGCAAATCCATCGTCTGCTGGTTGAACATCGATGACACGTAATTCATATGATGCTCCAGAAGTTCCACCTACTAAAGTTTCTCCTCTAGTAAACTCTCCTGCAACTGTTGCAACTATAAGTATATTAGTTGATGCATCCCAAGTTCTAACTCTTGCTGTAGTGTTACTAGAAGAACCAGTGACAATTTCATTAAAAATAAATGTACCAGAACCAATACTATCAGAACCAGCAACAACAATGGTCGGTGCTACAGAATATCCAACACCAGCATTTGTAATGTAAATGTTAGATATAGTTCCAGCAGCACTAACTATAGCAGTTGCAGCAGCAGAAACTGTAGCGACTCCTGTTTTAAATATTTGATTTGTAAAACTAATTGTTGGATTGTCAACATATCCAGAACCACCTGATGTTATTGTTACAACACCTACAACACCATCTCCAATTGTAGTTGTAGCAGCTGCCCCAACTCCTTTTCCCCCACCAGAAAATCTTACTCCAGGTGCTATAGTGTATCCAAATCCAGAATTGGCAACATTAACTGCTTGGACTGATTGCAATTTTGGATTTGCATTGAGGTTACATACATTAATACCACCAATCATGGTAGCAATACCAATCGCTGTTCTACCGCCCGCTGGAGCGGACGTGACGCCTACTGTAGGGACGCTATTATACCCACCACCCCTATTCGTAATTGTGAAGAACCTGACCCCACCATTAACGATAGCAGCAGTTGCTGTAGCAGTTACTGCAGAACCAACTAAAGTAAGTGTTTGTGTAGGACCTTGGATAGTATTAATACCATCATCTGTTTGTCCATCGTAATCTTCACCAATTAAATTATTATCAATATCATGAATTCCAGTTGCAATAACTTCATCTTCCAATCTGAAGAGTTCACAATATAGTTCATATGTGTAAAGATCTTGTAATTGATAATATGGTTTTGCATATTCAATATCTTTAATTTCATATATCCTATCATCAAGTGGAAACCAAATAAGATCTCCAGACTTTGGCCTTGTTGATAACTTTACATTTGTTTGATCTTGAATTAATGGAGTTATATAATTTTCAAATCGTTCCCTTGAAATTATAAGTCTTACTTCATCTTTAGATTCAATACCAAATTTCGATAGTAAATTTCCTGCTCCAGAATATTGATCATAATTGTCAATATATGCCTCAAGAGGAAGTGCCATATCAAATTTTGATTGAACTACTTCTCTAATAACAGTATTTTCTGTTAAGTATTTTCTAGGTAGATAAAAAATATCTACTCCATAAGTTCTTAGCTGCTCATTTATTAAATCTTGAACAAGATTTTGCTCAGATGATGTCCCTTGAGTAAAAAATGGATTTAATACCATAGTATCAACCTATCATATCGAGAGGTGGAAGTTCATATGTATTGGACATTTGCTCCCTGATTATTTCCAAATCTTTTTCAGCATCATCGTATATTTGTCTTCCATTTAATTCAATTCCACCAGGAAGTTTAACTCCTTGGAATTTGATTAAATTTTGACCCCATTGTCTTTTTATCAATGCGGTAAGATATTTTTTTAAGAATGAATCATTATAAACTCTTGTAAAATCATTTGGATCTAAAAGTCTCCAACAATCTAGAATAATATACTCGTCTACTTGCATAGTTCCCCAATCAACATCCAAATACAATCTATCCTGTCTTTGATTAAATCTTACTTGTTTTTCAGTATTTAATAAAAAATCAATATCAGAAAGATATGTTTTTGTCATTGCATATGATAACATTTCCAAGGAATTAAAAAAGTATAAATCATTTAAAAATAATTGATACTTTAAACTAAACATTCCTCCAGATATGGTGCTATTATCAAATCTAAAAATTTTATTAATTCCTATTACTGAAGGAGGAACTTGAATAAAATTACTATTTTCCTCGTATGAAAAAGTAGCTGCAATTCCAACTGTAGAAGTTCCAGTAGTAGTAACAATTCCTATTGGATTAGTTCCACCTCTACCTTTTCCTCTATCAATATCGTCTTGAGTTATTTTATATTTTAAATATGTCTGTACTACTCCATCAAAATGTCTTTCATGAAAATACTGAAGAGCATCATCAACAAGATCATCTACTTGCTCATCGGCAACGTTAATTTCAAGGACAGGAGCCCCCAATTGCCTTTTGCAATAATTAATTAATTCTGATCTACTTGCTGGTTGTGCCATATATTCACAAGTTTCCTAACTGTATTTATGGTGCTGATGAAACGGGATTGTAAACATAAACATTTCCATTGGCAAGACTATACACAGTTGACCCAGAACTAACTAAGACATCATACATATACCTACCTTCGTTTAGATTCCTAGTATCAGTTCTTCCTAATGATATTGACATTTTACCATCAAATGCACTAGTAAGTCCTACAGTAAATGAAGTAGTTATTCCAAGTGTTGCACCAACGGCAACACTTTTTGATATTGCTGCTGATCCAGTATAACCAGTTAAATTAAAAGCAGAATTTGATGTATCAAAAACATTCAAGTTTGTTAAAAAATCTGACCCGCCATATATGGTCAAATTTAATCCATAAGGAACTCCCGAATCAGGATCAAAAGTAATGTTTTTAGTTGCCATCTACTATTCCTATTAGTTTCATTGTTTCTTGCTGCTTATAATATAATTTGCAAAAAGATTTTGCAATATTTTTTAATTCTTCACAATCATCACAACTATCTATCTGTGATGCCATCTTAGTGTAAGCAAATTGCTTTGATAAATTGCTTAGTTCTATAGTATCAGGATCCATGTATTAACTCCTTTAATAGAGATTTGATTTCATTTATTTCACTCTTCATATTAGCAAAATCATTTTCAATATTTTGTATCTTATCATTCTTTTCAGATTTGATTTCATGTCTCGCAAGATACTGTTTATATTCTAAAGTGTTAACATTAATTACTGCATTGGTTGCAGGATCTCTTGCGAGATCCTTATGCCCTTCTAAATCGTAAAAATCCATATTATGCTAAAGCAATTACTCTAAGATCTTTAACTCTAGGAACAAAACACTGACTCTTAGATATCAGTGAGAGTTTTACTCTATAAGTCTTGAATGCAGGAAGTTGATCAACTGTAAATGTATACTCTCTGTAATCAATGCTTTCGCTATTGAATGCTTTTGTATTTGATTTAATAATGAATGAATCAGATTCTCCATTATTATTTTCTTTAGCAATCACTTGTCCTCTAGAATTCAAGTTTGAATATCCTGGGAAAGGTGTAAAGATTGGATCAAGTCCAGGTTCACCATTTACAGCAAAGAACGCTCTTAAATCAGCATCCTCTCCAATATGAGCAGCAACTATAATTTTAATAGAAGAAGCAGAATTTTCAAGAACAATTTCCTTAGAAACGTACTGACATCCTGTAGGATCCTCTTCAATAGTATCTACTCTAGGATCTGTAGCAAAGTTTGTAATAACGTCATTAACTCTATTTGAGGTAATGATGGCATTAACTCTTTGAGCATCAATGATGGGACTTACACGACTATCAGTCGTATTTAATGCAAGACTCATTTGCATGGACTTACCACCAACAATATTTGTCAACTTTAAGTCTTCATTGACTTTAGATGCAATCATTCTTGGAGTATCAAAATAATTCTTTTGATTTATTGTAATATCTTCAAATCCTGCATCAATGTATGGGATTTCATTTCCACTGAAACTCTTACTTGTGGTTGTTCTCACTTGAGCACTAATATTTGTTCCAGGAACAGTAAGATTTTGAACTTGTGGTGTAATAATTTCAAATGGCATGTTTTGAGTAGCCATTATATTTTTTCCACCAGTGGATTTCGTCTGTCCAATATAAAGTTTTGGATGACCAATATCAGTGCTTCTATCAGTTCCTGTAGTGGCACTCATATCAATTTTAACTTTATATGAGTCAAAAGTAAATGGATCTAGTTGAGTTACATTATTCAAATCATGTGTAGTATTAATCCTATTCAGGTTAATACCAGAGTTTTCATATTTAAACACCTGAGTTCCAATTGGATAAGTTCTTGGTTCAGATCCTCTAACAATATTTCCACCAATTGTATTTCCAGAAACATTCGTATATTGAATAATTTCTTCTCCAATTAACAAATGTCCAACATTAGTTGTTCCAACACCAACACCTTCGAAAGATGAGAATGTTGTTGCACCACCAACTGCAATTCCACCAGTAGATCCTGAGGCAAATTCTGCAGTTAGTTTAGTTGGTCTAATATCTGGAAGCACTCCAGATATTTTAACCACATTATCTGCAAAATACATTCCATGATTCTGATGGTTGACTGTAAAGTGAGTTCCATCGTTATCAATATTAATTGCAGATATTTGAACATCACCACCAGTTCCAAGTCCAGCATTGCCAGAAGAATTAAGTTCTGTAGTAATTCCTGAACTGTTAACATACATTAGTGTCTTTGCTGCACCAACAACAAATTCACCTTGAACATTATTGAATACAAGTTCATTGGTGATACCAATTCCTGCAATTGTCAGTCTTGCATTTGTACCAACCGATGCTGCTCCGATAGTATCGATACCAACAACATCACCAACCTGATATCCAGATCCACCATTATTAGAAATAGTTGCTCCACTAGCAACAATACTTCCATTCACAATACTAATGTCTGCTGTTGCACCTCTACCATTGCCAGTAAGAGTGATAAGATTAACTCCAGTAAAAGTGCGACTTCCATCTGCAGGAGTGTATCCCAAACCAGCATTACTGATGCTAAGATTACCTACAGCAGATGCTGCTACTCCAACCAAATCTCCAGTTGCATTTGTTCCTTGTTGTGAGAAAGTGTTTCCAATTTCATAAGAATCTGCTACCGTAGTTCCAAGACCAACTCTAATTTGTCTAGAATTCATTATAATTGAATCTGGAAGAAGTTTTGGAATTTGATTATTTCCTCTCGCAAGTTCTGGACTGTAGAATTCTACAGATCCATTTTCAAGGAAATCTGCTCTATAAAGAGTAAACTTTAAATCTTCCCATTGACTTGGTTCCCATGTAGAAGCATTCTGTGACTTAAAGAGTGATCCAAGATATGGTTGGTTTGAAATGAACGTATCAGTCAAAAGATCATTTTCACCAATTCTTGATATATAAACACTATATTTGGTTGAGTTGGATGCTAAACAAATTGCATACTCAGTTCCACCTTCACAATAGACAGGTGCCTTAAATTGAATATTAGTCGATACAGATCCGTCAGCAGAAGTTTGAATATCGTCTGGATCAAGAACAATCTCAGAGAATGGAAGAACTTTGGGTGAAGGAGATCCATTTACCATTGTTCTTAATTGGAAGACAACAGGAATATCCATGTCATCTTTCGTTCTAAAGAACACGTCACAACTAGTAAGGAAACACCCTGTATTGTCCTCAACTAAGAATGATTGTGCAAGTGGATCATACCAAGTAATAACAGTTTGAGTTCTTGTTACAGAAGAAACTACAGTGCTTTCAAGAACCTCTGTTCCAAGATCTCTATTAACATTTCTACTTTGGAATTCATTTTTAAGTTCAACTCTTGCATTTCTTACAGAGATGATATTTTCTTGAACTGTTTCCAATGTTCCTGATGAGGCAAATCCTTCCTCTGCAATAGTAACTGCTGCATCTTGATTATTATCAATATCGTCAGTTAAAGTGAAGGTTTTAGTTCCAGTTTCAAATCTTGGGAAACTTGAGTTGTTTGGATCTGGAATATAATAACTACCAATTAAAGTAGCAGATATATCGGAAATAAGTCTAACGTTTGTTACTTTTGCAATAGCACCACTTGTTTGACCCCGGAGACTCATTCCTTCTTGCGCCCATCCATAATATTGACCTTGAGCCTCATTAGAAAGAGAGAATGTATCAACGTTTAATATGGTTGATGTTGAAGAATATGCACTCGACAAATCTTGTGAGTTATATGGATTTTGGCGGAAAATTTTGGTTGGTGAATCGTAAGGACCTTCTCTATGATTTGATTGTGATACTCTAAATCTGATAAAAGGTGCTGATGGAAGGACACTTGAACCAATATCAGCAACTACAGGAGTAGTTCCAATAATAGTTTCTCCAACTTCAAATACACCAGATTCCATTGAAATTTCCATCAACTTAGGAACACAATACCTGGAAATATCAACACCATCAAAGAATGCATAAAGTCTGGTAAGTGGTTTGACTTTCTTAGAAACAAACTCTACATTTCTAGATCTCATGAATGGGATAAGATCTCTACTCACAACTCTGTCACCAACAGATTCACGATCAAACTGTTCGGTAACAATTGTTCTTAAACCGCTTCTAGAAGTAGTTCCAAACTCTCTTGTTGATCTAATTCTTTCTTCAACAACTTGATCAGTAACTTGTCTGCTACTGGTCCTTATTCGTTGTCTATTACCAGGTCCTTGCTGATGAATCGTATCGGGACCATTTTGAATTACTCTTGTTCTATTTGATTCAACTACATCAACACCAGTCCAATTGGTTTCCCAAGAATCCCATATCATAGGACCAAATCCAGTTTGTGGATCAATAGTTCCAGCTTCGACAGCATCATTAAATGTTTCTACATAATTGCCTTCTGTTTCAATAATTTTTGCTTCTAGTCTTGCAGTATCTACCCAATTATCAGATGCAGGCGTAAGTTCAAGAGTTCCATTCCAGAAACTAATTAAGAAAGGAGTAACACTCTCAGTTCTGGTAGCAAAATTTTGTTTAATATATTCAACTTCGGCATAATCAAGTGTTAAAACGTCATTTTGCTTTCTAACATTATTTCCTTCAACTATATTGAAGTTTAAGTCTGCAGTTGGATCTATATCGATAACTGGACCAAAAATCATATCAACAGAGTTGGTGTAATGTCTTGGTCTTAATTCATTATACTTTCTATCAATTGCATTATTAAGTTTGAATGAACTATCTTGTGCTAAGAAATCATTAAAATTATCGACAAAGAATCCAGACTTAAATCTATTCAGTCCTTCACTGTCAGCAATGAATAGATTTGCAGTTTCTTTTTCTAAGAGGGAAAGAGTAGTATAATATTCAAGACTCTTGATTCTATTTTCAAGTTCCTTAATATCTTCCATTCTAAATCTTTTATATTGCATAAAAGATAATTTTGCATCTTCTGGACGATATAGGTATGCAGGAAGATCAATTCTACAAACTTCAATTGCATCATTAACGGGATCTGGTCTTTGTGGGTTATCAGATGGCGTTCCATATACAACTTGGAATTTTCCATCTTTTGATAAAAATACTCTATCAATTCTTCCTTGATAGTATGAAACATCTGCCAGAATTGCTTCATCAGAGGCCAATACATTTGTTGCAGATTGTCCAGATCCATTGAATGATCTACCTAAGAATTCTAAAGGTGATCTAGAACCTTCAGTCGCAGTATAATTAGAAACTCTTGGTCTAATATCGATAATATCAGAATTTCTATAGATATCCACAGATTTAATTTCATTGCCATAATCAAACTGTCCATATGAATTGACAGTTGTTATATCTCCATCGTCAGTGCTAGAATATGAAGCACTTGAGAAATAAACTTTTATTTGTTTAGATGGAGCAGAAGAATCATTCTTTCTTTTTACTCTACCATGAGAATAGAAAGTATCTTCTTGACCAGTTTTAAATGAATAATTTGATGATATATTAAAACTAGGAGTTGAGAGAATCGATACTAATGCAGATGCATTTGATTCTTGGAACTCTAAAGTTTCTCCTTCTATAAATGCAATTTCATTTTTGTAGAGGAAGGAAATTGAAGAATTATTTAATTTTTCTGCAACTATAGCAACAGAACCACTTGTTTGTCCAATTAGTTGTTCGCCAATTAACAATTCTGCAGTTGTAGTTGACTGAGTATTTAATGATTGAAGAGAAACTTGAGGACAAGATGGTGAATTTGTATCAGAAGATTCAAAAATACCATGAATTTCAATAATATCTGGAACATTTAATGAAATAACTTCATCTTCAACTCTAGTTCCAAAAGGATAATTTCCAAATGTAAGACCATTATTTAAAGTAGTGGCACCAATTCCAGATCCTTCAAGTTTTGATAAATTTACAGTAACAGAATTTACTCTGTTTTTAATTTTTTCCTTTGCCTTTGGTTTTACTTTTCTAAGTGTTGTAATTAAAGTTGCTTCAGTATCCTCACTTCCAAGACCACGAATTTGTAATGTAGATCCATTTGCTGATATATCAAATTTATCACCACTCAATGCTTCTGTAGCTCCATTATCTGATCTAATCAGTAAATACCTTTCTTCGTCAAAAGGTAAGAAACTTTCATTATCAGATGCTACAACCTGTGTAGATAATTCATTACTTGCAATATTTACAGTAAATGTTTTTCTAATTACCAGAGATGCATCTGAAAGATCTACACTAGAAACATTGACCTTTGGTAGAGGAGTAAACAGGGAATTTCCAGATGAAGGTGCTAAATTTGTTGTAAGAACTTTAAGATCAGTCACACTTAAAGTTGATGCTGGAAGGAACCCACTTGAAATTCCAGTTACTGCGGTAACTCCTTCTACGGAAACATGGGTTGTTCCTACACTAGTAACTCTACCAATGATTGGATCTCCATTCAATCCTGGGGTGGTATCACTGTATTGAATAAGATCATTTTCTTTTACAATATTTCCTGGGAATAATGGGTTTGCACTTCTTATTGTACTTACACCACTTGAAAGTGGACTTACTGTAGCAATACCAACTAAGAATTTATTAGATTGGATTACATCAGCACTAAAAGTATTAACTCCAATTACTCCATTATTTGTTCCATATACTGATTTGACATCAGAAAGACCATGCTCAGTAATAGCAATAGCAATTCTTCCATCTTGAATTCCATTAAAAGTAAGTTTCTCATTTGGTACAAATGTTCCACTTGTTTCATAGACTGTAACTGCGGTTCCAGCAGAAACTGCGTGCCTTAAGAAACCAGTAGCTCCACTATTATTACCTTTAACAAATGTGGGGATTGATAAAGTATGCGGTTGATTTAATGCAATATCTGTAATTGTTTGAACATCATAGAGAGCAAGGTTCCACTCATTCTCGTTTGCATTAGATGTACTATATGATCCAGACTCTAATTTGAAGTCATATATCCTTGCAACTCCAACTTCATTTCCTGGAAGAGTTTCTGAACTACTTCCAACTCTTTGATCTCTCAAACTTACAAAATAAGTATTACCAAGACCAACTGTAGGTGTTCTATGAACCCTATTCAACCTAAGTGTTGGACCTGT
>Ga0181406_1000907_pt1 | contig 11010 bp, 20 predicted proteins | sample 29SPOviralmetaG_FD_130135 | JGI IMG/M metagenome (GOLD analysis project Ga0181406, IMG submission 130135) | Marine viral communities from the oligotrophic San Pedro Time Series (SPOT) site, San Pedro Channel, CA, USA - 29 SPOT_SRF_2011-12-20 | ecosystem: Environmental > Aquatic > Marine > Strait... | reverse complement strand
TAGACGTAAAATGAAGGATTGTAAACAAATTTTATTTCCAGATTACAATAAAAAAAAAACTCATTTATCTGATATTCAATGGTTTTTGAAAAATGCATTACTATTACCACTTTGAATAGCATGGGTTGGTATACTAGGGTTTATAACTGTATTATGTAGACTGACAGCGATACTTATATTAATAATTATAATAGTGTATTTCACATTAGGGTTTTATTTGATTATTAATGATTTCTTTAATCATTATAATATATTAAAGACAGGAGGAAATTGTATATGTTTTATAGTAGTAACATTAGGACTTATTACATGTTTAATACCATCTTCGAATATTTTGTATTTAACATACTTAATGTCTGTGTGAATTAGAGACGTACAATGAATGCTCTTTTTAAATTACAAAATCTAGTGCGATGTTGTCCAAATTGTGTTTGTGCAACAAAAATAGAAAAAAGTATTGTTCAAATTCCTCTAAATAACATAGAGAAAAAAAATTTTAATCAAGAGTATAAAGACCTTAAGCAAATACAAATGCAATGTAGTCTTTATAAAACTCATCTTATGAAAGAATTTTTAAAGCTATACACAACCGATACTTAAACCAAAGGACGTATACATGAAAGAATTACCGGATGAAATTTATTATGAAATATTTAGTTACCTGTTCAAAGATAAATATTTTATTTTCTTGAAAGATGTTAAATTAGAATTATGGGATTATCCAATAATTCGTAAAACAATACATTATAATTGGAAACTAAACTTTAAGTTTTTAAAGAAAACACATTTTTGGCGTCTTAAAAACCATACTACTGGTGTTATCATAAACCCTGATGACGGAAGAGGAGCTATGAGTATTTATGAAATACGATTTGTCAATTCTTTAAAAGATATTAAACGGACAAATACTATATTTAATAATTATTTTGATACTTATAGAACGCCTGAGTTTATTACTGACAACTTTAAAAAGTCCAAGAAAGTTTTAGAAAACATTAAGAGAAAAAATAAATAGTTTTCGTTAAAATTTTCGGTACGTCAAAACACCATGGAAAATCAATTTGAAAAACTTATCGAAAAATACGAAGATAGTCAAAAGATACTCCTACGAGGTCTTGATAATACTCTTGTATTTTATATTGCACAATCTTTTAACGATAAAGCTCTAATGGAACATTCTTTAGAAAAAGGTATCCAAAATAATTTATCTGATAATTTTATTAATACTATTTTAGATGCATTTGAATCATGATAAAATTTTCTTTAGTCTAATTAATGACTTCAGAACAACAAGTATTTTGGTGTGATGACTTGAGAAGACACATTTTAAGTTTTTTGAGAAATAAACCAAAGGTTATTTGTGGTGGATGTGGTTGTGTTTGTGTATGGGATAAAAAAGTAAAAGAACACATACAAGTTTACCCTTTTTTACATTCCGATGAAAAGTATTATTGTACAGAATGCTTAGGTGAATACTACGGGAGTATTAATATGGGATGTACAATAATCTGACGTACAATGGAATTTACAAACCCCGATACAGCAAGATTTGCATTAGAAAACAACCTAGAAGCTATTCAGTTTGAAGCAACTGAAAGAAGCGGAAAGGACAATAAGATAACCAAACAAGATGTAAAAAATAAAATTAAACAAGTAGAAAAAATAAAGAATGCTCTTAAGGAATATCAAGGTACTATTCCTGAAGAAGATTCTATTAAAGAAATTATTTCTCTTGCTGAAAAAGTTTATCAAAATGAAACTTTTCGTTTTGGTGCAACAGAAAGACAATATCAATCTGCATTAGAAATGGAAATTAATGATAAAACAGAATGGGATACTCAATCAGAAATTATCGTTGGTTATAATTATGAAATAGTAGAAGAATGTTCAAGAAAAAGAAAAAGAAGACAACTTCCTTATGGTCTAGGTGGTAGAGAAGACATCCTTATTTCAGAGTTAAACTTAATTATGGAATTAAAACAATTAGCTCATGTTCGTGACAGAGAATTTTGTCAACTTTTAAGGTATATGGAAGAAAGAAGAAAATATTCAGATTGGGGAGAAGAAACAAAAGGTTTACTCATTAATTTTGGAGATAGAACATTAGAAATATGGTTAGTACAATACAAAGAAGGACAACTTGAAAGAATTAAAATGCATGAAGTTGAAAAAACTCCCTTCAAAGAATTAGTTAAAAGTTACAAAAGGTAAAGTAAGAAGACGTAAAATGTGGATTTTATTATTATTGATATTATTTATAGCTATCTTAACCTTCAATTCTACCGATGTGGTAAGAAAAAAAAGGAAAAGGAGTAAAACCCCACCTAGAAAGAGTAAAAGAGAACAAATATGGACCCGTTAGACGTAAAATGTGGTTTATGTTTATATTGTTGTTGTTTTCTATTTGGATATTTAAAGAAACTAACCAATAAGACGTATAATGGGTAAACTAGATTTACAAAAACATTGGACAGACCATTCCGTAGTTACGGATGAGATGGTAGCAGAATTAAAAAATGAATTAAAATTAAAACCTTATGAAGGTTTAATGATAGTTTATGATGAAAAACATGTAATGGCTTTCAATGAAACTATTCCTGAAGGTTTTGTAGCATGGTTAATAGTTGATAGAAGATTACCTAGAATGACTGGGTATTTTTTAAATAATAGTAATGTTTGTTATACAACTCCTGATGGTAAAGAAGGGAGAAGAAGGGAATAAACTTTTTTTTGACGTAAATTTTTTTATTGAATACTAACAATGGAATCACCTAAAGTACAAAAGAGAAAAGCAGAATGCCCACCAGCGCCAAAAAAGAAGAAGAAGAAAAAGAAGAAACAGTCTTACAAACAGATGATGAGAGATATTCTTAAATCTAAAGAAGAGGACAAAGACAGTACTAAAAAACTTGAAAAGGTTACTGGAGGAGGAGTGCCTGAAAAATTAACCGATAGAATATAAATTAGACGTAAGATGAATAACACAAGAAAATTAGTATCACCTCGTGTGAAAGAAATAAAGAAAGAAATAAAGTTTATTCCTTCTAGTAATTATCATAACCATGTACATAATAAAAAACCTTATAATAAAAGAGGAGCAACATATTTGGGACAACTTGTTTTTCCTATGGGACCCAATTTAAAAGAAGACGTACAATGGATAACACAAATTTTATAGAAAAAACATTGTCTTCCCTAGTGGAACAACAACTGAATATTAGTAACGCTGTTTTAAAAAGACAACCATCTTGTTATGAAATGATTCCAAGTAAACAAAATGTGGCTTTCCATAATTGGGAAGAATACAAAAGATTAGGATTAAAATGGGGAGAGCCTATAGTTATAGTAAGGATTATAAGTAACAATGTGTTTTATTTAGAATACAAAAATGGGAGATATGAAGAAAAAGGAATGGTCCTTTTAGAAGAAGAAGAATTAAAAAGAGTAAGACAAATGCAAATCTTCTTGATGAACAAAGAAAAAAATTTTGGCCATCAAGAGGGTTTTCCTATACCTATGAAATCTATTCCATACTTGAATATGAATCACTAATTTGTTTCATGTACAATCCTACATGTCCAAGTCTCAATATTAACGCTACAATTAAAACTGTGTACGCAGTATGAATTGGTCCTTTTTTATAATCAGTTTTACCATCTGTAGTAATACCATAAGGATTTTTTTTCATATTTGGTATTTGATCAATAGCAACTTTAAGCATAACAATTTCTGATGCAAAGGTAACAAATGTAAACAATGAAGACCAAGAACTATTTTTCCATAAATCCGGAATCAATTGACGAAATGGATAAATAATTACCTTATATAAGTAGTGTACAATGTTTTGACCAATACCAACGGGATTATCTGTATAATCCAACCATCTTCTCCCAAATTGACTAGTAAAAAAATAATATAGGGAAAGTGCTATTACAAGCCCTAATGAAATACTCAATGTCAAACTTATTTCACCGTAATTTATTGCTTGAGAAGACACTATATTTAATGTAACAGGCTCGACAAAGTAAATTTGGTTGTTTTTTGTCACTAGTATTGTTGAACTTTTCATTGCATCTATAAATGAAGCATCAGAACGTGGATCTTTTTCCCCTACTACTGTTACCTTCTCATTATATACATATCGGCCATCATCTTTTAACTCAAATTTTGCTGTTTGTAAAACATTATTTTTGTCTTTTTTTTGTATTGTAAAATATTCTCCTAAATCACCATCAATTTCGCTAGGAGAGTCAACTATACCTGTTATATAATGTATATAATAAGTACCATCTTCCATGCTGTATAAATCAAGACCTTTTTTATCATCATCTGTATTATCATTTCCCGTTGAAGATAAATATGTATATCCACCTTTGTGACCATTGTCTTGGAAAACTTCACCAACTTGAATACCTTTTAATTTTCTATTGCTATGACTCATCCATCCTTTTTTGATAGCTTCTAAAAGATTTTTTTCTTTAGATACTATAACTTGTACTTCATTTGCTTTGATATCCGTACCACTTTCATCTTTGATGTCAAACATTATAGTTGGATTAAGTACTTTATCTATTGTAATAGATTGTAGTCCTTCTGCACCTGTTTCTGGTGTACTAGATTCCTTTGTACCTTCTTTGTACTCCATTAATGAAGCTTGTAAAGAGTATGTGTCTGGTTTACCATCCTCTCCATCTGTTTTTTGTATTGATAATGTATTACCTTTTTGTGAGATTTTTTTATAATAAGTACTTCCAAAATGTTCCTTTATGTTAGTAAAAGAATCTTTAGGTGTTAATAATATACGTATTTGGTCAAACACTGTTACTACTACCAGTACACCTACTAAACCAGCAGCTAGTACTCCTACACCTAATTCATTACTTCTGGTTTTATTACTCAATATGTATGTAAACACACAAAAGATCGAACCAAAGAAAAAAAGAGACCAAGAAAGATTTTGTTCACTTAACCACGCAGGGAAACTTTGCGCAATATCCTTTAAAACTTCAACCTGTATATCCTCCGGTGCATGATCAATAGGTGTAAATTGACATATTCCACTCATAACACTACAGATTATGATTATCGAAGCTCCTAACATTAAAGTTTTTTCATTTATACCATATTCTTTAAATTTTTCAATCATTATTATTAATACAATATAAAAATTATGTATATTTAACATGATAAATATATAAGAATTCCAAAGACAAATATTATGTATAACAAAGCAGAATTTTTAATAAAATTAAAACAAGGTTGTAATGTTCTTGTTTCAGTTGCAATTATTTCTTGTTTATTTCTTCCTATATATTGAAATAAACAATTAAATAGTAGAAGTATTTGTGTATAAATATAAGTGAATGCAATATAAAAGAATGTTTTGTAACTATCGTCTCCTGCATTGATAGTATCAAAAATCTTTAACTCAAATAAAAGAAAAAAATAACCTACAATCATAACAATTATAGGTACAAGTATGAAAGCTGTTTTTTTTTGTTCACCATAAGGTATTTTATGAAGATTTATTAACGGAAGCAAATACATAAAAAGTAAAATTATATTTACAATAAATACCATTTTAACATTAACTTCTTTCATTAATCTTAAACAATATAAAAAAATAAACGTATAAACAATTAAAATGGTAGGGCAAAGAAGAAACGGTAATAAAAATTTTTCAAAAGGAGGAAGAAGAGGAAGAAGAAGGCTTACTCCTGAACAAGAAGAAAAGAAAAGAGAAGCAGATCGTCTTGAAAAAATAAGAAAAAGTAATAATGAAGAATGGAAAAAATTAAGAAAAGAAAAAAACCCATGTATAATCCCAGGTCATGAACATTGGTTAATAGATAGAATAAGTAGACATCCTGTTGAATTTTCTAATAAAGTAACAGGAAGAGCTATCCCAATAGAAAATTATTTTTTGTATCCTACCAGGAATCGTTTACCTCCAGATACACAAGCTGAAATGTATCCAAGAATGAAAGAAAGATTAAGAATCCTTAATAAACAAGGAGACTTTATGTATTTTTATAAAAAATATCCTGAGTTGGTTAGAAACCCTCCTTCTAATGTTATTTATATCCATAATCCAACCGAAGAAATAGATAAATTTTGTAATAAAGATGGTTGGTTTGAACCTGAAACTGCTACAAGGAGAGGAAGAAGAAGATTGAAATTTTCTATTGAAAGACATAGAAGAAGAAATAGTAATAATTTTAACAATTTCAAAGAAGGACAAGAAACAGATTGGGACCTTATTGATGAAAGGAATGATGAAAGAAATGAAAAAGGAATGTTATATTCTAATCCTTATTAAATAGACGTACAATGAATATAGATATATACAGTTTAAAAAATATACTAGAAAGGTCTACTAAAGACCTTGGTTTATGTCCTACCAGCGAATCTAGAGGTTTAGAAGCTTTAATAAATCTTTTGTATAATCCTAATGGAGATTATTCAAAAGATAGATTAGATGAATTATTAAAACAAATATCACTTTTGATAGTTATTAAGAAAAATGAATGTTCTTATAAATCAAAACATTATATAAAAATTCATAATTTATTAACTTATATTTTTGAAAAAAAAGGTATGCCAAATTTTGAAACTTTCATTGGTGCTACTAGGGAAGATTTTGGTATGACTATAGAAGAAGCAAAAGAAATGATAATTAGTTGTGTAGAAAATAAAAAGAAGTTAAAGTGGGAAGTTATGAGAAAGTGTGGGTTGTTTACATTTTGTGGAATAGGTTCAAGTACCATTTTGAATATAAGTTATTTTCTTATAAAAGGATTTATTCCAGATGTTGAAAAATTAGGAAAAACCTCAGAGGAAAAAGTAGATTATAACCAATTAATAAATTCTCTTACTGATTCGATTAACAAACTTACAACTGAGAATAGAAAATATGAAGCTAAACAAATACAAAATGATGTATGTCCTATTTGTTTTGAAAAAGAAAACTTAGTTGCAAATGAAAAGTGTGGGCATAGGTTTCACACAGAATGCCTTGTTAAATGGCTTCAACATAAAAGTTCTTGTCCAGTTTGTAGAGTGAAATTGATTGACTAATGTGAAAGAGACGTATAATGTCGAAAATTTATTATATTAAAGACTTGATTAAAAACGGTAATATCCGTGACAATGTTGATTGCCCTAGTACTATTGAACAAATTTATGCCAAATTAGAATATGATTCTACTAAAGTAGACAGTGTAAAACTTAAAGATGCTATTTTTAAATTAAGAAATTTTTGTGGACCTTATAGTAATACTAATTTAAATGATGTAATCGTAATGATAAATTTTTATATACATGTGTATAGTGATGGAATGTTTAAGAATGAAAAAAAAGTTTCTCATTATAAACATATTTTGAAAACAATAGAAGTTATATTCCTTGATATAGGATTTCCTCATGGTAAAAATATTTGGAATAACACATGGTATTACAATTTTGACAGATGTATTACGGCTATTGGACATTGTTACGAAGACACAACAAATCATGCATTACATGAATGTTATACTAAGCCATGTTCACTTGGTTTTTTACCAGGTTTTGGAAAAAGTACTATTGCTAAAATTGTATACACTATTCATACACATAAAATATTACCAGATGTAAAAGAAATTATAAACAAAACAGTGAAAAATTCTGATGGGAAAAGAGATAAACAAAAAGAATTATTAATTAAACAATTAGAAAAAACAGAAATGATGTTGAAAATAAAAAATTTAGAATTAAAAACTGATATTGTCAATTACTTATTGGAATAAGGACATAGGATGTAGGATATAGGATATAGGATATAGGAAACAGGACGTAGGATATAGGATATAGGAAACAGGACGTAGGATTTTCAAATTTTTAACACTTAAGAAGCAATGTGTCTAAACAAAGATAAATGTTGTTGTTGTGACGAGATAAAATATATAAAATTAAAATGTAGAAGATGTATATCAGGAAAAGTTTGTTATATTTGTTCCCAATCTTTATTAGAATATGGATATAATTTTTGTCCAGTTTGTAAATTAGAAACTACTCAGGATAAAAAATGGTTTGTCAGTAAAACAAATAATAAAATAGTAGTCCCTGTTTCTTCTGAACAAATTACAATAAGAAAAGAAAGTGATTGTGATTGTGAGTACTGTTTTATAAATTGTATGATAATGTATAGAAGATTTTTATTAATAGCAGGTAGTGTGATGTTTAATCATGCTTTTGGATTATTCCTTATAATATGTTTTTCTGAAAATAATAATATAAATGATAAAGATGCAATTTATTTAATAACTGTACCTACCGTAGTTGGGATATTATTTTTTTTATCTCTTTTTTTCTGTATTAGAATGTGTTTTACTAATCAATTTACTGAATGGGTTTAACAAACAGACGTAAAATGGAAAGAATAAAAGAAATTGTTAGAATAATATACAATATTGATAATGTTGATATCAATAGTTTTGAATATAAATTTATTGAAACTTTAAGAGAAACTTGTGATGGAAGTCAAGAAAGCATAGAACAACTTGTAAATTTAACAAGTCAAATGACTCATTTAGCTTCGTTAAAAAATAATGAATATATAATTAAGGTTTTTCAAAATGTATGTCAGATGTTATTAACTATATATGGAGATGTAGGTTTACCTAAAGATATAGAAGACTTATTTTATTTCCCTTTAGAAACACCTAAAAGATTAAGAATAGATGTGATTGATAAAATATCATACTGTTTTAGAAGAGGATATGTTGGTTCAAATACTTGGAAATATTGTAAACTCAGTAAATTAAAGGGTATTGGTGAAAGAACAATTGGTAATATAGTTTGTTTTTATAAACATGGAACACTTCCTGAAATAGCTGCTGGCGGTTCAATTGATATTTATTATGCAAGGCAAGTTGTAAATTGATTAAGAGAATAGACGTAAAATGAATTATATAACAAACATATACACTTATAGAAGAATGGATAAAGTTCAAGAAATTGTAAAAAAATTATACGACAAAGACAGCACTCCAGAATGCCGTGAATATCTTCTTATTAAATTTTTAAGAGAAACTTGTGACAGTAGTCAAGAAAACATAGTTTCTCTTAAAAGTTTAATAGAAAATTTAATGTGTTTAGCTATTTTGAAAGGAAACATAAATAGTTATAAATATAAAACTTATAAAAGATTAGCTTATATACTCACAATTATATACGGCGATGTAGGTTTACCTCCTAATATTATAGATATTTTTTATTGGCCTTCAAGATTTACAACTGGGATGAAAAATGAAATTATTCACAACTTAGCTCATTCTATTAACGATAGAAACATTAGTAATTATTGGCAAAGATGCAAACTTTGGAGACTAGAAGGTGTAGGTAAAAAATCAATAATTAATATTATTCATTGGAAACTATATGGAACACTTCCTGAATTAAAAAATATTGAGTTAAAAAAAGAAAATACAAACGAAGATACAAGAAATTATCAAAAAGACCTTCTTATCAAACAATTACAAGATAGTGTAAAAAGATTAGTAGAAGATAACAGAAGTCTTAGAGGGAGTGAAGAAACAGAAGAATGTTCTATATGTTTGGATAGTGAAGGTACATTAGTTCCTAGTAAATGTGGACACAAATTTCATACAGAATGTCTAGTCAAATGGTTAGAAAACAAAAACACATGTCCAAATTGTAGACAAAATATTGTTGAATAATAGTATAACGACGTAATATGGAGTGTAAAAAAATGATTATACACTTTGAAGATTTACAACAACATGTAAAATTTAGAATAGCAAAAGCTCATGGAGTCAATAATCCTATTGATTTCAAAAGATTTTTTAAGTTGAATCCTATAATTTTCACTGAATTTTGTAAAATTAATAATAATAATAAGAAGTATTATGGAGAAGGTACGATTTTGGATTATAAATCCATTGTTAGCCCTTAGTCAAATAGAAGGAACTAATTTAGAATGTACACTTATTTATTCTGAACGGGATAAAGAATATCGACGATATATAATAAGAGAAAAAGAGGAACAGAGTAGTAATAAATTATTCCAATATTAGTATCAGGATTAATTGGTTTATTTTGTAATCGGATATATCTTATTATATTATACAATAAAATTGAAAGGAATAGTATATTATTTATCATACCTGCTGTTTCTCTTGATTTTATTTCTTGACCAAAAGGTTTTAATACTTTATTCAATAAAGGTCTAAAGAATTCTGGTGCTCCTTCGTCATTACTATTACCAGGTGTCCAAGTACCTCTTATTTTTGCTTCTAAACTTGTTAACGAACATTGTTTATCGTTGTCTTTCCAGTCTAACATTACTATTGGTATTAAAACAATTATATATTTCAACCATTCACCTGACGTAAAAAATACACTAGAAACGATTAGTAGTATTAGAAATACATGTATTAAATATATTACATCAGCTAACATCTTTGTTATAATACAATATAAAAATGATAAGTAATTTTCTAAAAAGATTTAATAGAAAACCTCTTTCCTTAGGAAGATGGGGAAGAAAACCTGAACATTTTAAACAAGAAAAATATTATGACAACTGTCTTGGAAAACCAAGGGTTATAGTAAAAATTAAAATTAAAACAAAACCTAACAGTTTTTCGAATAACCAATAACTCCACAACCTATTCTTTTTCCAGCATTTCCTGTTTTCAAACTTTCTGCGTTTCCTCCTTTACCTAAATCATCTTCACCTGCGTGAATAACAACACTTCTACCTATGACACTATACTTACCTCTTAATTTAATTAGTTTATCTCTCATGGTTTTTGTAAGTTTACCTTTTTTTGATTCTAAATTACCAAGATCACCTATGTGTCTTTCTTTATCTTTAGGACCACCATGTTTTTTATTATGAGGATTGTAATGACTACATAAACTTGAACAGCCTTCTCTTAAATCTCCAGTTCTGTGGATATGAAATCCATGAAGACCTTTGGGTAAATTTTCAATATTTATCTTGATAAT
>Ga0181406_1000906_pt1 | contig 11017 bp, 10 predicted proteins | sample 29SPOviralmetaG_FD_130135 | JGI IMG/M metagenome (GOLD analysis project Ga0181406, IMG submission 130135) | Marine viral communities from the oligotrophic San Pedro Time Series (SPOT) site, San Pedro Channel, CA, USA - 29 SPOT_SRF_2011-12-20 | ecosystem: Environmental > Aquatic > Marine > Strait... | reverse complement strand
TATCAACAATCGAAACAAATTTTCAAGCTACAGTAATTTCTTGAATCTTTGCTGTAATTCACGCTATCCTATAGACATATCGGGTAGTACCCGTATGTTCAAACCTTAGAATTATTTATCATGGCTACAGTTCTATCGGGTACTTCGGGAGCGTTATATTATTCTCCTGCTGGTACAAGCGTAACAACTCTTGCAACAACCGCTTTCCCAACATCAAATGGAAATATTACAGTTGGTGCTCAACTTGGTTTTAAAGTAGGAGATGCAGTGACTCTTGCATATCCAGCGGGAGCAGGACTTACAAACTGTATTGCAGCAGGAAATCATTTTGTAAAAACTTATGATGCCTCTACTGGTGTTTTAACTATCTCGGCTACAAATGGTGGAGCAGCTTTAACAGCATCAGCAGCACCTACAAGTTTTGGATCTAACTTTGCAAGTATTACATTTACAGCACCACAAGCTGTCGGATCTGTAAGAGAGTGGAGTTTTGAAATAACCAGAGCAGAAATTGACGTAACAAGTATTGGTCAAAGTGTTACTCAAACTGCACCATTTAGAACATTTATTTCAGGTTTTGCTGATGGTAGTGGTTCTGCAACTGTATATTCAACTGATGATGATACATTGTTATCTAGCAGAATGATTGAAGATGTTATTCAACGTCAACAACAAGGTGCAAAGGTAAAACTTTATATTGATCGTCAAATGAGTGGTGCAAACGTAGATGAAACTGCAAGTAGATCAATTAGTGCTGATATTATTTTAACTTCAGCAAGTTTTACTGTTAACCCAGATGACGGACAATCTGTAGAAATAGCGTTTAGACCTAGCTCTGCTCCTACATTTGATTTATCTAAAACTTAGTTAAATTAGCATAACTTAACGAACCTCAGATTATCTGGGGTTTTTTTATGTTTTGTATTAGAATATCAATATATTATTTTTATTTTATGGTAAGCACTATATCAGCATTGGATCGTTTAAGAAAAGCTGCAAATCTTGAACCTATAAAGAAAGAAGTAGAGTTATCTGATGGTTCTGTTTTTGAAATGTATGTAACACCATTAACAATGGCAGAAAGAGAAAGAGCACAAAAACAAGCCAAAAGTGATGATGCAAATGCTTTTGCTTTGCAACTATTAATTGCTAAAGCACAAGATGGAACTGGTAGAAAACTTTTTAATGCAGCAGAAATTGATATTTTAAAAAACGAAGTAAAAGATAGTGACTTACAAAGTTTAATGCTTGCTGTAATTAATGCTGAAGAGGATACAATCGACCCAAAGAACTAGCTGCCCAACTGAAAAAAGATAATCTTATGATGTTACAGTTTGGTGTAGCAAAAGAACTTAAAAAAACTTTAGTAGAAGTAAGAAATATGACATTAGAAGAACTCATAGGTTGGAGTGCATATTTTCAGATTGTAAACGAGGAGCAAGAAAAGGAATTTCAAAAAATTCGTAGAACTAGATAATTTTTTAGAGTATTATAGAATAGAAGATATTATTGATTTGTTTTTAAGTGGCTACTGAAAATGCAACATTAAGAATAAAAGTCATAGGTTTACGAGATGTTAATAAGATAAGTACTGCTGTAGAAAAATTAGATAAAAAAATTAAATCAATTAACAAACAAAGGGTTACAGGAACTAGCAGTGCATTAAAAATTTTAAAACAAGAATTAGCTATTAAAAATAAAATTTTACAAGCAGATCAAAAGATATTAACTACACGAAATAGACAAATAACAGCAAATAGAAAAAATGTTGCTACTCAAGTAGCTAGACCTGGTTCAGGTGGTGGAGGTGGTGGAGGTGGTGGAAGCGGATTAACTAGTGCATTAATTAGTGGTGCGTTTCCTTTGCTGTTTGGACAAGGGCCATTTGCTGCTCTTGGTGGTTTTACTGGTGGTCTTGTAGGAGATAAATTGGGTGGCAAAATGGGAGGTTTTGCAGGTGGTTTAGTTGGTACAACTATTGCGACAGGAATACAAACTGCCATAACTTCTATTGGAGAATTAGGTCAAGCAATGAACGCTTTGAATCCAGATATAACTGCTTTAAGTAAATCTATGGGAATCATGGGAACTATAGAAGAAAGAAGATTACAAATTATTGAACAAACTCAAGGTAAGCAAGCAGCTTTAAATGCAGCTTTAGAAATGATGGGAGATAAAATAGGTGAAGAAAACGTAGAAGAATTAAAAAAATTTGGTGAAGCATTTAGAAGTTTAACTAATAGCACTGTTTTATTTTTTACAAAAGTACAAGCAGCAGTAGCAAAATTATTAAACCAAGCGGTAGATGCAGGAGCAGATGCTAATTTACGAGGAAGAGCAAGAGGTCTTGTAGCTCAAAATCCAAATAATGCAGCATTTAGAGATATAAATAAAGAAATAGCTGATCTTGAAGAAGAGAGGAGTGGTGCTGGAAGACAAGAAGTTAAAGATCTTGGTGACCAAATAAATGCCTTAAAAGCACAAAGATTAGAAATAGCAGAAACTTTGATTTTAGAAAAAGATAAAGATGCACTACGAGTTAAAACAAATAAATTAATTACTGCTGGATTAGGAGACTTAAAAAAAGAAAATGAATTAAATAAAGCAATTATCGCTGGCAAAGAAGAAGAATTTTTAATTGAAGATGCTATTAAAACTAAAGTTGAAGAGATGGGTTTGACAATGGAAACAATAAATAAAGGACAATTACAAAGAATTAGAGATGGTGTAATAATAAATAAAGATTTAAAAGAGCAAGCTACAAACGCTAAAAAAGTGCAAGATGCTTTTGAAAAAATTGCAACATCAGTTCAAGATGATATTAAAGAAGGAATTAAAGGTCTTATAAAAGGAACATCTACTCTTGCAGATATGCTTAATAAAGTTGCTGATAAGTTTTTAGATTTAGCTATAGATCAAGCCTTTGGATCTTTTGGCGGAGGAGGTATATTTGGATTTTTAGGTAATATATTTAAAGCTAATGGAGGGCCAGTTGCAGGTGGTAATCCTTATGTAGTAGGAGAAAAAGGGCCAGAATTATTCGTACCAAAAGCTTCTGGAACGATTGTTCCTAATAATCAACTAGGAGGTGGCGGTAGTACCAGTGTTGTTGTTAATGTAGATGCGTCAGGTACTTCTGCTGAAGGAGATGAACCTGATGCCGCACAGTTAGGTCGAATAATTGGATCTGTTGTACAGGCAGAACTTGTTAAAGAATCTAGACCTGGAGGACTTTTATCTAGTACACGCTAATGGCTATTTTCCCTAGTTATCAACCTTTAATTTCTGGAGCAAAACGTAATGCACCTAGAGTTAGATCTACTCGTTTTAATGATGGATATGAAAAAAGAATTAGTTTTGGGTTAAATCAAAATCCAAAAATATGGAATTTAACTTTTAATTTGGATGAAGAAGGTACAACTGAAGTAGAAACATTTATAAATGACAGAATAGATGATGGTGAATCTTTTGATTGGTCACCACCTGATAGCGTCACTACATTTAAATGGGTTGCTAGAAGTTATAGCAAAGAAATGTTTCAACCTGGTCGTAATAAAATTTCTACAACTTTTGAACAAGTATTTGAATAATGGCTACACCAGTATCGGAATTACAAAAATCTAATCCGAGTAATATAATTGAACTTTTTCAATTAGAATTAATTCCTGCTATTCATGGTTCAAATACAAAATATTATTGGCATAACGGTGTAAGTGAAAATGAAAATTTAGATATTGTTTTTGATAGTATTCAATATATAAAGATGCCTATAGATGCGTCTGGATTTAAATTTACATCAAAACAACTTCCAAGACCTAAATTACAAATATCTAATATTTTGGGAACATTTACTACTTTAATGTTGACATTGCCTCAAGGGTTAGAAGGTGCAAAAGTAACAAGACTTAGAACACTTGAAAGATATATTGATAATACAAATTTTGATCCAGGGCATTTTTTACTGGAAGATGGAATAGATAATGTGATGTTACAAGAAGATGATTCGGTAATAAAATTAGAAGAAATTGAAAATCCACATGGCACACCAGATGCAAGTGCTCTTTTTCCTAAAGAAATTTATTATATTGACAGAAAAACTATTGAAAATAGACAGGTTGTTGAATTTGAACTAAGTGCTAATTTTGATCTTGATGGTGTACGTCTACCAAAACGTCAAGTCTTACCAGAAGATTTCCCTGGCGTTGGATCGTTTTTCTCATAATGTGGAAAGATAAAGCACTAGAACACGCAATAAAAGAAGACCCAAGAGAATCTTGTGGTCTTTTAGTTGTCATTAAAGGTAAAGAAAATTATATTCCTTGCAATAATTTAGCTGTAGATCCTGAAGATCAATTTATTTTAGATCCTAATGATTGGGCAAATGCTGAAGATAAAGGAGAAATAACTGCTGTTGTTCATAGTCATCCTGTTACAAGTCCACAACCTAGTGAAGCAGATAAAGTTGCTTGTGAAAAATCTGGCATTAAGTGGTGGATAATCCAACCTAATTTAAAAGAATGGGGTTATTGCGAGCCTTGTGGTTATAAAGCTCCTTTGATTGGTAGGCAATGGGTTTGGGGTGTGACTGATTGTTGGAGCTTATGTAGAGATTGGTATAAAGAAGAATTAGGTATAGAGTTAATAGATTGGATCAGACCGAATGATCCAGAAAATTTTATAAAAAATCCAATGTTTGCAAATTGTTTTGCAAAAACAGGATTTAGAGAGTTAACACAAGAAGAAGATTTAGAAAAAGGAGATTTATTATTAATGTCAATTAGTAGTAGCGGATTAAACCATATTGGTGTTTACTTAGGAGAACAAACCGTTTTACATCATTTGCAAAATAGATTATCAAGTCGTGATTTATTAGATGAATGGTTGCTAAAATGTACAGGTAAGAGGATTCGTTATGCTGCGTAAAATTAAGCTATACGGAGAACTAGCAAAGTTTCTAGGTCAAAAGACTTTTGAAGCTGAAGTTAAGAGTGCTGCACAGGCGATGAGATTTTTAGTTGTTAATTTTCCACAGTTAGAAAAACATATGGCAGATAGATATTACAAGGTAGCTGTTGGTAATTGGGAGTTAACAACAGAAGAATTAACCTATCCAAATGGTCAGGAAGAAATAAAAATTGTTCCTATTGTTGGAGGAGAAGGAGGTAGAGGCTTTGGAAGGTTTTTACTAGGAGCAGTAATGATAGGTGTTGGTGTAGCATCTGGAGGAGCTACTTTGGGTGCTGGTGGTTTTACAGGTGTCGGATTTTTAGGAGGTACAACAGCAGTAATTGGAAACTTAGGTATAGCTTTAGCTTTAGGGGGTTTAGCTCAGATGCTTACTCCTGTAGAAACAATTCCAGAAAGAGAACAAGATCCTCGTTTGTCTTTTAATTTTAGTGGCATACAAAATACTTCACGGGCTGGTGTTGCTGTTCCTTTGATATATGGAACTACATTGACAGGTTCTACTGTAATATCAGCCGATGTTGAAAATGAGCAGGTAGAAGTATGAATGTTATTGGTTCGGGTGGTGGTGGTGGAAAAGGTGGTGGAGGAGGTAATAAAACTCCACATGAAGCTAAAGATAATTTAGATTCTAAAAGTTTTGCTAGAGTTCTTGATTTAATAGGAGAAGGTGAGATTGGTGGATTAGTAGATGGTGCAAAGTCGATATTTTTTAATAACACTCCTCTTCAAGCTGATGATGGAACTTTTAATTTTAAAGACGTTAGTTTTGAAGTAAGAACTGGAACATCTAATCAAACAGTAATTCCAATTACTAGAAATGTTGCAAGGACTAAACCTACTGGTTTTTCTACTGTTGCACAAGCAACTCCAAAAGTAGTTCAAATAGTAGATGATACCGTTGATGCTGTTTCTGTTCAGATAACTGTTCCTGCACTTCAACGATTTACAGATGAAGGAGATATTTTTGGTACAAGTATCGAATTAAAAATAGAAATTCGATATAGTGGAGGATCATATTCAACAGTTGTACACGGAAATGATGGGACAATATCTGGTAGAACACCTGATACTTACATTCGTGACTATTTAATTAATTTAAACGGTGCTTTTCCAGTAGATATTAGGGTGACAAGAATTACTGGTGATAGTGGTTCTAGTAAATTATCTAATGAATTTCAATGGAATAACTATGTAGAAATTAAATATGATCAGCGAACATATCCTAATAGTGCATTAGTTGGTTTAAAAGTAGATGCTGAACAATTTAATGCAATACCTACAAGAAAATATTTAGTAAAAGGCACAAAAGTAAAAATTCCACATAATGCAACAGTAAGAGCAGATGGTAGCTTGGCATACTCTGGAACGTTTAATGGAACACTCGGTGCTGCTCAATATACAAATGATCCTGCTTGGTGTTTATATGATCTTCTAACGTCTTCTAGGTACGGATTAGGTGCTCATATTGAAGAAGCAGATTTAGATAAGTTTAGTTTTTATGCTGCATCAGTTTATTGTTCTGCTCAAATAGATGACGGAAAAGGACAAGGTACAACAGAACCTAGATTTAGTTGTAATGTCGGTATTTATAATCAGCAGGAAGCCTATAACGTCATCAATCAAATGTGCTCTGTATTTAGAGCAATGCCATATTATGAAGCAGGTAGTTTAACTCTTACACAAGACGCTCCAAAAGATCCTAGTTATTTATTTACCCTCGCAAATGTACTAGAACCAGGGTTTACATATTCAAATGCAAGTCAAAAAACTAGACCAACTGTAGTAGTCGTTAAATATTTAGACTTAGATTTAAGAGATATTAATTACGAAGAAGAAATTGATACAGCTAACCAAGCTAGATATGGTTCGGTAATTAAAAATATTAATGCGTTTGCCTGTACATCAAGAGGTCAAGCAAAAAGATTAGCAAAATGGTTGCTTTATATGAGTAACGTAGAACGTGAAGGAGTTACATTTTCTGCATCTATTGAAGCTGGTGTAGTTGTTAGGCCAGGACAAATTATTGAAATAGCTGATCCTGTTAAAAGTGGAGAACGTAGAGGAGGAAAGATTACAGCAGCAACTACGAGTACTGTAACTGTAGATGATATTACTGGGGTAAGCACTGGAAATGGAGCTACTTTATCTGTTATTTTGCCTGACGGTACGTTGACAACTAAAACAATATCTCTTGTTAATACGACTACCAAAGTAATTACTGTAGGTCAGAATTTTTCAACTGCTCCTAATGCTGAAAGTATATGGATATTTCAAAATAATGAAATTTTAACTTCTACTTGGAGAGTATTAGAAGTTCTTGAACAAGATAGGACTACTTATTCTATAACTGCAAGTGAATATAATTCTAGTAAATATAATCATATTGAAAATGGTGTAGCTTTAGTAGAAAGAGATATTACAAATTTAGATGTCCCTCCACCTCCTCCTCAAGATGTCACAGCAGAAGAAGTTATCTATGAAAATACAGGTATTGCAAGAGTAAAAATTATTGTTAGTTGGAGAACAGATTTTGAAGTTACAAAACCTAATGGAGAAATAATTCGTAAGGCTTTTGATAATGTATATGTACGTTGGAGATTAGAAGATGGAAATTATACTTCGATAACTGTAGAAGGTTCTAAAAGTTATGAGATATTAGATACTATTTCTGGTAATTATGAAATTGAAGTATTTGGTGTTAGTGCGTCAGGTTTAAGATCTTCAACTGGAACAAAGCCTCAAAGTCCTTTCTTTATAGCTGCTGGTAAAACTGCTGTACCTAGTAATGTAAGTGGTGTTAGTTTATTACCAATAGATGAATCTAGTGCAATTTTAAGCTGGAATCGTGCCACAGAACTTGATGTTTTATTAGGAGGAAAAACTCTTATAAGACATTCTTCGTTAACAAGTGCTGCAAAATGGCAAGATGCACAAGAAATCGTTGTTGCAGCGGCAGGTAACCAGACACAAAAAATTGTTCCATTATTAGAAGGAACTTATTTAATTAAATTTGAGGACGATGGAGGAAGGCAATCACCTTCTCCTGGCTCAAATGATTCAGATTGGAACAATACAAGAATTACTACAAATTTACCAGCACCTTCAGAAAGACTTGTAGTTTCAACAGTTAATGAACATACTAATAATTTTTTAGGTTCAAAAACTGATACAGTTTATGACTCAAATTTAGATGCTTTAAAATTGGTAGTTACGAATAATGCTACAACAAGTTCTGGACAATATGCCTTTACAAGTACAACAGATTTAGGACAACCATACGATGTAAATTTAAAGAAAATTTTAAAAGCAAATAGTTTTTCTTTGAATAGTTTATGGGATGACAGAACAGATTTAATTGATACCTGGGGACATATTGATGCTGTTGGAGGTACGACTGAAGCAACAAAATGTAATGCTGCTGTTTATGTAAGATCTACTAACGACAATCCATCAGGATCTCCTACATGGAGTCCATATAAAGAATTTAGCAATGTATTAATTACAGGAAGGGGTTTTGAATTTAAAGCAATATTAACAAGTAATGACACTAACCAAAATATAGCCGTGACACAATTAGGAGTTAAACTAGAATTACAAGGAAGAACAGAAAGTATTTCAACTCCAATTTCTACTGGATCGTCACAATACACTGTATCTTTTACAAATCCATTTAAACAAACACCAACTGTAGTTGTGACCCCAACAAATCAACAAACAGGAGATTTCTTTGAACTTGCTAATATAAGCAGGACAGGATTTCAAGTTACATTTAAAAATGGTAATTCAGCAGTTGCAAGATCTTTTGTATGGGCTGCATCAGGTTTTGGTAAGGAGGTTACATAAATGAGCAACACACATGATTACAATATTGGAGATGCTGTAGGAGCGACTTTTAGAGCAGACCTTAATGTTTGTCTTAGTGAAATACAAGCTACTAATAGAGGATCAAGTGCTCCTTCAACATTAGTAAATGGAAAGTTATGGGTAAATAGCAGTAACAATACATTGAATATGTATGATGGAACTAATTTTGTAACTTTAGGGAAAGTAGATACTGCTGAAATGGGTCATGCAACAACTGCATCGCCTAGTTTTACTGGAACGATAACATCTGCTGGTGATATTTTAATGTCTGGTAATACTGCTTTAAAATTACCAGTTGGTAATGTATCTCAAAGGCCAACAGCAGCTACAGGTCAAATAAGATTTAATAGTGAACTGGTTCAATTTGAAGGTTATAACGGATCTGGGTGGGGAGAGCTTGCAAATGGTGTTCCTTCTGGTGCTGTATTTACCCATGCTTCTACTACAGTTCCTTCTGGTTTTTTAGAATGTAATGGTGCTGCTATAAGTAGATCAACATATGCTAGTTTATTTTCTAACATTTCAACTACTTGGGGATCTGGCGATGGATCTTCTACATTTAATCTTCCTGATTTAAGAGGACAATTTGTAAGAGGTTGGTCTAATACTAAAACTGGAACAGGTGATGATGGAAGAAGCTTTGCTTCAAGTCAATCAGATCAAAACCAAAGTCATAATCACTCTTTAAGTACTGTAAGTTTAACTGGTGGTATTAGAAAAATATCAGAAGGTTTTAATTCTGGTGGTTCTGCAAGTGGTGTATTTACTAAAACACAAGATGGAACAAACTCTATAACAGGTGCTTCATCAACTAGCCCTGTTGGTGGTGTTGATTTTGATGGCTCACATACTCACACAATGGGAAATAATGGTGGGACTGAAGTTCGTGTTAAAAACTATGCTCTAATGTATATAATTAAATTCTAATTATGGCAAATCGTAGAATATCACAATTTACAGAATTAACTGCACCAGCAACAACGGATGTGCTGCCAATTATTGATCAAAGTGGTACTGGTACTGAAAAAAATAAAAAAATAACCTATGCTAATTTACTAAATAAAGCACCAAATGGTTCTGAAAGTGCTCCCTCATTTAGCTTTTTATTAGATCCAAACTCAGGAATAAGTGGAGGTTCTGATACTCTCACTCTTAGTACAAATGGATCAGGTCGTTTAGTTGCTAATGCCAGTGGTCTTATAACGATTCCAGGAACTTTAGCTGTCACTGGAACGTCTACTTTTTCTGATCATATTGATTTAGCTACTGGAAAGGTATTAAAAGTTAATGGAACTGAAGTATTATCTGCCACTGCATATACTGGAAACGCAGCCACATCAACAGTTTTAGCTACAGCAAGAACTATTGGTGGTGTTAGTTTTGATGGTAGTGCCAATATAAATTTACCAGGTGTAAATTCAGCAGGAAATCAAAATACTACTGGTTCCGCAGCTACTCTTACAACTCCAAGAACAATAGGAGGAGTTTCTTTTAACGGTTCGGCAAATATTAATCTTCCTGGTGTTAATACCGCAGGTAATCAAAATACAACAGGATCAGCAGCTACATTAACAACTGCAAGAAATATTGCTGGTGTAGCTTTTGATGGTTCTGCAAACATTTCTTTAAATAATAATGCGATTACAAATGGAGCAAGTTACGTTACTGCTTCAATAATTAATGCTTTAGATGCAAGTAATTTAAGTTCTGGAACAATACCAGACGCAAGATTTCCTGCTACTTTACCTGCTGTTAGTGGTGTTAATCTTACAAGTCTCAATGCTAGTAATTTAACCTCTGGAACGGTAGCGGCAGCAAGATTATCTACTGCAACGACCCAAAGTTCAGGAAACAATACTACCAAAATTGCTACTACTGCTTTTGTAAGTACAGCAGTTAGTAATCTTATTAATGGTGCTCCAGCAGCTTTAGATACGTTAAATGAGTTAGCAGCAGCGATGGCAGATGACGCTGCGTTTAGTACCACAGTTACAAATAATTTAGCTACTAAATTAAATTTGTCTGGAGGGCAGTTAACAGGTAATCTTACTTTTTCTGGTAGTCAAACAGTAGATGGTAGAGATTTATCTGTTGATGGAACAAAGTTAGATGGAATAGAAGCTAATGCTATAAATGCTTCTAATACTGCAATTACAAATAAATTATTGCTTGCTGGTGGTACGTT
>Ga0181406_1000904_pt1 | contig 11026 bp, 5 predicted proteins | sample 29SPOviralmetaG_FD_130135 | JGI IMG/M metagenome (GOLD analysis project Ga0181406, IMG submission 130135) | Marine viral communities from the oligotrophic San Pedro Time Series (SPOT) site, San Pedro Channel, CA, USA - 29 SPOT_SRF_2011-12-20 | ecosystem: Environmental > Aquatic > Marine > Strait... | reverse complement strand
TGAAGTATCTGAAACAGACGCAGATACCATTGAAGATTTTCTTGACGCTCGTGGAGCTACAGAAAGTTTTGATTTCACTCCGCCAGCCGAATCAAGCTCATCAAAATTTGTATGCGAATCATGGAACAAATCTATACCTTATTTAAACAGAGCAAGAATACAAGCAACATTCAGGGAAGTGTTTGAACCATGAGTACAACTAAATATATAAGTGAGCTTCAGAATATTAACCCTAGTGCTGTTATAGAACTTTTTGAATTACAGCTAAAACAAGCATTGCATGGTTCAGATGATATTTATTATTTTCATAGCGGGTCAAGTTTAAATTTAAATGGTGAGATCAAATGGAATGGTAATAACTACCAAAGATTTCCAATACAAGCAGAGGGTTTTGAATATAAAGGAGGCCAGTTACCACGACCTACATTAATTGTTAGTAATGCAACAGGTTTTTTAAGTGCTTTACTTATTAGTGTAAATACTGTAACTGTAGGAAATGATTTGTTAGGTGCTATTTTTACTAGAAGAAGAACAAACGCAAAGTTTTTACCAAATGACAATTTTGTAGGAGACAATCCATCTGGTGCTGTAGATGAAACTGTGGAAGATGCAAAACAAATATTTACGGTTGCAAGAAAATCAACAGAAAACAGAGAAATTGTACAATTTGAATTAGCTGCTGCTCTTGATATGGCAAATGTAAGATGTCCTAATAGAATATGCACAAGAGGGGACTTTCCTTCTATTGGAACGTTTGTTGGATGAATTGGAAAGAATCTGCACTTAATCATGCAAAAGAACAAGACCCTAAAGAATCTTGCGGACTTTTATTGAATATTAAAGGAAAGGAAAAATACCATCCTTGTCGTAATCTATCATTAACAGATCATCAGTGTTTTATTATTGACCCAGAAGATTATGTAAAAGCTGATGACAGAGGTGAAATAATTGCAATAATACATTCACACCCAATAACACCTCCAGCCCCTAGTCAGGCAGATAAGGTCAGTTGCGAGCATAGCGGATTAGCATGGCATATTGTCAATCCAAAGACAGAAGCATGGGGTTATTGTGAACCTACAGGATATAAAGCACCATTATTAGGTAGGCAATGGGTATGGGGGATTTCTGACTGCTGGTCGCTTGTTCGTGATTGGTATCAAGAAACTAAAAACATAGGGTTAAGAGATTGGGAAAGACCTATAACTCTAGAAGATTTTAATAAAGATCCTATGTTTGAAAGATGTGCATTGAAAACTGGATTTAGACAGTTAAGGTCGGAAGAACAGTTACAAAATGGTGATCTTTTATTTATGAGTATTTTTGGTAAAGGATTAAATCACGTTGCTGTTTTTACAAATGGGGAGGTTTTACATCATTTAACCGATAGACTATCTTGTAGAGAGCCTTATTCTGCTTGGCTGCAAAAATGTACTGGAGCAAAGTATCGTTATGTTGACTAAATTAAAACTTTATGGTGATTTAGGTGAATTTATAGGGCATAAAGAATTTAATATTCATGCTAATACTGTTGCAAAGGCAGTAAGTTTTTTAATTAATAACTTTTCACAAGCAGAAGCATATATGAATGAAAGATATTATTCTGTATTAGTAAATAATATTGAGATTGACGAGACTGAAATCCATGATTTGTCAGGAACACAGGAAATAAAATTTGTACCTGTTATTTCTGGATCTGGTGGTGCTGGAAAATTTCTTGCTGGTGCTGCATTAATTGGAATAGGAATGGCAAGTGGTGGAATAACCTTTGCAAGTTTTTTTAATCCTGCTGCTATTCCTTTTGCTCCAGGTTTTGCTTCGGCAGGTTTACTTACAAAAGCAACAATTGCTGTAGGAGGAGCTTTAGCTTTACAGGGTGTAAATGAAATGCTTTTTCCTTTACCTGAAGCACCTGAAATAGAAAGCGATCCAAGGGTGTCTTTTAGCTTTAGTGGTTTGCAAAATACTTCGAGGGCTGGTACTCCTGTCCCAATTTGTTACGGTGAAATCTTAACTGGCTCAGTGGTGATCAGTGGAGATATTACAACTGACGAGGTGGAAGTATGACTGAAAATATTATTAGAGGCTATGGTGGTGGCGGTAATAAACCGAAGAAACCAAAGATAACACCTGATAATTTAAACTCTAGACAACATATCAGGATTTTAGATTTATTATCTGAAGGAGAAATAGAAGGTTTTGCCAGCCCATCAAAAGAAGGTCTTACACAAGGGACTACTGCATATGATAATGCCGCTTTAAAAGATGTTTTTTTAAATAACACACCAGTATTAGAATCATCCGCTAGTTCCTCAAGTCCAAGTGATAGTGATTTTAATTTTGCTGATGTAGGTTTTGACTTAAGATTTGGAACGTCTAACCAAGGAAAAATAAGAGGTGTAAAAGCTACAGGAACTCCAACCACTTTAGGTTTTCCAGTAGATGTCACAAAATCCTTAGCAAATGGTGTTACAAAACAGATTACAGACAATACAGTAGATCAGGTTAGAGTTATATTAGATTTTCCAGTACTACAAAAAATAACAAGCAAAGGGGATCAATTAGGTTCAAAAGTAAAGTTAAAGATAAAAGTTCAATATAACAATGGTGGTTATACAACATTAATAACAGATACGGTAAAAGGTAGAACTACAGACTTATATCAAAGAAGCTATCTGATTGATCTTACTGGTTCGTTTCCTGTAGATATAAGAGTTACCAGAGAAACAGATGACAGTACAGATTCTAATGAGAAAAATTTATTTAGATGGAACTCATATGTTGAATTAAAAGACGATAACCTTACTTATCTTAATAGTGCATATACTTCTTTAAAACTAGATTCAAAGCAATTTGGTTCTGTACCATCTCGTACTTTTCGTATAAGAGGAATTAAGGTAAGGATTCCTTCTTCGCAAGGTGCAAGCAGTATTTCTGGCAGTTACAATCAATCAGGATTTAGGGTCACTGTAGACAGTACAAGCCATGGTTTTGTTGCTGGTGATTCTTTTGTCTTTACTCCAAATGCAGGTGCAACTCCTACTGGAACATATATAGTAATAGCCAACACAGTAACAGCCGATCAATTTAAATTTGATGTAGGTGTTTCTCAGACTGTTGCTGGCAGTCCAACTTGTACTTTAGCTGCTTTTTGTAGCGTTGATAATACAACAGGCCGTATTAATTACCCAAGTAATTATGTATTTGATGGAACTATGGGTGCGGCTGTTTGGACAACTTGCCCAAGTCTAATACTACTCGACCTTATGGTTAATAAACGCTATGGATTTGGAACTCATTTAGCACCTGATCAATCTACAGACGCAAAATTATATGAGAACATTGATTTGTTTTCTTATTTTAATGCAAGTAAGTTTGCTAATGAATTAGTAAGTGATGGCAAAGGAGGACAAGAGGCAAGGTTTAGTTGCAATGTAAGTATTCAAAGTTCTAGCGAAGCATATAAATTAATTAATGAATTAGCAGGTGTAATGAGATGTATGCCAATATGGTCTGCCGGTTCCATATCTCTTGCACAGGACAAACCAAGAGATCCAAGTTATTTATTTAGTTTATCTAATGTTACTGAAGCTGGTTTCTCATATTCAGGTAGTGATTTAAAAACTAGAAGCACAATTATAAATGTATCTTATCTAAACATGGATACTAGAAAAATAGATTATGAAACTATAGGAGATAACGTAACAGGTAATAATGCAAATCAAGATGATATTGATAGACAGAATAAATATGGAATTGTTGTTAAAAATATAAAAGCATTTGCTACAACAAGTGCTTCTCAAGCCAGAAGATTAGCAAAATCAATTTTATTTAGTCAGGAAAGAGAATCTGAAGTTGTTACTTTTTCAACCTCTATAGATAGTGGGGTTATAGTACGACCTAATTCTGTAATAGAAATTGCTGATCCTGTAAGGTCGGGGTTGAGAAGGGGTGGAAGAGTAAAAACTGCGACTACATCACAAATAACTATTGATGATATAGCCTCTGTAAATTTACAGACAAGTACTTTAGGAACTAATCCAAAGTTATCTGTAATCCTCCCAGACGGCACAATGGAATCTAAGTCTGTTTCTACTTTAGAGGGAGCAGTATTTACAATTACTGGTACGTTTTCACAAACACCAAATGCCAATACAGTTTGGCTATTTCAAAATGATGATGTCCAATCACAATTGTTTAGGGTTATAAGCGTCAGTGAAAGTGATGGTATTGCTTATACGATTACAGCTTTATCTTATGTAAGTAATAAATATGCTGCTATTGAAGAGAATGATCCAATAGAAGACAGAACAATTACAATATTTAATAACCCTGTTGATCCACCAACGAATTTAAAAGCTGTTGAAAGAATTGTTGCTATAAACGGTAAAGCGGTTTCTAAAGTTATTGTTACATGGCAAGCCGTTAATGCTGTAAATGAATATCAAGTAAATTACAGACTAGATAATAATAATTTTACAAGTGTAAGAGTTTTAAGTAATGATTTTGAAATTTTTAATTCTTCTGCCGGTACTTATGAAATTGAAGTTTTTTCATATAATACTTTAGGTCAGATAAGTTCAACAGCAACTACATTAGATTTTATAGCAGAAGGCAAAACAGCACCTCCTTCAGATATAACTGGGTTATCTTTAGAACCTATAAATGATAAGGATGTAAGGCTTAGATGGGATTTACATCCTGACGTAGATGTAATTCATGGAGGACAGATATATGTGAGACATAATTTATTAGCTGATGGAACTGGTACGTTTCAAAACTCTACCAACTTAATCCCAGCTTTGGCTGGTAATTCAACTTTGGCAACCGTTCCAGCACTTGAAGGTGAGTATATTTTAAAAGCTAGGGACGATACAGGTAATTTTAGTTCAGGCGAAACAAGTGTAATTTTAGATATTCCTGAAGAAATACAACCTCTTGCCATTCTTACAAGAAGAGAGGATTTAGATAATCCAATATTTCAAGGTTCTGCTAGTGCAACTGTTGAGGTAAGAACAGATACAGCAAGTATAGATTTAAAATCTACAGGTATATTTGATGATATTACTGATTTTGATGCTATAGCATCTCTAGATGACTTTGGTTTGATTTCACCTGATGGCTTTTATGACTTTGGTGGTACTGCTGGTGGTACTGTTTTAGATTTAGGTGCTGTATATAATCTTGAATTAAAAAGACATCTTTTTGCAGAAGGGTTTATTCCAAATAATTTATTTGATTTTATTACTGATGTTGATGTTATGAGTGATTTTGATGGAGTACAAGCTTTTGATGCCGCTGCTGATTTACTTGTAAGAACAAGTCAAAATATTTCTACACTTTCACAAACTGGTACTTATACACAATCAGGAGGAACAGAAGTTACCATAAGCATTTCAAATCATAATTATAAAGTAGGTAATACTGTAAATTGTGATTTTACTTCTGGAACTGCTACAGATGGTGATTTTGTAATTTCATCTATAACTAATGCAAATCAATTTGTAGTTACAGTTACAAGCATCGTTTCAAGCAGTGGTAATGTTACTTGCGGAACAGATTACACACCCTTACAAAGTTTTGCCAATGGTAGATTTAAAGGAAGATCATTTAAATTCAGGGCAAAATTGACAAGTAATAATGTAAACCAAGATATAAAAGTTACTCAACTAGGATATACAGCAAGTCTTCCAAGAAGAACAGAACAAAGTACATCAAACATTGCTTCTGGTGCTGGTGCAAAGGCTATTACTTTTGATAATGAGTTTTTCACTGGAACTTCTTCCCTCGGTGGTGTTGATAGTTCGTTGCCTTCTATTGGTATTACTGCACAGAATTTAGCTAGTGGAGATTTCTTTGAGGTAACTTCTATCAGTGGTGCTGGATTTACCGTTACATTTAAAAATAGTTCTGGCAGTGCTGTTGATAAAAATTTTGGATTTACGGCTGTTGGATTCGGCAAAAAAGGGTAGAATGAACTCATTATCACTTAATTAAGATGGCTAGAGTAGATGGTACTGGTGGTTCTGGGTACGTAATTGATAACGGCACAGGCTTAAATGTAAGAACAAAACTTAATCAAATAAGTGCTGCAATAAACTCTTTAAATTCAGGTACAGGCGATCCATCAATTAATACAGCTTTCCAACCACATATAAATACAAGTACAAGTGAATTAAAAATAAGAAATGCAGCAAATGATGGATATATAACTTTAGGAAAAGTAAACGAAGCTAATTTTGGCTTATTACCTTTAACAGGCGGCACATTAACTGGGACGTTAACTCATAACTATACAGGTGCAATGCGTTTACCTGTAGGAACTACAGCAGAAAGACCAGCCAGCCCAGCAGCAGGTGATTTTAGATACAACAGTACAAAAAGTAAAGTTGAATTTTATAACGGTTCAAGCTTTGCAAATGCAAGTATGGATAATTTTACCCAGACAGGTACAGATGCTAGTGCAAGAACATTTCAAAATAAAGGCGAAGATATTCTTTCTGTTAAAGATTTTGGTGCAACAGGTGATGGAAGTACAAATGATACAACTGCTATCCAAGCTGCTATAAACGCTGCCACTGGGAGCAGTAAGGTTTATATTCCCAAAGGTACTTATAGAGTAAACAAAACGATAGAAATTTCTAGTAATAGTCATCTTGTCGGTGATGGAAAATCTAGTGTCATAAAAATGATGGATAGTGTGGGTCGTGATACCACATTGATGAGAACTGGCAAAAGGGCAGTAGCTATAACAGGGACATATGCACAATCAGGAACAACTGTTACCGTCACGATCACTGGTAATAATGCGGTAACAAATGCTGATGGATCTGCTAGAACAAACTATTCAGTTTTAGCACCTGCTGTTCAAAGATTTGTAACGGCAGATTTTACAACAGGAAGTAGTACCGATGGAACTTATGAAATAACTGCTGTGGATTCCAGTGCTGGAACATTTACTTTTACTGTTGGGAACTCAGTCACAACAAGTGGAAATGTTACCGTGACCATTGGAGGGAAAATACAATATGTGACGATTGAAGATATAACTTTAGACTTTAACAGTCAAAGACATTCTGTATCTGGTGGTGAAAGATTAGAAGATACAATTACTGACGCGGCGTTTACAAGTGGTGATGCTTTACAAGATAATAATGCCTGTACTTTAAGTATTTGTTTTACAGAATATGCACTTATAAAAAATGTAAGATGCTTAGATGCATATAAACATTGTCTTGATATAACCGCACCAAAATATAAAAGAGGAAGTAATGGTGCAACTTATGATGCAGACCCTTCTAAATTTATTACTGTAGAAAATTGTTTTGTTAAAGGTGCTGGTGATGATAATTTAACAACACATCATTCTTCAGATCTTTTGATTACTGGCTGTAGATCAGAAAGACCAGCAGGGCATCTTGTACCAAAGAACTCGAATTGTTTTGAAGTTGATGATGGCAGTAGAAATGTGACCTTAACAAATAATACTGCAATAACAGGTATTAAAGGTATGCAGATTAAAGGGCATAACTATGCCCCAGCACCATATAACGTAGTTGTTGATGGATTAAGGGCTGTTAACTGCAATATGGGTTTAGATATACGTCACAGTGGTTTCCACGGAAATGACAGTACAGGTTTTACAGGTGACGGATCTACCGCAGCTTTTACATTACCATCGGGTTTTGGTGATACACCAAGAGTTTATGTAGGAGGTACTTTAAAAACTATAACTACACATTACACGGTATCTGGAACGACACTTACCTTTACATCAGGCAACATACCAGCAGCACCAACTATAGCTGGTGAGAAAAACATAGTTGTTTATAAAACAGAGACAGCAAATGAAGATGAAGATGACCAAATAACAGATGATGATGGCAACGTAATAAGATTTACAGGCTCAAGTCCTACAGCGCGTAATGTAACTGTTTCAAATGTAACTATAATTGCTCCTCTATCAATAACAAACACACAAACTGGACAAAGTGCAACAGTTAATAATCCTGATTATTGTGTAAGATGTGCAAGTTATGAGAATGTGCAATTTACTAATATTGTATGTTCTGATGGAAGTTTAGATTTGGCTGATGATTACTCTGATTATGTACCTACTACTTTTGATGGCAGTGGTGATAAAAGTGGCGGTGGTGTTAGTTCCGATAGTGTCTTTAGATTATTTTATGGTGCATCTAATGTCTTAATACAGAATTTATCAATCTTTGGGTTTTCTGATTTAGGAAAAGGTTTTTATGTAAGTACCAGTTTTTCAAATAATTTTGTTTTAGATGGGTTTAATTGTGTATCGGGGCCAAAATTTCCTATTAGGTGTTTAGGAACTTCAGCAACTTATGAAGGATTTATTGATAAATTTTTAATTAAAGGAAGTTCTGGAACACCAACTACTTTGAATCAAAGTGATTTAGGTACAACTGGAAGTCCTAGAAACCTAGAACAAAAGGCTGCTGGCATTAGAATTACAGCAAGTAATGTTTCTGTTGGACAAGGTAGTGTAAATAGGGTTAAGGATGGAAATGGTAATACAACAACAGGTTATGACGTTGCCGTTAAAGGTGGTTTAGGAGCAACAGATGATGCCCAACCAGCACCTTTTACATTATCTAGGGCTATGCGTTCCACCAGTAGCACTGAAACCGTACCTCAATCTGCAATCAGTTTAGACCTTCAAGAACGTGATGGGCAAGATTTAGGCAAAGGAGAAGGCTTAAAAATTTCATGGCGAAAACAAGAGATAGGTGATAGCACACCAGAAGAAGTTTGTTTTATAAGTTCATTTAAAGAAGAATCTAGTGATACTGATGATGATTACTCTTTAGTAGTTGGAACAACTACATCTGCTGGTACTGTAAGTAAGAAATTTGAATTTACATCTGGTGGTAACTTTATTCCTTCTGATAATGATTCACAGGACTTAGGTTCATCAAGTAATAAATGGGATGATGTATTTGCTACAAACAGTACTATTCAGACATCAGATGAAAGACAGAAACAAGATTTTGAAACTATAACTGAAGCAGAAAAAAGAGTTGCTACAGTTTTAAAAGGTAATTTAAAAAAATATAAGTTTAAAGATGCTGTTACTTCTAAAGGTGATAGTGCAAGAATACATTTTGGAATAGTTGCACAAGAGATCAAAACAGCATTTGAAGCCGAAAGTCTAGATCCAGCTACTTATGGTATGTTTTGTTATGACGAAATGTACACAACCGATGAAGAAGGTAACAAAACAAAAGTAGGTGACAGTTATGGTGTCAGATATAGTGAGCTTTTTGCTTTTATCTTAGCTTCAACTTAAAATACAACTAAACAGGAAAAGAAATGGCAACACATGATTATATAATTTCAAATGGTACTGGAAGTGTAATCCGTGCAGACATAAATAATGCTTTATCTGCGATAGTAACCAACAACTCAAGTAGTAGTGAACCAGCAACAAAATATGCGTATATGTGGTGGGCAGACACCTCTGCTGGACTGCTTAAGATAAGAAACTCTGCGAATGATGCTTGGATTACGTTATTTCAGTTAGATGGTACGTTAACACTGGAAGATGGGTCAAACTCCGCACCAGCTATAAGTTTTAGGGATGATACAAATACAGGAATCTTCTCAAGTGGTGCTGATAATTTAGATGTTACTACAGGTGGAACTACCAGAGTTAATGTAAGTTCAGCAGGGATAAATGTCACTGGAACGGTAACTGATGACGGTGCAATCCATGATGGGGATGTAACTTTTACAGGTGCAAGTGCAAATATTATCTTTGATAAATCTGATAATGCTCTTGAGTTTGCTGATAATGCAAAAGCAGTTTTTGGAAATTCATCGGATCTTGAACTATATCACGATGGAACACACACTTACCTAACGAATACAACAGGTGATCTAAGGATTACAGATACAGGAGGAGGAGGAATAATAATTGGAACTGACAGTCTAGCTTTAAGAAATAGTGCAAGAGATGAAAATTATTTAATTGGTAATGTTAACGGAGCCGTAGAACTCTACCATAATAATACAAAGCGTTTAGAGACAACCTCGGCTGGGGCGACAGTTACAGGAGATATTACAGCAACAGGAAATTTTGGTGCTGCAAACGTAAATATCACAGACAATTCTCCTAGTTTAATATTTACTGACTCAAATGCTAATAGTGACTACAGAATTAGAGTACAAAGTGGTGTTTTAAAATTTAGAGATGATACAAATAGTGCAGATAGATTAACAATAGCTTCTGATGGAAACGTAGGCATAAATGAATCTGCTTCTTTAATGAATAACGGTAAATTAACTGTAAAAATAGACACTAATAAACATATTGCATTTAATGGATCACAAGGTGAACTTGGTGGCGTACCAGCATTAGTAGCTTATCAAGATACTGGTGCTTTAACTGACTTAGGTTTTAGAGGTAATGAATTAAAATTTGCTACTACAACCGCAGAACGGATGAAAATTACCTCTGATGGAAACGTACAAATACCAGCAGATAACGCAAAGCTACAACTCGGTGCTGGTCAAGATTTAGAAATTCATTTTGATGGAAGTCATGCAAGATTAAATACTGAAGGTACTTTTAATGTACAATCTGACGTTGTATCTTTTACTAATAAAGCTAATAGTGAGGCTTTAGCAAGTTTCACAGCAAACGGAGCCGTAGAACTCTATTTCGATAACAGTGTAAAGCTAGCCACAACCACAACTGGGGTTCAGGTAAGCGGCACTAATCTAAATATGAATAGTACATATATTGACTTCGGTGGTTCAGTATCTACACCTTCAACGGCAGCAGCAATATACAGACCAGCAGATAATAACTTAGCTTTTTCTACTGCTAATACAGAGAGACTTTTAATATTAGATGATGGAAAAATTAGAGTTCCTGATAATGGGAAATTTGTTGCAGGTGTTGGGTCTGATCTACAAATTTATCATGATGGATCACACAGTTACGCTTTAAATACTACAGGTAATTCTCTTCTCCAGATCGGAAGAGCACCGT
>Ga0181406_1000900_pt1 | contig 11034 bp, 10 predicted proteins | sample 29SPOviralmetaG_FD_130135 | JGI IMG/M metagenome (GOLD analysis project Ga0181406, IMG submission 130135) | Marine viral communities from the oligotrophic San Pedro Time Series (SPOT) site, San Pedro Channel, CA, USA - 29 SPOT_SRF_2011-12-20 | ecosystem: Environmental > Aquatic > Marine > Strait... | reverse complement strand
TCTCTGTTGTGGTGGTTGCTTTAATCCTAGAACCATTGTCAAATTCAAGTGTGTTTCTATTGTATGAATAAGCCCCTGCTCTGAGGAAGTCTGGTAGTGCTTCATAGGTGTATCTCACTCTGTTCATGATGTCTTGTGCACCTGTAAACTTGTGTGCGGCAATTAATATCTGCGAGTCTGGCACAAACATAGCATACCACACAAGATATGCCGCGGCACATGTGGTTTTGCCAGTTTGTCTGGGCAACATAGCAATTGCAAATCTATTTTGATGATAGGTATCTACCAGTCCTTCTTGATATTTGAACATTTCAAATTTCATCGATCCTTTGGTAGGATGCTGTATCATGCAGTAATGTTTGCAGAAATACAATGGTCCTGTTTTTGGATCCATGCATTTATTAAGTTCAAGTATTTGTGCTTCTGTGAACTTTATTTTGGCATGTGCCTTTTTGGTGAGGTTACCTTGTAAACTTTGTGCCATACTTGTATTTACGGAAAATTATTTTGAGTGGTTGGTAAGTGATGAACCTGAATAACCATCAGACTGTTTAAGAGCATAGCCTTTGTGGAATTGATCTTTGGCTGTGTCTTCTTCTGAAGGAACAATGTCTCCACCACCTTCTGGTTTGCCATCATCTTGTCTTGTGTCCATTAATTCTTTGAACATGGTCATGTTGTATTCATCACCAAACAATGGCTTGTCTGCAGCTGTGTCATCTTTGTATTCAGCGTCTGTGAGTTTAGGCTCATATTCTTTTTCTTCAGGCTTTATTTCTGTTGGATCTGTTGGATGTTTCACTCTGATGTGATCGCCTGCTATGCCAAATTCGTCTTTGAGCACTGATTCTAACTGTTGATAACCAATTGGATATCCAGTTTCAACATCAAATATGCTCACTTCAACATTTTTTAATCTTGTAAATTCATGTGGATGTTCTTGCACAGGAGTTGAAGCAATTTTTTTAAATTCAATTGTTTCATATTTTGTCATGTAGTTTTTAAGTTCTGCTTCAAAATTTTCTGGTAATTCACCAGCAACTTTGATGCGTGCTTGATATGTTTTTACTGCTTCTGCAAGATATTCTTTGAATGTTTTCATAGTGTATTATTTATCGTTTTTGGTGTTTTGCAGTATCTGTTTGATCAACTCATTGCGATCTGCTACTACGGTGCCTGTGCCTGTGACTGCTTCTTCTTCAGGTTTGCCGTGGTCAAGTTTCATTTTTTTAAGTTGCAGTTCAATCATTTTGAGTTTTTTGTCAACTTTTAGATTTTTGGCTGATATTGCATTGCCCATCATTGATGAAGCCACCTCCATGATTCTGCCTGCTAGACGTGGTTCTATGTTCATGCCTAGATCCATGAGATCTTGATATGCTTTGAAAGATTCCTCTGCATATGAATCAATTTCTTTGTCGTCCTCCAAGCCGTCAACTTGCGGTAATGCCGCATCAATTTTGTCTAAGTTGAACTTCTCTTGAATAATTGCATTTGCTTGAGCATCATCTTTGGAATCTTGTTCATTTTCAATCTTGTCATTGAGAGATTCTGGAGTGTCTTGATTGGACTCCAGATTGAAAAGATCTTCTAATTTTTTTGTCATGCAATGTTATTTAAAGATATCACTCTCAGTGATCACCCTAAAACGAATACCTTTGTGCTTGGCCCATTTGTTGGCAGCTTCCCATTTTGCACGATTTACAATGTAAGCCGCTTGGTTTTGTTTATTTTTGCCCACTGATTCAAGTTTGGCTTGATTGTTGGGTTTGACTTCAATTAATTCTCCTTGACGTTTGCCTGTTTTGTCTTGATACACCAAGAAAAAATCTGGCACATATATTGTGTTCTTACCGTTAAGAGGATTTCTGTATGGTATCTGTATGCTCTCAGATGCCCATTGCATGATGCCTGGATTGTTGTCGCAGAATCTCATGAATGCAAATTCCCAAGATGATCTGTACTTGGGTGTTTTTTTGCCAACATACTTGTTTGGATTTTTTGGTTGGTACAAACCTTGAGACCAACGGTTCATGCTAAGCCTTTATGTTTCTTGTGATATGACTCTGTGTGCTTCTGTCATTTTTGTAACCTAGTACAGAAGTTTTATATCTGTATGCATTGAGTATTTCAGCCACTAGTTGAGACAGTTCCAAATCTGTTGCACCTTTCAGTGTGTCCAACACTGAAAAAACGTTTGCATTGTCCACTTTGGCTTGTTTCATTAATACATAAGCAATGGATTCACTGGCTTGAACATCATAACCTTTGTTTCTAAAAAATGCAATGGCAGCATCATATTGGCCTCCATTGATCTCTGTTCTATCTTGTTCTAGCCCACTAAGGAATTGTACCATAGACTGTGTTTTAGATTGAGCACTGACACCCAAATTAGACACAGGAGTTTTTGTTTCAGCCATTGTATGTGTATCCTTTTGAACCAGTTATTGAATTCACTGACAGTCCTTGCCCTACACCTGCATCGTTGGTGTTGACTGTTGCCACAGTTTGTTCTGCAAGTGGTGCTTCAATAAATTTTTTGTATTCACTTTCTTTAACCTGGTATTGTATTTGCTTGTTGTTGATCATTGTGCTAATAACGTTTGTTGCATTATCTATATAAGAATTTTGTTCGCTTTGTGTGAGTTGACTCCAACTTGCATCAACATCATTTGGATCAATATTAGTGCTGATTCTAAAACTTACAAATTTTGCAAATTTTTCTTTTGCTTCAAAGTTGTTGCTGAGAAAAGATTTTGCTTGTTTGGAGTTCAGCACTATTTTTCCTGCTTCAACTGACGTGGGAGATTGGCCTTTGTTTGTGGCTTTGTTGTTGACACGTTTTTGTTTGATATTTTTAGGGAATGACACACCAGGTTTGGATGTTGCTCCAATGTTGTTAGTTCCAGATCTAATTGCATCTTTGGCAATGCCTATGATCTCTTCATCTATTCCCCTCACTGCTTTGCCTGATTTAATTTTTCCATATGTATTAAGTGCAGACAGACCAGCACCTAGTATGTTGCCGGAAGAAAGCAAACTGATTGTGTTTGTGATTCCGCCCAGCACACCAAACACAGTGTCACCCCCAGTGCCGTTGGGTGATGGTGTTTTGTCATAATGAAACTGTGCAAAGCCTTGTGGATCCACACCAATTTCACCATTACGCATCAACACGCCTGAATATGAAATTGAAAAAGCATGTTCGTTTAGACCAGCTCCATCAGTTTGGTCCATTGAACCATTTGACCAATCATTGATGATTGGATTCATCATTTTGTATTCAGTGAACAGTCCTCTGCTCAATTGGAATATTGAAATTGAATTAAAAAATTTTTCGTTGTTGCCTGTGTCCAATCCAAATCTGAAACTGCCATATCCGTTGGGTGATGTGTAGCCTGCTTTGTATCTGGTTTCAGACTGATTTGTATCAACAATATAGTGTTGGTAGTATGACTTCCAAAATGCTGTGGCAACATCGCCCATGTCATCATGCAACACAATTGATACAGGCTGATACTGGATGCCTGTTTGTACATAGTCTTTGAAATTGTACTTGTTTTTTTGTTCAACATTAAAATTATAAGATGGCAAGTCACAGCGTTTGACAATCATGCCCAGTTCTAACTGTTCATTTTGATTAATTGACTTACCCACAGCCAGTGGATTGATATCAAACACCACATGATATAAAAATCTATTTTTTGGTGCAAGTCTAAATGATTGATCTGTGTACAATCTGGCCGCATGCTGAAAGTCTCGCATGGTGTCACCACCAATTAATTGTTTTAGAAAGTTGTTACGCCAGTTCATATGTAATATTTATGGCATCAAAATCGTGCCAGTTTTAAACTGCGAAACGTTAAAGTTTGAGTTGAGTATTAAGCGCCGGTAGCTGCTGTTGAAACTGCTCTTGCTACTGCTGTGCCAATACCAGTACCTCTTGGTGTTTGGATTGCATTGTCATATCTAATAGACATTGTAATCTGCACTGGTTCTGATGTTGCATAAGCAAGTGTGCCATACTGCACGTTGTCTAGGTAACAGCCATACAGTTCATATGTTTCTAACACAGTTGGAGTGTTGGCTCCGTTGCCACCATCAAGCATTTCAATTCTGCCTGTGAACTTGTAGTCTTGTCCTGATGCCGCACTTGACTGTTCAAAGAAGTCAAATTGTTTCTGCAACTGTTCGCCAACAAGTTTTGTAACTTCGTTGTTGACATCGTCTCTGACATTCAATGTGATAGGATCCCATGTGTGTTTGCCTGCCATGTACACTCTTGAGTTGTATGCATCAAGTGTGATTTGATCAAATGTTATGTTTGGACGAGTTACATCCACGACCTGTTTGGTGAGCTCGGATCTAGGAGTAGACACACCAAAGTTCTCAAGCACAATTCTAAACCTATACTGTAGTTTAGGCATTAATAGGCCTTGTGAGCCTGATGATTGATCACTTGCTAGTGGTACTGTAAATTTTGATAGTGTTGATACTGCCATTTCTTTTTCTCCTAGTATGAATATTTACTATTCATTTGTCCTTTCGTCAACTTGTACCTTTAAAGGCCTTGAGCTGCTATTTCTCCTGTGTTCTTCAATCTAACTGGTATGAATATAAATTCAACTGCTTTGACTGGCTCAATTGCAACATCGACATACAGTTCGTTTCTGTCAATTCTTGCTGGTGTGTTGTTTGATTCATCACACACTACAGCAAAGTCGAACAGTGCTCTTTGTGCTGTCAATTCTAACAAGAATGATTCAATTGACTGTTTTATCTCATTTCTTGTCAATGCATCATTCGGCTCAAAGATAAATGGTCTTGCAATTTTGTCTAATTGTAGTCTTGTAAACGCAACCAATCTTGCAACATTAACTCTGTCAAGTGCTGATGCTGTAAGTTGTCTTGTCTTTTGCCCAAATGCTACAAGTCCAGACCCTGTTACAAAAGATATTGGATTAATGTTCACTGATTGTAATGAATCTCTTAATCCTTCTGCTACTGCTGTGGTTTCAAATTCACCTTCTGAGTTGATGAAACCAACTGATGAAGCATTGTCTATTGCACCACGTCTTATGCCTGCTGGTGCAAACCATGGAAATGCAACTTGATCATTGGATGCAATTGTTCTCAACATCATGTGTGATGGTGGAACTGCCACTGATTCTCCTGCTAGATCTGTTGTGAATCCTGATGGATAGTACACACCTGTGAATGAATTTGTTGTTAATAATCCGTCTTCACCGTTGTCGGCAGCCCCTGCTGTGTTATTAGCATAGTTTGTGACTGCTGTTGAGTTTGGTTCAAGTCTGAACGGAGTGTCGCCTACCACAAATGCAGTTTCTTTTCTGTCTGCATTAAGTGTCTCTAGATTTGTTATAAGTTCTGGGTAACCAGGAGCTGCTAACAAGTTGAACTCTCTTTGCTCTTCTCTTAGTGCTGTGGTTGATTCTACACTTGATTTCAATGCTTCAACAATTACATTTCTCTGTGCTTTTCTGCCCATGAAAGGTGATCCATCTGTTTTTAATCCAGATGCATTAACCCAAGCATCCTTTTCAGTTGGAAGTGTTGGATACACAGTTGTTGATGAAAAGTTTGTTCTTGAAAAATAGTTCTTTACAAACTTTTTGACAGCATAACCTGATCTTCTCAAGTTAAATCCAAGCATACCTTTTGGATACAGTGCTGGCTCTGGTTTGTCAATGTCAAGATATGTAGATGTCAACAAGTCAGTGATCAATGTTTCTTCGCTGATGATATCTTTTGTACCATCTGAATGATAACGGAAGTCAGCAAATAAAACACCATCTTGTGATGTTTGGTCTGTGTTATCAATTGACACAAACTTTTGTCCATCTGGTTGTGATGAATCATATCTGTATAAATCTGGATACTCTTCTAGATCCGCTGTGCTTAACCAAATGTCTCCATCAACAAGTGCTGTGCCATCTGATTGTGTTGTTGGCTCTGATGCTGAAACAATAGGACCATTTGGATCTGTTTGTGATAGATCAAATCCTCTAGCATCTGATGATACATTTTGATAACCGTCCCACGTTGTGCCGTTGTGTATCAAGATATCAACTTCGTCTACTGTTGTGTGATACCATAATTGGTTGTCTGCTGGATCTTTGGTTGGTTCATTCACACTCTGTATTGCTGTGAATGTTGTGCCTGAGTCTGGTGTGTTCTCAACTGGAGTCCAATTAGATGCTAAGAAAGCAAAAGTTCTATTGGCTTCTGTTTGATCATCTGATGATGAAAAGTCATCTTTGTCGCCTGCTGGTGCAACATATAGGTTTGCAATTTTGTCTGTTGAAAGATCTGAGTTGCCACCGTATGCATTTGCATTGCCAGCTGCAAAACCTAAGTCTGCCATTGCAGTTCCGTTGGTGTCTGTGAAATAGATGTTGCCACCCAGTGCATGTGACACAGTTATTCTTTTGGTTGTTGCATCATATGAAGCACTAATGTGTTGGAATCCTGCAGCTGATATGGCCGCAACAAAATCATCTGCATCGTCGCCACCAATTGATACTGTCTTGGTGTTTAATTTATTTGCCGCTGTGTTTGCAGTAGCATCTGGATTAAGAATGGTTTCTGCCATTCTAATTGTGTCACCACTGTCTACAGCAGCTGTCTTGGTTGCAATTTTATCTGAAACAATTTGAGTTGTTGCTCCAGTACCTGCTGATCTTTGAAAAGCAACATAGTCAATCACTTCACCTGAGTCAGTTGTTGAATCGTCCCATTCTGATTCACCAATGTTTACTTGCACGAATACATCGTTGGTGGTTAAGTTTTGACCGCCACCTAGTTTGTCTAACTGTTGAAGTGCTTGTTCTTGTGTGATAAACACAGGAGCACTAACACTTTCAAATTGTCCTGCTGTGTCGGAATATTTTTTTAATGCAATGTTAGCACCACCGTTTGGCTCAGTGGTTTGAATAAACACAGATCCTGATGGTCTTGGTGATGTGTCACTAGTTCTAAATCCGTGGTCTTCAGTGTGTTGTCCTATGAACACTTTTGGTATTTCGTATCTTCCTGCTGTGATACCCAATAGTGTAAGTCCTTGTATAGCGGAGTCGTCCACGTTGTTAAGAATAATTGTGCTGGCTTCTGCTGTTGTAGATGAATCATCACCAGTTGCAGCTGCAATACCGTATATTTCTAATCTGCCATCCACTGCCGCAGCTTGTACACCTGACATTCCGCCTGCGTTGATAGCGGCAGCCGCTGTGGCCACTGTTTGACCAAGCACGATCTCTACACCATTGACGCTAATTGTTGCATCACTCAGTGCTGGATTTGTGGTTGTGCCTTTGATAGTTGGGTGTGCTGATGACCAAGAAGCATCCTTTGTTGCGGAGTCTGATGATCCAACTTGTACCCATGTGTTTGAACGTGTTTTGTAGTATAATCTGTTGAATGGATTTGTTGCCACTACAGCATAATCACCAATTGAACCTTTGGTTGATTTTGGTGCGTTGCCTGTGACATCATCTGTTGATGTGATGTAAATTGGTGTCTTCACTGTGAATGACTGTGTGCCTTCACTCCACTCTTTGATTCCAAAGGATGATGAAGCAAGATCCAACCAGTAAAATCCGTCATTAGGTCTACCACCAGGTGCGCCTGCTGTTCCGGATAATTCTGCTGTGTCTACATTGGCTCTGATCACAAAGGCTCTGTTTGCGATGCCCAAGAAGGAGTAAGCGGCTTGGAGACCGTATTCATTCAATTCAGATCCCTGAATTGGAGTGCCTGATGCGTCAGTCACAAAATCTGGATCACCGAAAGTCTGTGTTAATTCTCTCTGTGATGATATTAGAAAAATTTCGTTTGCGTTTGTTGACAGTGTACCGGCAGCTGTGCCTGTGCCTGTACCTGATGTTTTGTCTTGTGCAGTTGCAACTACTACTAGTGGAACTGCTCCTGGTATACCGGGGACGTAAAATGATTCGTCTACTACGGTAACCTCTACTCCTGGTGATATTAAAGCCATTTGTCGTTTACTCCTTGTTGCAAATATTTACCACTCATGGGCTGATTATTACAATCGATTTAAAGAGTGCTAAAAAGGTGTGCATAAATATATGCGTGCTTAATGGCAATGGAACAAAGCGACCTTTGTGTCAAGAATGTAATAGTAGGCCAGCTGCCTACAACTATCGACGTGGCGACAAAGTGTACTATCGAAAAAAATGTGATGCATGTATTCGCAGGTCATCATCATCAACTATCAGCACTCCTGCTTGGCAACGTTCTGGATATCACAAACAAACACATTGTGAAATGTGCGGCTTCACTGCACAACATCCTCATCAACTTGATGTTCACTATCTTGATGGCAACATGACCAACAACAATCAGAGCAATTTAAAAACAGTGTGTGCTAATTGCAACAGATTGATACATGTTAAAAAACAAGGTTGGCGTCAAGGTGATCTTACTGCTGATCAGTGATGCAATCAACTATCTTTTGATGCAATTTGCCCATTGAGGCATTGTTTTCAATCACACGATCAAATGAAGAATTTGCCCATGCCCATTCTGATGCATGAATTTCTTTTGGCTCTATGCCGTTGATCTTGTAATCATCAAACCATTGAGGATTTTGACCTCTTTGGATACACCACACTTGCCCACCAACAGATTTAATCATATCCACTTCGTTGGGAAACCGTGTGTCCGGTATTACCCAATTGATTGTAGGATTTTCCTGAATTTTCTTTTTGACTAAACTTACCCATATGCCATCATAAAATCCTTGTCTCATGCATTCAGTGCCAAACACTTGTAACACATATCTAGGAGTGATTAAACTGTCCAACTCATTGCTCCAAAATGCATCTGGTCTTTCTCGCCAATCTCTTGATTGTGGAGTAACACCTTCCAGCATTTGTCTTGGCCAGTCAAACATCTCTGCCACAGCATCTTTTAATTTGTCTGCAAATGATATCTTTTGAAAATTATGTTGATCAATGAGATGGTCAGCAACAGTACCTTTGCCTGAACCGATTAGTCCGCATATGCCTATGATCATTAAAACGATTATATAGAAAAATTATCCTATTGTAAAGGACAAAGGTGTGCCACCTTCTGCGTAGTTGCCAATTTCTTGTTCAAGTTTTTGCATTTCATTGACAGCTTCGTTTTTGAGATTGTCACCGTTCAGTGTAGATCCGCCCTGTGGACCAGCAATTTGTGCAAATTTTGATCTTGCTTCGCCTAGTGTGTATTTTGAAATTGCCAGGGTGTAATCTCTAATCCATGGTTTTGCGTAGATGTCAGACAATAATATAAAGTCTGGTCTATAGTTGTACTGTTCAATTAACACCACTTCCTTGTGTCTTTGTCTTCTGAATATGTTCAATCTTCTTGTGGGTTGATCAAATTTGAAATTTATGAATCCACCAAACATTCTTGCAACTAATTCTTGATAACCTGCAAACATATCATATGTTGCCAATCCGCCAATCCTGCCTGTTTGTAGCAAATACACATTGGTGTAGGCTAATTCAAAAGGATCAAATGCAGTGCCGCCTTCAGATGATGATGCTCCTCCCACTGTTCGTCTGTATATTCTTGACACATTGATCACTTCTGCTGGTAGAGTGTATTGTGTTTGATTTTCTCTTAGTTCAAGAAATCCATAGGATTCTTCCACAGAGTTTGAGGATCTCTGTCTAAATTTGTCTACAGCAGTGACAAACGCATTGTTTATGTGTTTGGTATCTAATTCAACTTCAATCATACCGTCGCCTAGTCTTGTTTTGACGTAATCAAATATCTCTTGCTTGGCTGAGTTGATCTGTGAATCTGTTGCTTGTGTTTGAGCAGTGTCTGGCATCACATGTATTTATAGTGCCATAAATATACAAAATGCCAAGACTATCTCTATTCAAGCCTGAAAAAGGAAATGATTTCGCCTTCATGGATCGCAACATTTCTGAAATGTTTCAAATAGGTGGTACAGATGCCTATATCCACAAGTATGTTTCGCCAAATGATCAAGGTGAAACCAATGATGCAACTCAGCCACAACGATCAGGAGATTCGCTGGACGAATTGGCCATCCAAGACATGCTGTTCCTTGAAAACAGAGATCGCAAATATGAATCCGATGTGTATCATACTCGTGTGATTTATAATGTGTCTGACATCGATTTTGATCTAAGTCAGTTTGGTTTGTTTTTACAAAATGATCAATTGTTCATGACATTTCACATCAGAGATATTGTTGATGCATTGGGCAGAAAAATCATGGCAGGTGATGTGATTGAATTGCCGCATCTCAAAGATGATTATTCTTTGGATACCACAGACACTGAAACACTCAAAAGATATTATGTGGTTGAAGATGTCAACAGAGCGGCAGAAGGATTTTCAAAAACATGGTGGCCTCATCTGTACAGAGTGAGAGTCAAAGGCATCACTGATGCACAAGAGTTTAGGGATATTCTAGGCAATGCAGATGAAAACACATCTCAAAAAACACGAGACAAAGATTTAGAAATAAACCAAGCAGTGATTGACCAAGCAGAATCAGATGCACCACAGTCAGGTTACAACACCAAACAGTTGCATGTGATGCCAACAGATGAAGAAGGCAAAGTTGCACTGGTCACTGTGGACGATGACATGACCACAGACACTGGTCACATCAATGTGGACAAAGTTTATCAAACACCTAAAGCCAATGGTTACCTTGAAGGATATCTCACAGGTGATGCTATTCCTGCCAATGGTGAAACCTACACAGCGGCAACTACATTTCCAAGCAATCCTGTGGAAGGAATGTTTGTGTTGCGAACAGACTATTCACCCAACAGACTGTTTAGATTTGATGGCAGAAGATTTGTAAAAATAGAGGACAATGTAAGACAGACCATGACACAAACAAACACAAGAAACACACAAAAGACCTCCTTCATTAACAACACCAATACAACAACTCTTGCTGATGGATCCTCTACCACACCTGAAAAAGTTGCACTGAGTAAATTGTTGAAACCACAGGCG
>Ga0181406_1000894_pt1 | contig 11085 bp, 27 predicted proteins | sample 29SPOviralmetaG_FD_130135 | JGI IMG/M metagenome (GOLD analysis project Ga0181406, IMG submission 130135) | Marine viral communities from the oligotrophic San Pedro Time Series (SPOT) site, San Pedro Channel, CA, USA - 29 SPOT_SRF_2011-12-20 | ecosystem: Environmental > Aquatic > Marine > Strait... | reverse complement strand
TTTCATACAGATCCTTTATGCTTACTTTGTTGTTAGTGACTTCTAAAATTTTCTTTACCATTTCTGGATCGGGAAACCTTTTAACCTTTGCAGTTAAGCACCACCTCTGTACTGATGTTCCCGGATTTTGTACTCCACGTATACCAAGTTCTAATCCAAAATTATAATAGGATAGACCTTTCTCTTTTCTATATTCTTCAAGTGTCATATTTCCTTTCTTGATTGCTCTGATTTGTATGTATATATATCATATTTAATGCTTTACAAGTAAAATAATATGTGTATAGATAGTGGAAAACTAGGAACTTATGAAAAAAGACGAACAATTAATAGAAGATGCTTTCTCAATATTTAATGGTGGTAAAGGATTAGACCATTGGTCATACTCATCTACCTCTACACCATTTTCTAAAAATTTAATTAGCTATACTTTTCCACAAGAGGTCAGAAGAACTTTTGCATTTAGATATAAAGCTAACTTTGGCAATCTTGTAAACAACACAGTACAAAGATTAATTGGACATGAAGTTTGGAAAACATCCACAATGAAAGAACCAAAATGGGATAGAGATTTTAATAAAATATTTCAAAATGAACTTGGTATTATAAATGAAAAACCACCAGTAGATGACAAGGATAAATTCGCCAGAGAACAAATGATTGAGTACGCAATAGATTGTATTGGTGTAACAGAGAAAGTTGTTAAAGATATAGTTAAAGATGACAACTTAATTTGTGAGTATCATGTAAGAAAAAAAGAAATGACAATGATTAAAGATATTCTAGGTAAAGTAGATTATCTTACAAAAAAAATATTTATAGAATTAAAAACAAAACCACCCAATATTAGAAAGGTTAAGAACAAGGAAGAGTGGACAATGAGTACACAACCATTGCCAACTGAACCCGCAACAGATAACCTTACACAGACTTCGTTCTACTATATGTGTACCAAGAAGATACCTTATTTAATTTATACAAATGATAAGGAACATATTATTTTTGATGAGACACACGAGTTAATGAAGAAAGACCATCTGGAATATCTTTACTATAAAATGGTTGATAAGATTTTACTTTGGGAACGTATGATTATGTTCTGCAAAGGAAGTCTGTCTGAACTTGCATTGATGTGTGAGCCACCAGACATATATCATCCTTATTATTATAAAGATTTAGCACCAGAACAAACAAAACTCATAACTAATTTATGGGGAATAAAACAACAACAATAACAAAAAAGGAGAACTATGTCTTGGATGATTTATAAAGGAAAAGTAATTGCAACATACACTTTTATTTACGCACAAAAGTTATGGGGTTTATTACCGGGTTAATAATAAAAACAAATGAAAGGAAAAAATATGAAAAGAAACATATATCAAAAGCTACATGATGCCTGTTTGACTGCGGGGTCTGTAAAGAAAGGTGCGAAAGCAAATGGGATGCACTTCAATCCCCTTTTGCACGACAAAGTTCAAGAGGTAGCAACACAAGCCTTGTTAGACAATGGTTTGTATGCGACTTGTAATTACCTAACAGAGATTGTGCCAAACATAAAACAAGTTATGGTCGTATGTACTATGCGAGTTTATGATGTTGACGATCCAACACAATATATACTTGTTGATGGATGTTCAGCATTTGGCAATCTTGATAAATTTGGAACCGGCAATGCTATGTCGTATTCACGAAAGTATGCGTTCTTAAATTTATTAAATCTTAAAACAGGTATCAAAGATGAAGATGGTTATGAACCAAAGCCATTTGAAGATTCTACAGAGCAATCTGTTGAAGAACCTACATATTTAGATGATACTATAGATGTAGAAGATATAAAGAATGAGATTAAGTCAGCTAAAAATTTAAAAGAGTTTAACATTTTAGCAGAGAAATATTCTAATCACATTCAATATCTAATAAAAAACAACACTAAAGTTTATCAACAAATAAAAGATGTTGCTGATACTAGAGAGTTGCAATTAACAAATAAGGGTCAGTAAAAGCTGACAATAACAAAGGAGTAAAAATGAGTGAAGATGTAGTATGGTGTAACTTAGTAAGAAACGAAAATAAGAACGCAGACAATCAACCTGATTGGGTAGCACCACCAAACCTAAAAGCACCAGAGGGTAAGAAATGGACTATAGGTGTTAAGATAGGAGACGTTTGGCATAATCAAGCTGGATGGAATGAGTTAGATGAACAGGGTAATATAACCGGTATCACAATTAAGATGACACCACCTAGTTCTAATAATGACAAGCCTTCAGCACCATCAAATAAGGGGTTTCAAAGCAAACCTAGTTATGGTAGTAAACAACAATATAAGTTTTAATTAACTTGTATATTTAGTCTTGGGGGAGTTTTTCTTTCTAGTTCCCTTTCGGTAGTTTTCTTCCCCGAGACCCTCAAATTATATGGATAAAAAAATAACAGACATAGATCAACAAATAGAAAAAAAGATCATTGATGATCGCCAAAAAGACTATGGTGATTATCAAGAAAACTTTATTATGTTAGCAGAAATGTTTACTATTATTTTAGCTAACAATTTAAAAACAAGAATTAAGCCACATCAAGTAGGTCAATTAATGATGGCACTAAAATTATATAGATCAACACGAAATTTTAAAGCCGATAATTATACTGATTTGAGTATATATAACAAGATGACTAAAGAAATACACAAAAAAGAGGTTGCCAAAAAGGATAAAGTATGACAAAATTCAAAAGAATTATTAATGGCGAATGTAATTTTGTAATTACAGAGCTATTCGATAATGCAGAAAAGGCTGCAGATGTGTCCAATAATGGAGAACCTGTAGAATGTAAGATTGATAATTTGAGGATCGATTTTACAACAGTAACAAAGGAGAAAGATGGAAGAGTTAAAAACTCGCCTTCAGAAGTACAGGGATCTTCAAGCGAAGAAACACGAGAAGTTCCTAGAAGCAAAGCACAAAGTGAATAAATATAAAAAAGATTCTTTTAGATTGCTTTGGAAAATAGAGAAGGCACAAGAACTTTTAATGGCAAATAGATAGTCATTAATTATTATAAAAAAAACTGAAGGAAAACGTAGGGGATTTATGACTAAAAATAAAGTGTTTACTGAAATTAAACTTGCTATGAAAGCAGGACATTATCGTGATTTAAGTTTTAAAGAAAAAAAAATATATAAAAACGCATTTAAAAATGGCTACAAGTTAGCGAAGATACATTGCAAAAAAAGAAGTCCAGAGTTTTATAAGCCAAGAAAAATTATTAGCTATTCATTTGCCAAACCTAGTACAAGAACTATTGAAAGTATTGTTAATAAAATTTGTATTCGTTACGAAGTACACAAAAAAAGTTTAATGGGTAAGGTTAGAACTCAAGATGTTGTTAGAGCAAGAAACATTATTCACAATATGTTGTATGAAAAATATAATATGAACCTTACAGATATTGGTAGATATTTTGGACAAGATCATACCACAGTTTTACATTCAATAGAAATGAAAAAAAGTAAGCGAAGATTTTGGGATGCTGGTCAAAGCATCTGGCAAGAGTTTAGAGAGTTAAAAGAATCTATTTTTTAAATCCAGACTTCATATTTCTATAAGCCTTTGAACTAATTGTAGATTTCTTTTTTGATCTTGATGTACCAGCTTTCTTACGTTTGTTAATATTGTAGTACAAACCTTTACGAGCTGTTTTACCTGACTTAGTTTTGTGATAACCTTTTTTCATTACTTCCTTTTTTTAGCTTTTGATTTCATTATTTTTTTTTGTAAACTTCTTGGCAAAGTTTTTTGCTTTGCTGTTAATTTACTTTTACCTTTTGATTTACCATACATAATTATTCTCCTTTTGTTTCTTAAGTTGTAGCACACAAAAGTTGTCAAAACAACTACCATCTCTACCATCATGGCAAAAATATCGTTTACTAGCTGTGATTATCCAGCCACCTTCATCACTTAATAGTTGTCTATTGCAGGTCTCGCAGTAGCCACAGATTAAAGATTGATTTTTAGACCTTACCCAAGTTTTCTTTTTTATCGGCACTTCCACCTTCTTCTTGCTTGTCTTAACCTTGAATTAGGATTTCTTGCAGCTTTAGGAAACTTCTTCATCTGTCCGGCAGATCTTGCACAGTAGCTCTTTCTACGTTTAGCATCTTTAGAACCTTTTTTAACTTTACCTGTTACTGCTGATTTTAATTTTGATCCGGGATTATCTCTTCTATATTTTTTAATACCAGCACTTGTCATACCTGCACCAGACTTTGTAGACCTGTAATATTTTTTAGTTCTTGGTGGTTGTTTGTCTGCCATTATTCTAATATTAATTTTTTAATTGATTTTTCACCCATATATATTTCTATTTCTGCTTTAGATTTTATACACTTATATTCTACATTAGCATTATAAACTCTGTTAGCAACCCTCTTGCCACGTAAACATTCTGACATAGTTGGTTGTATTCTATGTTCTTTAATCTCATGATCTACTATCATTAATAATGCTATTACTGTCTCAACCATGTCCATTACCATTTGCTCTAACTTTGTCTTTTAAGTTCTCAATATCTTTTAATGCTTTCTCTAATTGTTTAGTTACAAATTCTATATTAACTTTATTGTGCATCATATCTTCTATTCTAGTTTCAATCTTCTCAACTGTTTTATATAAATCTTCTATCAACATAAATTGTTCTTGATCAGTTGGTAACTGTTGAGATTTTTTTAATAAGTCAGCTTCAAATAATTCTCTTGATGTCTCCAGCGATACAAGTCTTGAAGTTAGTTCTGTGTATGCGAACACACCCATAGCTACCGCAACAACTATACCAATCATATTTTTGATAGGCATTGCAACTGATGTTTGATCTGATACTTTCATTTCTTTCCTTTCATATAGTGATCTGAGGGTTCATAGTTCCATTTTTTTCCATGATGACCTCTTATATCTGCGTACCACATTCTTAATCTTACTATCCATTTACGTATAGGTCTAGGCATTTTTCTTTTTTTTCTTCTTACATTTACAACGTGGTGCAAATAATTTATCTAAAGGCGCAACTAAGTTGTCTAAAAAAATACAAAATTTTATAATATATTTATCAATCATTTGTAGGTACTGGTAGTTCGCCTGTCAAATCTTCAGGTATTATTAATTTTTTTCTATTAGTTATAAATTTATCTCCCATTAGTTTAATGTCTGGATTATCTTTTTTATATTCATCTTTCATATCATCCCATAAACTTTTAGAATCAATAGGTCTAGTGTTATCTTGTGCAGGAGTTACCCCTCTACATTTAGATACAAGTAAAGCAAAGTTTTCATTTAATGCAAGGCTTGGATTAGCATTAACTCTACCACACATTTTCATTAATTCTAGTTGTTGTTTGATTGCTACATTTTCTTTTGATGTCTTGCAATCTGTGCCTAAATATTTTCTAAAAGTTATACTAAAATTTTGTGAATCATTATCATAATCGTTTGAGTTATAAGTATGATAATCTTGTGTGTTATTTCTATCTTCAATACGAAAGTCTAGCTCTCCACATCTTACACCATACTCATTAAGATATTCGTTCCTAGGATATGCAGGTTCTACAAACAAAGCTAACATTGTAAGAGCTAGAATAATTAATCCTGTAAAGTAATAATTCATCCTGAGAACCTCCATACATTACCTGTTTAAATCCTTAATATCATAGTCGTGTTCTCTAACTTGATCTGCTAGTTGTCTGTATAAATTTTCTGCCATCTGCCAAGTAGATTCAGCAGAAGTTAGTCTTGTATTTTGATCTACAATTTTATCTTCAGCAACTTTTAAATCTCTTTTAAGGTCTACAATTTCTTGCTGATTAGTGTTGATAGTATCTGTAAGATTTACAATATAACGAACACCAGTAAAGGTTCCGACTAAAACTGATGCCACAACCGGAACTAATACAAAATTCTTTTTTAGTAAATCTGCTAGGTTCATTCACAAAAACCTACAGTATGTATGCTATAACTAAAGCAACACCAACAATGATAACTGCTTTTTTATGATCTTCCAAATAATGTTTGATCATATCTCTAATTTCATCAATCATATTTATCTCCTATGACTTTCTAATATAAGATATTATCTGCCTTGTCTATTATATTTCTTGTAGCTTCTTTTCTCTGCTTTATTAAGATTTTTTTTATGCCTTCTCGGTCTTTTAGGTGGCTTGTCTCTGGGTACAAAATGCGTAAATTTAATACGAGCCATTATTTTTTCTTTTTATATTTAGGTTTTTTCTTTTTTTTCTTACCAGTTTGTTGAGATAACATACTTGTTTTTTTACTGTATTGCTGTGAGTATGATGTGGATATATTCTTCATTTATATTTCTTTTCCCATATTTCTTGTTGGCTTAATCCTATTTCATCTTTTTTTTGTTTTGTATATTGATCAATTTTAGATACCTCTATTGATTCAACTAAAGCATATCTGTATACTTTTTCAGAATTTCCCCATTGAAAATGAATTAAAAATCTTGGCTCATTATATTGAGTAATAAGTCTTGGATCAAAATTTGCTATGCTCATTATTTTTTAAATTTTTTATTACTCAACAAATTAGTAACAGATATTCCGTAGTTACCACCAACTACTATAAAAATTAAATATAAATATACTTCTGGAATATTTTTTAGTTGCTCAAAATAAAACTCTACCTTTTGTAACATAGCCATATCTCCATAAAATGTAGCATAAGCCAGTATACCTAATGGTGCTAATATAAACGCACCTAATACTAAATCTAAAATTAATGAGCCATTTCTTTTGGCTCTCTCGTTACCAGTTTGCATCTCCTGTAAAGCTATTTGATGCTTACGTTCACTTTTCTCTGCTCGTCTATTCATAAAACTTCCTACAGCTTTAGAGCCTATTTTAAATAATATATTATATGGTAGCATATTAATCTTTGTTTTCTTCTTCTAACTGTTTAATTTTAGATAAAGCATCATCTAAATCTTTAGTGCAAAACTCTAATTTTTGCAAACACCTTTTGTTAGCCGCATCTTTAGATTTACCTGCATCCTCAAGTTCTGCTATCTGACCTTTTAATATTCTAACTTGATCTTTATATTCATTAATAATGTCTAGCGAGTTATCACTTTGCATATATAATTTTTACCTTTAGTTTGATTTGTTCTTTGGTTCTTCCTCTTGATATAAGTGAGCCAATTCTTTTTCTTTTATAGCCATCTTTTGCTGTATAGTCTGACTTTCTATAATTTTTTGATTTAACATCATAACCAGTATACTCACCTGTAGTCATATTTAAAGTAACAATATCCACAGGACCAAGACCACCAAGAGGTATAAATACTAGGATATTGGGATCTTTTGCTAGTTCAATTTGAGCCTTCATTTCGCTTAGTAGACCAATAATTGCTTTTTTTCTTCTAGCCATTCCATTTAAAGAAACCTAATAAAGCTCCTGCTATACCACCTAATATTATTAAAATGTTTATCGCACCTTTACCTTTTGACATATCGTTTCTTAAATCTTTTACATCTTTTCTCATATCTTCTATTGCTTTAAATAATGTTTTCATACGTTCTGCACATACTTTTTCATGGTAAGAAATTCTAATTCCATTGTGATCTTCTATGTTAGAATGTTTAGTTTTTTTTTTAGGCATTATATTGCTTTGTTTTGTTTACAAGAATATTGAGTTGATAGTTGAAGTTCATTTACTATTTTATTATCCATAGATTCTAAATATTTTACACTTGTATCTAAGGCTGTTAATGCACAATGTTTCCATGTATCAAATGTTTGACCATAAACAACAGGTGGTTTACATTCTCCGGTAACGAATGAACATACTGAAAGCATAAGAACAAATTTCATAACTACCTTGCGTTGTTTGGTACACCAGAAGAATTTGTAAATGGTGATTCTGCAAATGCCATGTAGATGTATGTTTCTCCAGAACCATTCCAATTACCAAAAGCCTGTCTTAATTTAAAACCGTTAGAAAGAAAATCTATATATCTTCCATCAGTTCCACCTGTTTCAGCAGCACTACTATTTGGTCTTACTTCTTTGTCAATAACATTACCACCAGAGGTACTTCTTTTATTATCTGCTAGTTCCCAATCTGCTGAACTTGTAGAAGATTTCAATATAACCATAGCTGGTCTAAATCCTGTTGTAATAAATGATCCGTCAGCATTTCCATTTCCTGTGTAGCTTCCAAATTTTGAGTAGCCTTTAACCTCACTAAAACAGTAGGCTATATTTGCATTAGTACCATTTCCACCACCACCACTTCCAAGAAAAAAAACTGAAGAAGTTGGTATAGCTCTATTTGAACCACCAATAAAAGCAGAATCATCAACTTGTGCTGAATTTGTATTTAATGTTAATTTGTAACCACCATTTGTTAAAGTTTGATGCCACACTCCCCAAGTAGAAGTATCTGATAAATCTTTTATAATAACCATTTTAGGTGCAGTATTTAAACCATGTTTTACTGATGCGTTATCTGTTGCATTACCTGTGTATGAAACTATTGAAAATCCAGCAGTTTGATTTACACTTCCTGTACTATCAATAGTTCCTATTCCTGTTGAACTTGCGTCATTGGTAAATGACGTTCCAGCTTTCCAATTCCAAAGAACATTTTTTTCACTACTTGTATTCATGTCAGCATCAGTTCCAATAGTTACTCCATCACTATCAAAAGATTTTAAGGTTTGTGCTGCTGTTCCTTCAGCATCAGTATTATTACTTCTGAGAAATTTAGTTACACCTCTAACTGAATCAAAAAGTCTATGACCTTCAGCTTCCTGTCTATTTTTTGACCATACCCAATCAGGTTGAAATCCAACACCTGTAATTGCTAATTCAGAACCTGTACCTGTATAAAGTTTAGTATTAAAATATAAAGTTGGGTCGTCTATATCTGTATAACTCATTATCCAAACTCCGCTAGGTTTTTTGTGTTAAGAGAATAATATCCACTAGGCACTGCATACTCAAAGTTTCCATAACCATTACCATCTGTGTTGCCAGATGAAATACTAAATGATGTACCACCACCAAAATTAGCTTCTACTATTGCATTGCCATTATGTTGATAAGCAGAAACCGATGGTACTATTCCATTAGTAGCAAAAGACTTTCCTGTATAAGCAGAGTTAGTTGTAGTACCTGCTTCTATTTCAGATTGTGTTGCTGAGTTTTGCCAAGTTCCATTTTTAGAAAACCAAATTGTTCCTGTATCAACATCAACTGCTATGCCTAAAATATCTCCTGTAGTAAAACTATTTCCATAACTTGTGGTTGTTGCTGCTGTTTCAGCTTGTTTATTACCATCTTGTCTATAGATAACAATACCATCTAAAGCATCAGAGACATTTCCATTATTATATCCAGGTTGCCATACACCACAATATATAATACCAGCGCTTGTTATTTTTACTTCCCAATACCATTTACCAGAATTTAATAAAAAAGTACCCCATGATGGAGTAGGTCCACCTGTATCATTATGTTGACACTTTAAGTTACCTTCTGAAAAAGTAGGTTGTGTTCTTCCTATTCTTACTATTAAAGGATTCCAAGTGCAAAAATTATTAGTGCAAGTATCAGTAGATTGATCTACTGCTGTAAGGTTATTGACTGTGAAGTTATTAGAGTTACCAGATACGTCAGCACCTAAAGCACCACTATTTTCAAAATCTAAATAATATCCAGCAGTACCAAATGTTAATCCTGATACATCTTTCGGCTTCCAAATTTGTGGCGAATCTTCATCGAACTCTCCTAGATCAGTATGTGCTAATGCATTATTTGATACATAAACAACTTCACACATATAACCATAAAAATAACCACTTGATCCATTAGAACCTATTTTTAATGAATTTGATACTCCACTATTAATACTTAATGTATCATTTTGATTAATATTATTTGTTGATGTATGGAATGAGGTTTCTCTTACACCATTAACATAAATTTTTATTCTATCAGATTGTGTACCTAGTGTTGTGTCTAAAATAAAAATAATATGATACCAAGCAGATGGGTCTCTAAATAATCTATTTGTTTTAAAATCATAATGATAACTACCACTTTTATAACTTTGAAAAGATAATGCATCAACTGGAGAACCATCTTCCCAAAATGCTTGTGTAAAATTATTTGAATCTTGTCTTTCATTAAATAATAATCCAAAAGCATTATAATTACCTCTTTTAACCCAAGCTGACCAAGTAAATTTAGTAGTAGATTGACTATCAGGTGTTCTTACTAAATCATCACTACTCCCACTATTGAATCTTAATGAGTTAGCTACATTAAAGCCTGTATCTTTTATGGAGTTAGTTCCAAGTATTAGTGGCATTAAATCTCCTCTGGAAATTCAGCTAATGGTCTTGATTGTACACCATCATCATCTGTAGTGTATGTGTATAAAGTTTCTAATTGTTCAACAGTAGTACAAGCATCTATTTGAGTTTCCATTTCGTTTGATTTACTTCTAACATTTGCTCTATAAGTTTTAATATTATCAGGTGTTGTATATGTATCATCATCTAATGCTTTGTGATTATGCCAATCTGTTTTTTCTAATAATCCTGATGCTTGTTGTTTTATAATTCTTTTCTTGTCAGTTTTTAAACCATAATTAATTAGTTGTACTCCATCATCATCTAATACAGGATCACCATTTTCATCTACTGCATTTTCATCATTTAATCTTTTAGGTGTAGCAGTTCCCCATGATCTTGTAACTTGGTTATCTGCAAAATTATATTCTTCATTAGTGTTTATATAATATGCTTGATCTTTAAAATTAGATGAATCAGTTACTACTTCATAAATACCTATGGCATTTAATTCTGAAGCTGACCATACAGAAAATATTTTAGCAGGGTATCTTACATCACCAATCACTAAAGATTTAGGATTTGTAATTAATTTTGTTATCTCATTGTTTTCTACTATTGCATACATATTTTAACTCTCACTTAAATTTAATGTTCTACCTACTTCTTGCCATACAGCACCATTGTATCTGAATACCAATATATCTGTCTTA
>Ga0181406_1000893_pt1 | contig 11089 bp, 18 predicted proteins | sample 29SPOviralmetaG_FD_130135 | JGI IMG/M metagenome (GOLD analysis project Ga0181406, IMG submission 130135) | Marine viral communities from the oligotrophic San Pedro Time Series (SPOT) site, San Pedro Channel, CA, USA - 29 SPOT_SRF_2011-12-20 | ecosystem: Environmental > Aquatic > Marine > Strait... | reverse complement strand
GCATAACATGACTGTTCTTGAACAAAGACGAAACGACTACCAAGACAAGATCCTTCACGAAACTCGCGAAGATCCTGAAACCGGCGCATTGCTCTGGGAAGCAAGCGGAAATCCGGTGCCTCTTGACATGTTCAAGACAGCATGGATCGAAGCCCCTGAAGGTCAGGCTGCTGCGATTGCGGCGAAAACCGCAGCGTTCCTCGCGGACTATCGTGCGAATCCTCCGAAGATTGATGACGAGCAGCTTTACGAGATGCGCGCAGCTTTCGGTCCCGGCGAGACGGTCGTCAATGTGATCACTGGTGAGAAGACATTTCTCTAAGGAAACTATTAACATGAAAAAATTTGCATTTAAACATAACGCCAAAACTGAAAAGTACGAATTGTACGAAGAAGACGGACACGCTGCTCTCGCGGGTATGCACAAGATCAAAAGAATTGTTGCCGAGTTTGATTGGTGGGATGAAGCAATGCTGTGCTGCAAAGCACTGAACGAATCTGGAATCTCTGAGGAGGAATCATAACATCATGCTTAAAAAAGATTTGGAATTTTCTCGCATTAGATATATGGATCGTGCAATCGCGGCTGAAGAAAAGGTGAAACGCCTCGCCCTTGCACTGAGGGAAATTCGCTCAATGGTTAATTCTGGTAGCGAAGAAATGCACATCATTGACGAAGCCCTCCACCCGGACATCAACTCATGGGCACTGGAGAATGAGGAAGAATAACATGAAGAAATTTGGATTTCATAGCAACAACAAAACTGACAAGCATGATGTATTTGAATATGACCTGAAGGCATATGATATTGGGCTGCTCAAAATTCATCGTGTGGTTGCTTCGTTAGAGTCATGGCATGAAGCGATGGTGTGCTGCAAAGCACTGAATGTTGATTGGGAAAACGGTCGAAAAGACTAAAGGAGATGTGAAAATGAAAAACGAAGTGTCTTGGGAAAATGAAATGCTCGATGCGTTGGAAAATGAAATGGAGCAACGTGATGTTTACGAACATGCGTTTCACAGACTTGTCGAGGAATTTGCAGCAATTGGACGCACCTTATTGATACCAGTTGACTGTGACGAGATTCTGAAAGAATCGCGTGAGTATGTTAAACGACGCAATGAAGGAGAGGACGAGGCTTTTGATCGAGGATACGATGAAGCCAAGTATTGGACGGAGAATGAACGATGAGTCATCCGATTGTTGATCAAAAGTTATTAAATAGAATCAAAGAATATGCTGAACGTCTCGGCAATCTTCGTGAAGTTTATTATGAAGAAGAAGTTCCTAATCAAATTGCTCCTCCGATCAATATAGAATTGGGTCGGAAGTACGCAAAGGTGATCGCAGGAATTTCGACCCACACGTTCATTAACATGGAAAACGGAGACATTCTCAGAGCAGCATCGAACATCGCACCGACTCCACCAAATACAGGTGTTCGCGGAAACATCTTTGAGGATGATTATGGAATCAGTTGCGTGGGTCCGTTTTGCACTCGACCGAAGAAACGAAAGAAGGCATGGCCCTTCACACGACAAAAGGAAACATTAATATGACACTCGTAGATGATGAGGATGATGAACCAATCCTGCGTAGCTCGGCTCGGAAGTGGTCGAAGATTCGACCACCTCGTTTGCATGTGTACTATAGCGATCATCCAGACATTGATATCATTCGAGAACTAGCGAATCATCCCGATTCCAACACACGCATTATAGAACTTAATGCATACACGGATGCGTATCGAAACCTGAAGACCTTGACCTGCATCGAAATAAAAGGAAACGCATATCATGAAATCGCATTAGAACATACTTCGCATAAGGAGCTTCGTTAATATGGACCACCCATAAAATGGGTTATATGACCCATAAAGTGGGTGATCGACATATCACCTAGACTTATACACAAACATTGGAGAATGAATAAAATGATTTTGACTGATGATCGTAATGAACAAGAAAAGACTTCCCACCCTAACCTCATTGGGGGTCTGGATAGTTATCTTTCTGGATGGGGAAGAGCAGACGATGTTAACTCGTATGCCTATTGGGCATGTGCAGATGAACATGTGAAGGCAGTGGAGAAGTGGGTTTCAAAGCGAGAAGAGTTCTCGGGTGTCTGTGCATTCAAGTCTGTTGAAAACATTTCATCCTATGTGACATGCTCGGAGGATGATCTGGTTCATGTCTATGTGGTCAATGAGAATCACCGGGCTGTGAAAGAAGAGCATGAGTGGATTGCACTCACCAACCAACCGAAGGGGCACTAATGTATCGTTAATATAAAAATTAAATATAGATCAACACAATAGACCCCTCGGAGTTTTTCTCCGGGGGGTTTTTTTGTTTTTATACGCAAACATTCAATTTCAATAAAAGCTAAATATAGGATATAATCTTATTTTGGAGTTCTTCTCATGTATAACAAAAATCAAAACAGTGTATATAAATCAATCAAAGAAATGTATGGTCATAACACGTCCGCAACGTTGAATGATCAATCCCGTCAAATGAACCTTGAAGAGCAGTATTTGGCTTTAGACGAAGAAATTGACGAAGCAATTTTAGCAATCGCCGAAGAAGAAAACGTTGATCTCTCTTCCTTAACAGAAAAGCAGATGGACGAATTTATTGGTGGGGCGCTAAAGAAGATTGGTAAGAAGATTGGTTCAGGAATTAAAAGCCGTGTCACAACAACAGGGCGGACAGACCGAGCGAATAAAAAAGCAGATAAAATTGAAAAGAAAACCGCAGATCGCGCTAATTTAAACAAAGCAAAAGAACGATTGAAGGCAGCGAAGGCGGCAAGAAAGTAAATAAAAGCTAAATATAGGATACAATCTTATTTTGGAGTTCTTCTCATGGCAAAATCAATTAAAGAATCTTACGGTCCTGTGCAGTATCACAACTCGCTAACTATGTTGGCAAGAGAATCACGCAACTGTGGTGACAACTGTCAATGTGACGATTGTGGTTGTGGTCAGATTGATGAAAACAAAAAGGCAGAGAGACTAGCAAAGATCGCTCGTGCAGCAAAAGCTCGCGAAAAGGATCAAGCCAAAGAGAAAGAGAAAGCCACAGCAAAGCACAATAAAGCCTCTGCCAAGTCCCGCGAAGCTATCAAATACCGTGGCAACAAAGATCAGTTCGGTCGTGTTCGCGAAGACATCGAGATCACCGAGTCCGACAAGGCTGAGTATGATAAACTAATGAAGCAGTATGGTGACATGCCAGCATCGAAGATTCCGCCCAAGATATACATGCGGATTTCGCAGCTTGGTCGCAAGGTTCGTGGAGACAAAGGTGGACCGAAAGTTGGTGATCTGCTCAAGAGCATGAAGAAAAGAAAGATGGGTGAAGCAGTCGATCAGGTTGATGAAGCATTCAGCTCATCTATAATCAAAAAGATGAAACAGGTTCTTGATCGCACAGGAACGGGTGATATCAATACTGCGATGAAGATTAATGATACCTTACCCAAGGATGCGAAAAAAGTGCTGTCGAAGGTTAAGAACTCAAAAGAACTAGACAAATACTTGAAGGCGAATGAAGAAGTCGAGATCACCGAAGCCAAAAAAACTATTAAGCTCAGTAGTGGAGATGTAGTTGAAATCGGAAAGATCGACCGAGGAAATGGGAAGACTCATTACTATTGGAAACATAAGAGTGGATTGAAGAACATGTTTCCAACTCTAGAAAAAATGAGATATTCACTTCGGAATGATGGAAACTTCAAAGGAGCCGAGAAGGTAACAAAGCAACTCGGCGAATCTCTTCGTCAGCGAGCCGATGATTCGATGACCTTCAGTAACCGACAAGCTGCCTTCTCGGCGGCATTCATGAAAGCCCATAGTCGAAAGCCAACAAAGCAAGAGCTTCGCGATGCTGGTGTTGGAAAGGGTGGAGACAATCCTGCTGGAGCGAAGGCGTACCAGAAAGCGATGAGTAAGCTGCGACCAGCAAGTCGATCAGGCATCAAGGATAAGTTCGTTCACAACGAAGAGGTTGAGATTGATGAAGCCAAGATGGGAGCAATCGCTCGTAACGTAAAGAAGGGTGACAGCCCGTATACTGTTGTGGCTATTGTGAATAAAAAGGTAGTGGATCAGGATCATGCAAAGGTTGCCGATCAGGTTCCTGCACTTGTTCGCGAACTCCAGAAAGAGTATCCGAATGCTAAGATTTCTGTAGAGGATCGTGGTGGTCGTGTTGTTCATTCTGAGTCTTTTGTTGACGAGGGCAGAATAGGTGGTGGTTTCAGATCCTTCCGAGGCAGCGGAATGAAAAATATTCGCATCCGTGATGACGAAGGGTATCGAAAAGACGGTAGCAATCCTGTAGATGATGCAATTGCTAAACGTAATGCTGCGCGGAGGAAGGAAGCTGTGCGTAAAGCTCAAGCTGGCGATAAGACTAAAAAGGGAAAATGAAAAGGAATTAAATATAATGAAAACATTTGAATCAGTTCTACATGTGATCATGGGATTCATTGCGACAATTTTTAACTTGAGGTTATTGTTAACGCTAAGAGAATATAAACAACTTCCACCAGAAAACGATAAGAATCCTGTAGTGTACATATCGAGTATACGACATGGAGAAGGTTGGAGCTGGTGTAAAGCATGGTTGAGGGCGTCTTATGGTGGAAACGAATACTGGGCAAAAGAGCGTGTCATGGACACACTTAGAGACTCTCTTGAATATGACATTGGTTCAACTCTGGGTTGGTTTGTTGTCTTTTCTCTTGGTGTTCTTCTCGGTATGAACCTTTAGATTATAATATCATTTGATGTACTACGCAAATGCCGCATCCGGTCTGCTCGTGTGAATAGGCAATGTAACTGCTCCGGGTACTTGTTTACTAAAAATGAATCCATGAAATGTTACAGAAGCCAGGCCTCCGGTGTGTTGATATCTCATTTCGGCAGGATCAATTGAAGCAGTAAACTCTGTAGATCCCCCCGAGCCTGATTCCGCGTCCATCATATCCCATGTAAACGTCATAGGTATATCAAACTCATCAGTCCCAGAAGTCAACATCCCTGATGATGTGCTTCTGCCCGTCATATCTTGAGATATATCAACACCATTAATATATCTTGGGTGGTCATTTGGATGACCCCGATCACCATGAAAATGGTTATCCCCGTACAAATTTCCGGCAGCATCTCCTACAAACAAATGGCCATTCTGATTATAATTCGCGACGGCAGTTCCTTCTGAATTAACTGAATGCCATGTCATTACCATAGACAAATATCTGTATGTGGGGGATAAAGAACCATCGGGAATTCCATCATTGGAGTGCGATGTAAAGCTCGCCTTAATCAGATTTTCGTCTGTAGCGTCAGCCGTGCCATCGGTCTTGGGAAATCCTATATGACCAATTGACGTTTCACCGGTTGGAACCTCCAAAAGAATACCATCACCACCAGCCAAAACGTCTGCGTCAGCAATGGAAATCACACGAGCTGCCGAAGTAATACTCGGGAAATTTGCATTTCCTCCTGTGCCTACATTAATATCGTCCGCAGTGAGCTTTGAAAAGTCCATTGCAAAAGAGTAATTATATGCTGGACCTGTTTCAAATGTCGCAGCATCGGGAGATTTTGATGTACCTATATCCATTCCAATCTTCATAACTACTATCTCCTTGCCCCACGACTATTTGCAGCCTTGACTGCTCTAGTAAATTCCTGTCTGTTATCATAGTATGTATACATGAATTTATATTTCTTTGCGAGCTGCATCATCTTTCGATTGATTGCCTTCACCACTTCTGGATTTGTTTCCAACTCACTGACCCAAGTCTTCTCTCTTGGGAAGAATGTTGTCAAGAAGTCTTGATAGAATGTAAAGTTTCGATGAATGTGCAGATGCTTGATGTCGATCTTGTTGACAATCAATTCATCCCAATCATCGTTTCGTTCGGCAGCGACTTGCTGAAGTTGCTGTTTCATTTCTCCTGCATACTTCTTCATAATTGCTTCAAGCCCGTCGATATATTCTGCAACAACCTTACCCTGAACCTTCTTGATGTCTGCCAGTTCAGAATAGAACGCAGCCTGCATATACTTCATGATCTTGGCTTCCATGTTCTTCCACTCAAGACCAATTTCCATAAACTCTGAAGTGTTGTAAAAACTAACATCAGCTCCGGCATACTTCTCCATTAGCTTCAGTCTCAGTTCAGACACATCTTTCGTGGCTGCTCCCACGCTCGCATCAAAAGCATTCACCATCCGAACCCATCGCCGACCATTAGAGTCAGGCTGAGACATGATGTCATGCGGATATTCAACTAAAACGTCTGCGTCCATTTCTGCTACGATTCCACCTCGCGATTGAACACCTGATACCATAGCGGAGTCCGACATCTCTGTGAAGGCAGAGATGCTCTTCTTCTTTTTTTGTAGCTTGGCTAACTTTTCAATCATTCTCGCATCCAAAAGATGTTGGACACGATTTCGTGGTGGATCGTTCTCGAATACGCGCTTATAGATGGTCGAGGAAATAGGCAACATAACATGTGTGTCAAAGATAAATTTCTTGACATCCTTTGTCCATGCAGGCGCTTTTTCTTCAAGGTAGTGCTTGAATCGTTTCATAACTACTTCCGCTTTGTAATATTTCTTCTGCTCATTTCATTTTGAATCCATCGTTTCGCAGCCCGAGTCTTCGGAGGCTTACCAATAAACTTTATTGCAGTTTTATATGCAGTCATGGTTTCTTTTTTGAAGTCTTTACCCTCGGTGTTGTCCACAATAATAAATTTATTATTACCAAACATTCTCTGGAAAGCACCAATGTTATTTTGAACCTCAGACCACATAGTAGTCACAGCGTCAGCACCAACGGTTCTTGATCTCATCTTGTCTCGCGAGATTGATGTGTCTAATGTAGTATTGACGAAGATCATCATGCACTCATATCCGAGTCGCTCAAAACCAGCTTTTTGTTTTTTAATCTTATTAACATCTTTTCCAGTTCCATCAATCAGAAGACCGATTCGACCATCAATCAGAATATCTTGTTTTTTTCCTGTAAGGTCTTTTGCCGCGCCACGAATCTTTTGACCCTTGGGTGACATAATATCCTCTGGACCAATATCATCCATACTCCGTTCAAATGCTGCCTCAAGTTTCTTCTCAAAGATATCATCAGAATTAACTGCACGAAGACCCATTGAAGTCAATCCAGTTTTTCCTGAAATGAAGGACTTTCCTGATCCGGGTCCACCAGCAGTAAATACGATCTTAAAAATTCCGGGGTCGTTTACACCCTCAGACAATTGCAAGAATTCTTTTAAGTCTTTATATGTTTTCATGGTATGATTCCCCGGTTAAAATTAAAATATACTCTATATTTAGCTTCACCAAAATTTATAAATACATATGAATGGGGGTTGTTTTGAAAATAACATTTGGATTAAACATATCAGATTCAAAGGCAGCAGCTTTTGTACCCACAGGATTGCCAATTTTGGAGCTAACCCTAAACGCTCTTGCGTTTGGAACTTTTAGTGCGGGTAGAAGTCGATATGTATCAACAACTGATGGTGTCAGCTTATTCTACAACTTTGCATTTCCTAGAGATTTTGTGTCTGAAGTTAATTCAGAAGACACAATTTCAACAGATGCAAGTGGAGTAACAATTCCAAAAGATCCATTTTATGGATATAGGGATGATAACGATGCGATTAACGCAGCATTAAAATTAACAATCGACGTTCCATCAACTATGAGAATTGGCGGAAACAGTCACGCAAAATTTGTTGAATTTGCTGACATCAAAAATGCATGGGATGATGATCACCCATTTTTTACAGAACCCAGTTTGGGAGCAAGTCATCCAAGAGGGACAATTGATGGATCTCACAATTCATATGTATATTATGCGATGTCTGATCCATCGTTCATGATAGATTTCAATTCTAATGAAGTCACTGCTGGCACGACTCAAGACACAGAACTCGTATTTAATGTAAATGGTGGTCACGTTATTGGTGCTGGTGGTTTCGGTGGTTACGGAAGTCTCACACAAGATCTTAACGATTACACTGTTGATCTTGCTGGTGGAGGTGGTGGAGGTGGTAGAGGACTCCACCCAGACTTAATTACAACCGCAGACTCAGCAAATAATACTTGGTCATTAAAATACCGCGATTTTGGGATTGTGATGGCGAGCAGTTATGCCAACACAATTCTTGGTGGACAGGGTGGTCGTTCTGCAAGTTATTGGGATGGAGCAGGTGGAAGTGCCGACCCGGCAATTAACTCGTCAAGTGGAACCCCTGCGGCGAATGGTGGATTCGGTAATACTACCCATACGGGTGCAGGAGGTTTGAACAGCACACATGCACATATTGTCACGGTGAGCAATGCTGCTGATCGGAGTCATCAAATTTTTCATGGTGGTCATGGTGGATGGGGGGGAAGCGCATTTTACTTTAGATCGAATACATACACATCTACTCCGCTTACAGGAACCTCTATAGAAATCATAGCGACAGATGACGCTATTGTAGCCGGTGGTGGTGGAGGTGGTGATGGTGGTCATTTTACTAATGATGGTTCAAATGGTGGGGCATTGGGTGTGAAAGGAGCAACCAAAGTTGCGGCGGCAACTTACCCTAGAGGCGGATTGGCTGGAGCGGCGCTATTCTGGAATACTGCAAATGTGGCATGTTCCAACACATTCACATTGACCGATACTGGAGGTGGCGATGCAGCCAAAATTGTTGGTCGAGATATTATACTGGAGCTTTAGGAATTAACATGGCAGCAAATACGACTATACATAGTGTAGATAATAAAACAACTGAATGCATAGTTACTATGTATGATGGTGACGACTTAGTTTTAGATCGCGCTAATATTGGTATAGTGGATCGAGAGGCTTTGGTGACTTCACTGAAACAAAGACTAGCTTTGTACAGAAGCCTAAAAAAACACAAAGAGGCGAAAATTATATAATGGCATATTCTAGAGCAGTATTTAATACAGAATCTTTAGTGATATTGAACATGATAGATTCTGGAGAAACTATCAACTACGATTGGAGTGTCAATGAAGACTTTTCCATTGTTTTAATGCAAGGAAGTGTCTTGCTGCATGATGGGACAACTTTAGATGAATTGAAGGAGCATAGAATTCAAGCAAACACTCAATTGTCAGCCAGAGCCTTGTCCTCCGAAAGAGCATACTTCGTCACTCTGTTTAAAATATCTCGCGATTCTCTCGCAAGTCAACTTGTAACAGAATCAAATAAAAATAGGATGAAGACCTTTGCTCCTACTTGGTATGAAGATCAACTTCCCACAAATCCAAAAACTACATGGGGAAATGATTTTGTGTCTGGAGACTATACATACACAAAATCTATAATGAATACTCAGATTTTAAATTCGGAGTGGGATTAATGATTATTAATAAATTTGTTACAACAAAAGACCACGTTATTGTTTACACTCGTTATACGGAAGACGGCGACTTCTTTCCACACCTAGAAACCAATCATCCAAATACACTAAAGACAAACTCGATTGGTATTTTCACAAGTGCAAACTCAGAACACTACTATAGTAATTCATACAATTCGGATGGTAATTTAGAGTGGAATAAACTTTCTGATGTGAGTGGGCCCCTTGGTGCGGTATATCCTATTTACGACTTCGACAAAGTAAAAGGTTTTGGAACCAAAGTCAGAGGAGGTTCCAACACAACACAAATTACTGTTTGGACTAAAGAGTATATGAAAAAATCTTTTGAAAATAATAGTCACCCAAAGCCAATGGTTTGTGTTGAAAATGCAGCAAACGAAACAAGTCAAAGTGGGGTCGTTAGTGATATTTTGTCTGATGGAAATTCTAGTGATGTTATTATAGAAGAATCTACAGTTGCAGGAAAATATGACATAACCGATTCATCATATCATTACGAATCTCTTTCAGATGAATCTGATATTGATGAAGATTCGTTGAATATAGACTGGTCTAAATGGGGCGATTGATATAAAGAATAGTTCGAGATCTTCCGATATAATATCGGGAGGTCTTGATGAAAGTATCCATAACAATCACAACACAAAACACCGATCATATAATATGCTGCAAAGAAGAAGAAGAGTGTTTAGTCGAAATTGAAGAAGATAAATCGAACTTTTTTAAGAGATTTTATTTAAGAGTGAAAACTTTCCTGATTGTATTCAAACTCTTTTTGACCCGGCGACTCTTTTGATTGTCAGAAAGAGCTTGAGCAGACTTTTGAATTAATTCGACAGCATCTTTAACCTTGTTGCCACCAACTTCTGCCTTTTCTCTGATTTTATCTGCTATTTCATATCCAGTCAAAGCATCAATCATATGAATAGGACCACTAATCAAATGAAGAGTCAAAACATCTGCGCGAACAACTAAGTCTAGAAGTTCAGCTTTAACGTTTGATGTTTGAAGCACATTCTGAAGTTTTTCTTTTGCACCCTCACGACCAGCCTGAGCTTGAATTGCATATACAACTGTCAATGCTGCGTTTTTGCTGATGGATGAAAGTAGGGACAATAGATTTTTTCTACCACTCGATGCAAATCCAAGTTTCTTTGAGACACTACCAACCAGTGATTTAAGATCCTCTGCTCGTGCTTCAGAGAGGATCACTTCATTCCCCTCATCAAGAATCATTACAAATTCCAAAATGGTTGCAATGTCATCTCCGGTGACTTCAACCTGCTCGATTTTAGCTTCAGCAACTTTTCGCCATGTTCCACCCTGCTTCTTATATTCTTTGGAAGCCCAAGCATTAGCATAAGCAGATGGATATACATCAAACTTGGCGCGAGTCTTCTTTAGGATTGAATCCCACAGCTTTGGATTGTCAGGCTCATTCTTTTCTTGAATTCCACGTTTATTTGGATCTTTATCTGTAATACCAGTTTTTACCATGATTGGTTTCTTTCCGGCGGGTCCATCGCCTTTATCATCTCTACCAGAATCTTTTTGGGCTTTTCTCTTTCGCCTAACAAAAGATGCAATATTCTTGGGTCCAAGTTTATCAGCCTTTTCTTTAGATAAACATACAGAGTATG
>Ga0181406_1000889_pt1 | contig 11136 bp, 13 predicted proteins | sample 29SPOviralmetaG_FD_130135 | JGI IMG/M metagenome (GOLD analysis project Ga0181406, IMG submission 130135) | Marine viral communities from the oligotrophic San Pedro Time Series (SPOT) site, San Pedro Channel, CA, USA - 29 SPOT_SRF_2011-12-20 | ecosystem: Environmental > Aquatic > Marine > Strait... | reverse complement strand
TCACACAGAACGCAACCGTCACTGTTAACGGTTATTGGAGTATCGTATGACCAGTGTACTTAATGTAGATGAGATTGCGGCAAAGAATGGTACGTCACCTGTTACGCTGACTAAGCAAGAAGCTGTGAAACAGTGGATTTCTTGGGATGGTCATAATAATGTCATTGAAGGTTCGCTCAATGTGAGCAGTGTCACAGATGAAGAAACTGGTGTTTATACGCTTAACATAACATCTGCGTTTTCATCTCAACATGATAGGTGCATTTTTACTACTTTATATAACAGCAATGATGATGGGGCTACCGTTGAAAGCGGTTCTTCAAGAGCGATGGGTACAGTAGTTGTTGGCACAAACTCAAACAACACGATAGACCCTCTTACCACAACAACAATTCAATACAGCACAGCTTACGGTTCAACTGGTCAATCTGATGGTGGTATGTTTGATTTGTGTAAAGTTTGGGTTACGTCAATAGGAGACCTCGCATAATGGCTAGTGTTCTAAAAGTAGATGACCTAAGAGGTAACACAGCGGCTGGCAACATTACGATTACCAGCGAGGGCGGTGCTGTGACTCAGTCACTTCAGCAGGGTCTTTTAAAATATTGGAATAATTGGGATGGCACAGGTACTATTGCAAGTAGAGATTCTTTAAATGCTAGCGCTTTAGTAGATGGTGGAGCAGGTCTGTATACTAATAAAATAACAAATCCTTTTCGTGCTGCAGAACAAGCTATAACAGGAGAATCTGGTAATTATTGTTATACTACTCAGTCAACTTCTTATTCAGTAACAACAACTCAATTTTATACTTATGTAGTAAGATATAATACAACTACATACACGGATGCAAGCGGTGTTTTTTCTACAGCATCAGGAGACCTAGCATAATGGCAAGCGAACTAAGAGTAAACACCCTGAAGGATGCCAGTGGTAACAACTCTGTTGGCATGAGTACAGTTGCAGGGGGAAGTGCAAAGGCTTGGGCTGACATTGACCAGATAGGCACAGCCGCTTTAGATAACTCTAGTAACGGAAGTAGCATTACTGATAATGGAACAGGTGATGTGACATTTACTTTTACTTCATCACTTTCTAATGTTAACTATGCTTGCTCTGGAATGACATCCGCTCAGTCATCTTTTAATGATGAAGGTTCAATTCATTTAATTGCTAATGGTCGTGCAACTGGTAGCTGTAGGTTTGGCACAACTGATGTGCATAATGCGGCTGATGCGCTTGATTACGACCCTGTTATGGTAATTATTCACGGAGACCTAGCATGAGTAAAGCAGCAGATTTAGCAAAGTTTGGCGGAGGTCTAAACGGAGGCATCTTGCAAGTTGTGCAAGCTGTAAAAACAGACACACAAACATTTAATTCAGACACTTATTCTGCAATAAGCGGTCTTTCAGCTGCGATTACACCAATAAGCACATCAAGTAAAATATTAGTACAAGCCGTTATTCACATAGGAACAAGTGGTGGAAACGAAGGTGTAGGTGGAAAGCTATATAGAAATAGTTCTGAAGTTACTGGAGCAAGAGGCGATGCGGCTGGTAGCAGAGCAAGAAATTGGTTTCATGGGGGTGAGTATGCCGAAACAACTTCTCAAAGCCCATCTACCCCCATGTATTTAGATAGCCCTTCATCAACTTCTCAACTTACCTATGAAGTTTATTGTCGGGCGCACAGTAGTAGTTACCCTGCCTACATCAACAGAAGTGAAGATGATTCTGATGATAATCGTAAAAGTAGAACTATTTCAACATTAACACTTATGGAAATAGCGGGATAATGAAGCCAGATGATTTGCTCATAGCGACAGGCGGTGTGTCTGCGCCACTTTGGTTGCCAGCACTTAACCAGTGGGTAGCACTCGTGTTTGGTTTGCTGTCTATTATATACGTGTCGTGGAAACTCTGGAATATGTATAAAGGTAAATAATCATGATGCAGTTCAAGGCATTCAAGCCACAGGCACTTAATAAGATTGCAGGGGCTATGGGCTATCAGGGTGATATGTCTCAGTTCCAGCAGTTTGTTGAGGGTGACCCACAGCGTAAGGCACAGATGGATAGCTATACCAATGCTGCACGTATGATGGCTAAAGGTGGTGCTGTACAGAAGTTTGCACCCGGTGGTACACCTGCACCTGCCTCTGCTCCTGCACAATCTGGCTTTCCACCATTTTCTGCAGGTACTGTTAATGTAGCGGGTGGCTCTAATCCTTTAGGTAGTCCAGTAGGAACACTAGGTAATCCTGTTACACCGGGTAGTGGCGGTATTGCTGGTGCTGGTGCTGCTATGGCACAACAAGCTGCTCCTAATTCGCCTTTTATCGGTGCGTCAACAATGCCTGTTCCTAATCCGCCAGCAGCAACTCCTCAACAAACACCAACGCAAACACAAGCTGCTCCGGCACTTTCTTCTGTGTCTTTAGGTGATGTTACAGCGCAGCGTATGTATGCACCAGCAGTTCCTGCGGGTTCTGTTGTACAGGCTGCTGCAACACCTACCAGCACTGTTCAAGATGTTGCCGCTGGAACTGGCGCACTTACAGGCGGTGTGTCTGTAGCACCCGCAACTGCTACAACAGCGCAAGTTACTGCACCACAGCAAACTGCTGCTGTTCAGATGCAAGCAGCGCAAGCCGCACCTGCCGTTGATGCTGCTATGAATGCTACACAAGCTGCACAGGCTAACCCTCAAGACCCTCGTGCGCAGGTTACTGCAGCACAACAGACTGCTTCATCTGTAGGTAATCTACAAGCTGCGCAGGGTAATGCTATCCTGATGAATAACCCGCAGCAGCGTCAGATACAAGCTGGTGAACTTATCAGTGGTACAGGCGTAGATGCTACTAAAGCAGCACAGGCTACTGCCGCTACACAAGCTGCTGCTGCGTCAGCACAGCCATCACAACAGGCTCTTGTGCAGGGTCAGCTTTCCACTCTAACTAATAACTTTAATGCTACTAACCCACCTGCATGGGCTGCTGGGTCACTACGTGCTGCTACGCAAGCAATGGCTGCTCGTGGATTAGGTGCTTCATCTCTTGCGGGTCAGGCTATTGTACAAGCAACTATGGAAGCTGCACTTCCTATTGCACAGGCAGATGCAAGTATTATTGCACAGTTTGAAAGAGATAACTTGTCAAACCGTCAGCAATCTGCTCTGCTTGCAGCAGAGCAACGTGCTAAGTTCTTAGGTCAAGAGTTTGACCAAACATTCCAAGCTAAAGTACAGAATGCTGCAAAGGTAGCTGACGTAGCTAATATGAACTTTACTGCTGAACAGCAGGTAGCGTTAGAAAACTCTCGCATTGCAAACACAATGAACCTAAACAACCTGTCTAACAACCAAGCTATGGTTATGGCAGAGGCTAGTGCATTATCTCAGTTAGACTCACAGAACTTAAACAATCGTCAGCAGACTGCGGTACAGAATGCACAAAGCTTCTTGCAGGTTGACATGGCTAACTTGTCTAATCAGCAGCAAACAGAACTGTTTAAATCACAGCAACGTGTTCAATCTTTGTTTACTGACCAAGCAGCAGAAAATGCATCACGTCAATTTAACGCAACTAGCCAGCAACAGACGGACCAATTCTTTGCTAATCTAGGGCAACAGGCAGCACAGTTTAATGCCTCTCAGCAAAATGCACAGTCGCAGTTTAATGCGGGACAGGTTAATACCATTGAACGATTTAATGCTGAGTTAAACAATCAGCGTGACCAATTCAATGCACAGAACCAGTTGGTGATTGCACAGAGTAATGCACAGTGGCGTAGAGAGATTGCTACTGCCGATACTGCTGCAGTTAATCGTGCCAACGAACTTAATGCTACCGCAGTATTAGAGCAGTCTACTCAGGCATATTCTAATTTGTGGAATTACTATGCAGATACTATGGAATGGGCATGGACATCTGCTGAGAACCAGATTGACCGTAACAATGCACTAGCTATTGCAGAGTTAGACGCAGACTCCCGTAGTAAAATTGCGGCACAGCAGGGTAAGACTGCTGCGGGTAGTGCTATCGGTAGTCTAGTTGGTACACTAGGCAGTGCTTGGATTACTAAGTGTTGGGTTGCTCGTGAGGTGTACGGAGCAAGTAACGTAGAATGGTTTGTGTTTAGAACATGGTTAAAGTATGACGCACCTAAGTGGTTTGATAATATGTATACTAAACACGGTGAAAAATATGCAAAGTTTATTAGTAACAAGCCTGTTCTAAAATACGTTACTAAGGCATTTATGGATTACGTAGTAAGTAGCAAGAAAAGGAAACATAATGTCACGTGCGCTAACTGATATTGTACAAGCATACAAAAACATGGACATTGAAAATCTAAATGTGTCCAAACCTAAAACAGAATCAAAGGGCTTGCTAGCTAAAACTAAAAGTGAGATGCGTTCAGGTGCGGACTATAGTAATCCCGCTGTTCGTGTGGGTATGCAAATGAAAGTAATACGTGGGTACAGGGAACAGAATAGCAATGATACTGTCTAACGAACCTAATTTCGATGCTCCTATTCCGGGTATGTCTCTAACACACGAGTTAGGTGCAAGGCCGTGGCAAACACCACCACAGTATCCAACTGTAGATGACGCTATTGAATACTACATGGGTAGGATGACTAGCGAAGATTTTATGGACCAGTTGATTGACATCCTTGAGATGGGTATTCCTGTAACTACATTGGCTAACACAATACAACTTGCCAATGTAATGGAAGGTAAGCATACTGTTGATGTAGGTATGTTAGTAACACCACTACTTATGGAACTCATGATGATGCTGGCAGAAAGTGCTGGCATTGAGTATGAGAGTGGGTTAGAAAATCCAGATAAGAACAAAACACGTGAGTCTTTACTAGCTAAGTATGCAGTAGAATATGAGAGAACACTGCAGGATACAGACTTAGAGAAGATGAAAGACGATAAAGATAAAGAAGTAGAGACAGAAGATAAGCCTAAAGGTTTGATGGCGAGGAAAAAACAATGAGTTTCTTTACAGGATTTGCAACAGGTTTAGCACAAAGTGTAGATGCGCAGCTTCAAGGTGCTATGGCAAAGCGTGATGAAGAACTTACTGAAGCAAAGAAGTACGCTCTAACAATGCAGCGTACTAAAGCTGAACGTGCGGATGAGATGGACACACGTGCCAAAAAAGCCTTAGACAGAATGATTAAAGAGGCTAATGGCAATGTTGCGGCAGGGCTTCTAGCCTATAATGAAGCAGGTGGTGAACCTGAAAAGGTTGAATCTTTTTTAAAGGACATAGATGACACACGTTCTGTAGGACTTGATTACAATCTAATGGACAAGTTAAAGTTAAACGGTGTGGACTTAGAACAGTTTAAAGACCTTACACGTGAACGTGCCTTTTCTTCTATACGTACAGAAATATCCGGTGCTAAACCTGTTGAAATGCAGGATGACGGTCTACTGTCTAAGATTGGCTTGGGCATGGATAATATGGGTGCAGGTATTGCTGATGATGTAAATGATAAGATATCACCTGTACAGAGAGAGGCTATTGAAGGACTTACAGGTGCTGCTCTTGACCGTTCTGGTATGTTAAAGAGTGAGCAGTATAGACGTGATGTTGCATCAGCTTTACCAACTCTGAAGAAACAATACGCCAACAACGTACTTATGCTAGACTCAGGCCAAGATGAGTTGGGTGAAAAACTAACCGCTAAAGACATGTTACGTATAAAAAAACAGCAGGTAAATTTGCTATCTGGAATATCTGGCATTGCTTCAGCAGAAAGCACAGCAACAGGTGGTTTAGCAGGTACTACTATTGCTAGTTTATATAGCAAAAGATTAAATCAGTTAGAGACATCCTCATCTTATAACACAAGTGGTTCTTTACCTACTATTACAAGTGCTGATGGAGATACGTTGGTAGGACCAGAGGCATCTGCTGAGTGGCAACGTCAATCTGACGCAATGGATGCGGAGTTTGTTCGTGACTCTATTTTAGATGATAGCGGAAATTTCGTTAGTACAGAAGCGCAACAAATAGCTGCAGGTTTAGGGTTGAATAGTACAGTAGAAAGTGTACGTAGTTCGCTGACAAAAGAAGACTCAGAGCCTGCAGATACAAAACCTGCTAGTAGCCCTGCTGCAGATGCCGGGTTTGGCACTAAGGAAGCTATACTTGCTAATCCTGCTGGCTATATAGAAGATGCTATGTCTAAAAATCCTAGCCTGAATGCTGACCTTACAAGGCAAGTACTAACTCAATACGGTGTTCCTGCTGACCAGATAGAAGAAATAGTTACAGCTTTATTTGAGTAATCTTGAGGATTGAAAATGGAAGAGAAGTTTAATCCTAATCTGGCATATACCCTTGGGCAAGATGAGGATGAGGATGAAGAAGAGTTCAATCCCAACCTAGCCTATACTTTAGGTCAGGAAGAGGTGAAAGAAGAAGAGGAGTTTAATCCTAATTTGGCATATACTCTTGGGCAAGAGCCTGAAGAAGTAGAAGAAGAAGAGCCAGATGATATTCCACAGGAACTTGCCTCACCCCCACCACCAAAACAATATGCTACACCAGAGGAAAAGGATGAAGATGATAAATTATCCTTCCAAGAACTTGCGTCTGATGCAGACTATATGGAAATGCTGCGTGAGTATAACGGTGACAGGTTTGGTGATGATGCTAAACAGGGTGAAGATGAAACAAATGAAGACTATCTAAAGCGTTTCCTAACACATACCCGTGAGTTTGAATTTAATAGCATTGACTTAGGTAGGCAGCTTGATTGGGTGCGTACTGCCGATGAAGAAAAGCGTATGAAGTTTGGCTACCTGTATAGTCAGCTTGAACGCCTACCATCTTTTTATGATGAGGGCGGTACAGGTTATCTATCTGCTATGCGTGATTTTGGTAAGTCGTTGGTAACTGACCCGTTAAACTACATTGGTTTTGGTGCAGGTGCTGTGGCTAAAACAGTGGCTACACGTACCGTTGTAGCCGCACTAAAAACAGGCGGCAAGAAACTTGCCATTGAAGAGGCAGCTAAACTATCTGCAAAGCGTATGTTATCCACAACATCAGGTAGGATTGCTGCTGGTGGTATAGCTGTTGAAGCTGGTGCTGCTGCAGTACAAGACCTTAAACTACAAGAATTAGAAATACAGTCTCAAAAGTACGGTGAGGCTACCCCAAAAGATAAGAATCTATTACGTGCTGGTTTAGTAGGTTCGTTAGGTTTAGCTGGTGGTGCAGTAGGTGCTAAACTGTCTGGTGGTTTAGGCGGTGACAAGATACTAAATAATGCACGTGAAGCACGTATCAAATCTTACAGAATAGCTAAAGACCTTAACGCACGTAATAAAGAACTGGCAGCTAAAGAAGCTGGTCAGCGTAGCATGGAAGCTACCACAGGTACAGCTACAGGTATCTTTGATACTGAAGCGGGTAGACAAACACTTGACATGTTAGGTAGTGCAAGTGAAAGCGGCTTAACTGACGTACAGTTTAAGACAGAACTAATGCAACGCATGGGACGTGTAGTTACTAACATCGTAGAAGACTTAGCTGAATCAGGCAAGCTAGGTGAGATGGTAGATGTAGACACCAAAGCATCAGAAGTTATTGGTAAGATTGTTACTGATGCATTAAAAGGTGCAGAGGGTAAGACATCAGAACAAATTACAGAGCAAACTGTTCGTATGCTACGTGGCGGTGCAGAGGGTAAGGAAAAAGGACTACTGGATACCGTTGCTGGTTTGGACGTAGATGCAGATACATTACAGGCTTCTATATCTAAGGCAGGCCTAACTACTGAACAGTTTGTAAATGCATTTGGCACTAGCTTTAGCGATGCTGGTAGGTATCTACAAACAGCCAGTAACGTAGGTAAGATACTAAAGAATGTACGTGAGATTGACCCTGACCTTGCAAAGCAAATAATAGGTGACTCTGACGCAGAAAAACTGATTGGACCTATGGGTAAGGTAGGAGAACTATATCGTAGGGTAGACCGTGAGCGTAGAGCATTGATGGTTACACAGGTTGCTACTACTGTACGTAACGTAGCTACTGCAGGTACTCGTCTTACTATGGATATCGCTGCTGACATGATGGAGTCTGCTCTATACCAAATGGGTAGGGGTTCTGATGCAGCAATGACAGGCAATGCGCCTGTAGGAATAAAGGGTAGACTTAACGACATTGTACGTGACTCTTTCGGTAGATTAGACCGTATGCGACACGTAACAGGTACTGCAGAACTTTCTGACGCTCTATTAAAGCATAACCCACGCCTAGCATCCCGTCTTAACAGGACGATAGAAGAGCAAGGGGTGGGTGAGTCGCTATCTAAGTTTACTAAGACACTAAACGGATTAAACATTGCACAGGATATGTTTTTTCGTAGGGCTATCTTTACTGACAGCATTGAGAAAAGACTAAGACGTGCTGGTGTTATTGTACAAAACCCGACAAAGGTAGGGCAGTACAAAAGTTTGGAAGAGTTTGCAGCGGCTGGTAAGTCACTGCCATCAAAGGTACTGTCAGAAGCTATTGAAGATTCTCTTGAGTTTACATTCTCTCGTATGCCAAAGGTAGGTTCAGGCAGGGCTGGTGATACACTAGGCCATTACTTCATAAAATTTAATGAAACGCTTGGTCCTGTCCCCGGACCTATTGGTACAGCCGCCTTTCCATTCGGTAGGTTTATGGTTAATGCCATACAGTTCCAAATGAAGTACATGCCTACGAGCATGGCTACTGCTGGGTACAAGTATGGTCTTGCCAAGTACACACAAAGAATGGCTAAAGCCGCTGGGGATATGGGTAACGTAGACCTTGCAACAAAGAAAGGCAAGGCAGCTTCTAAAGCATTGGCTGAAGCACGTGCTGACTTCTCCAAAGGGGTTGTGGGTACGGCTGCTTTATATAGTGCTATTGAATACAGAAGGAAAAATCAAGATATCAAGTTTTATGAAGGGCGTAATGAGGACGGTTCAACTAGCGACCTTCGACCCTTCTTCCCATTAACACCCTACCTTGCTTTAGCTGACGTAATTGTAAAGCTATCTGATGAAGACTCTAAACCAATTGAAATGAAAGAGTTCCTCGAAGCGTTTACAGGCGCACAGTTTAGAACTGGTGCAAGTTCTTTTGTAATTGATAACTTCGGTGAGATTGTAAGCGGTGGTGGAGATGCCATTACTCAAGAGCGTTTGTATGAAATGGCAGGTGGTTATGTAGGTGAGTTGTTTGGTGCTGCTGCAACACCTGTTAGGGTAGTGCGTGACATACAAGCTGCGTTTGATACTGAGGCTGCTGTTGTGCGTGACGCTAGGCAGACTGAAGGCATAGGTCCATACGAAAGATTTCAGAGTGCGTTAACTAACACACTTAAAAAAGATATACCGGGTCTGGCTAAAACATTACCTGCGGTAGAAAGTCCTACACGTGAGGGTGATATTTATAGACAAAGCCCGTTGATAGGTCAGGTAACTGGTCTTCGCAAAGAAGCAAAGCGTAATCCTGCTGAAGTAGAGTTTGAAAGATTTGGCATCCAGAGATATCAGATTGCACCAAGCACAGGTGATAAGACTGCAGATGCTGCGGTAAAGAAAGCACTTGGACCTATCGTAGAGAAAAAGATAAGCCAACTTGTTACTTCAGATAGCTACCTGAAAAAGAGTGAGACTGAAAAACGTGTAGCACTTAATCAGTACATGCGTATATACAAGGCTAGGGCAAAGCAACTTGCCATCATTGAGGCTGAGAACAACAAGGAAAAGTCCTACACTCCATTTGACCGTGCGCAGTATACTAAGCTAACGGATTTACAGTCTAGGATGGCTGATGAATACTTTATAGAAAAGTATGGTAAGTCTGTACTAGATATGGTGGAAGAAGAACCAGATAAGAATCATCTCAAGAGAGCAGTAGCTATTGGCAGGGTACTAGCTAAAACAGTAGAGTAAATAAAGGGGGCAATTAAGCCCCCTCTTTTTATGTCTAACGATTATCTCCGTCCCCACCTATCTTACCTCTCCTCTCCCTGTCAGCCAGCTTGCTGTAATTTTCCTGTGCAATCTCTGACAATGTAAAGCCTAAGTCATTAGCTAGGTTGGCACAGTACCAAAGTACGTCACCAATCTCTGAGGCAATCTCTACTTTCTTTACCTCAAATGCTTCTTTATCTGCTCCATCCCTGATGAACTTCTTGACCTTGTTCGCTACCTCACCCGCCTCTCCTGTAAGTCCTAGTGCAGGGTAGAGTATACGGTGTGTTGCTGGGTAGATGGCAAACTTTACTGACTTTATTTGGTAGTCATTCATTTCCATATCTTTGTATTTCTCCTTCAACCACTGTTTAGCTTGCTGCTCTATGCTCATTTTCTAACTCCACGAGTATGGCATCTTCATAAGGAATGTGGAAGAAGTGTTCACCCTTCTCAATCCTAAAGCCTTGTGCCTCTTTCACTTCTGACTTCTCAAGTAGTGTATCCTTGATACGCCACGCTTGCTTGCAATCCCCACGTATCACATAGAAGTTTAAGAATGTAGTGTTTGACTTAACTTCCTCGAACTTATTAATTAGTTTGTGCTTACGGTAGGGTATACGTATTTCTTTCCAGCTTGGATTCCAATCTCCTTTCCATTGGTTCTTCATCTCTACTTCACTGTAGTAGATGTTACCGTTCTTCTCACTCTTGATGTCAAACGAATAGTTTTCCTCTGAGTTCAGGATGGTATGTCCATCCGCTTCTAGGTATGCAATGATTGTTTCTTTCGCAAGAGAATCATTCCTATTGTACGAAGACGGTCTAAATCTACGGTTAACTGCTCCTTTAATCGGTTTCATTGACATCTGTATTCTCCTCTTCCTGTGTAATAAAGAACTTACTTAGCATCTCTAGCTTGTCGTGATAGTCAGCTACCTGCTCCAACTCCATTTCTATTGCCTCTAGTATATCCTGATGCTCACCTATACCTGCTGGGTTTTCTAATAGCACCTCAATATTTGCGAGGTGTTTATTTATATGACCAGCAAAGTGTGACCGGGAAGCATTGATAAGTACCTGACGTAAACTCATTTCTTATCTCCTTTAAATCTGTGCTTAAAGAATACAACGGTATTCAAAGCT